>Ga0268266_10004488_pt1 | contig 13346 bp, 12 predicted proteins | sample KBSS13metaG_FD_190356 | JGI IMG/M metagenome (GOLD analysis project Ga0268266, IMG submission 190356) | Switchgrass rhizosphere microbial communities from Kellogg Biological Station, Michigan, USA - KBS S1-3 metaG (SPAdes) (version 2) | ecosystem: Host-associated > Plants > Roots > Rhizosphere...
CGGCGGCCACGGCACCTCGATCGGCGGCATCCTGGTCGACGGCGGCAACTTCGACTGGGAGAAGCACAAGGACCGCTTCCCGATGCTGAACACGCCCGATCCGAGCTACCACGGCGCGGTATGGACCCAGGCGGTCAAGCCGATGGGCCCGGTCGCCTACATCATCAAGGCGAGGGTGACCCTGCTGCGCGACGTCGGCGCGCCGATGAGCCCGTTCAACGCCTTCATGTTCATCCAGGGGCTGGAGACGCTGCCGCTGCGCATGCGGGTGCATTGCGCCAACGCCATTGCCGTCGCCAAGCATCTCAGCGGCCACGCCAAGATCGCCAAGGTGATCCATCCGACGGTGATGAGCGGCGAGGCGAAGAAGCGCGCCGAAACCTACCTCTCGGGCGGCATGGGCGCGCTGCTCGGCTTCGAGCTGAAGGGCGGCGCCGACGCCGGCCGCAAGTTCATCGACTCGCTCAAGATGTTCTATCACGTCGCCAACATCGGCGACGCGCGCAGCCTGGCGATCCATCCCGCCTCGACCACGCACTCGCAGCTCACGGCGGAGGAGCAGGCGCAGACCGGCGTGACGCCGGGCTACGTCCGGCTGTCGATCGGCCTCGAGCATATCGACGACATCCTGGCCGATCTCGACCAGGCGCTCGCCGCCGCCTGATCCGGAGGGCAGGCAGGGCCGTCCGTCAACGGCGGACTGGCGGCCCTGCCCGTCGTTCAGAAGTGCATTTTCGACCGTTATCGCCTGTCGGTTGCCGGGCTATGGTCGTTCGGACGCAGGGAGATCCGAATGACCGATGCCGACATCCACGAGACTTTCGACTATGGCTACGATCCGGCCGTCGACGAGGAAGTGCCGCTCACCGTGCCGCCGAAGCCGGCGGCGGCCCCTCCGGCCCGCGCCCACGTCAATCCGAAGTGGCTGCCGCCGGTCGGAAAGCAGACGACGCCGTCGTGCTACGTCTGGTCCTCGACCTACGGCTGCGCGACGTTCGTCGCGGCCCAGGTCAACGGCCTCGACCCGACCCAGGCCGCCGACCAGGCGAGCCCGATCTACACCTACATCAAGGTCCAGGAAATCCAGCAGAACACCGGTCAGGGCGTCTGCGTCGGCGGCAAGATCGCGTGGTGCTTCGACTTCCTCCAGTCGAACGGCGGCACGGCCTCGATGCAGGACGCGCCGGCGCTCCAGGGATGCGCGTCCGCCTGGTCGGCTTGGGGCGGCACGACGACGACTCCCCCGAACCAACAGTTCCAGACCCTGGCCTGGACCGGCATGACGCTGCAGGGCGACACCGGACTGGCGAACCTCCGGTCGATCATCTCGTCCGGCACGCCCATCGTCTATTGCACGTGGCTCTACACCGACTTCCCGACCTATGACGGCACGCCCTCGCCCTATGTCGGCAACGGCGAGTGGCTCTACAACAAGAAGACCGGGAAGAAGGCCGGCCACTGCATGATGATCATCGGCTACGACGACACGACGGGCGCGGTGCTGATCCAGAACAGCTTCGGCTCGAGCTGGGGCGGCCAGTGGAACGGCAATGGCGGCTACGTCTGGATGAGCTACACGACCTTCCAGGCGACATTGCAGGGCGGCGGCTTCTACATCACCCAAATGCAGGGCCAGGGCTGACGCCTGCACCCTCGAATTCCGTTACCCTCGGGTCGACCATCGGGGGAGCGCATGCGGCACGGCAGGATCCTGATCGCGCTCCTGGGCGGAGGCGCGATGGCGCGCGTTCATGCGGCCGCTTACGCCGCCCTGGCCGATGTCGAGCAGGTCTACGTCCCGGCGCGCGACCGTGCCCGCATGCAGACCTTGTTCGAAGACCGCGAGGTGGATGCGATCGACATCTGCCTGCCGAGCGCGGTCCATGCCCGCTTTGCGATCCCCGCGCTTGAAGGCGGCAAGCACGTCTTCTGCGAGACGCCGATGGCGCTCGGTCTCGACGAGGCGCAGGCCATGCGCGATGCCGCCCGCGCAACGGGCCGCCTGCTGCAGGTCGGCCTGCTGATGCGCTCGGTCGCCGGCTATCGGCACATCAGGGACCTCGTCGAGACGGGCACTCATGGCCGCCTGCTCAGCCTCTCGACCTGGCGGCTGGGCTCCTATCTCCGCCCCGATGCTCCCGGCCACAAGCCGCACTATGGCGATCCGACGACCGAGCTGATGACCTTCGATCTCGATTTCGCGAACTGGCTGATGGGCCGGCCAACGCGGATTTCGGCCGCCGGCAGCGGTGAAGTCACCGCCCTCCTCGACTACGCCGACGGCCGTCACGCCACGGTCGCCGCCAGCGGCCTGATGCCGGCCCGCATGCCGTTCACGGCCGGCTTCCGCGCCCTGTTCGAGGACGCCTGCTTCGAGCTGCAGCAGGTCTTCGAAGGCGGGCCGCCGCGCGTGGTCTTCACGATCGCCGAACGCACGTCGCCGCCGCGGCCGGTGATGCTCGCAGGCGGCAATCCGTACGAGGTCGAGCTGCGCCGCTTCGTCGACTGCATCGCCGGCCGGGCCGATCCACACCTGCTCGACGCCGATCGCGCGATCGAGGCCTTGGCCCTCTCGCTCGCAACGCAGCGGGCGCTTGCCGAGGGCACGCCGGTCGCGCTCTAAGGCAGCATGGAATACGAGCTTCGGGGCAGGACCTGCCTCGTGACCGGAGCAAGCTCTGGAATCGGCGCTGGAATCATGCGTCTCCTGTCGGCACAGGGCGCGAGGGTCGTGGCGACCGCCCGGCGCGCCGGCCAGATCGAGCGTCTCGAGGGCGTGACGGCGGTCGCCGCCGACGTCACCCGGGCGGCCGATCTCGATCGCGTCGCCGCGCTGGGGCCGGTCGAGATCCTGGTGAACTGTGCCGGCGGCTCGCGGCCGACCACACCGGACTCGGGCGAGGACGTGTGGGACGAGGCCTTCGCCCTCAACTTCACCGCCGTGCGCAAGCTGACGACCGCGCTGCTCCCCGCGATGCGAGCCCGCAAGTGGGGCCGCATCGTCAACATCAGCGGCTCGATGGAGCCGCGCGGCCTCAACGCCGCCATCGCCGCCAAGGGCGCGCTGCATCTGTGGGCCAAGGGCCTGTCGTGCGACATCGCCGCCGACGGCGTGACGCTCAACACCATCCAGCCCGGCCGCATCGACAGCGAGCAGATTCGCGAGAAGCTCCATCCAACCGAGGAATCGCGCCGCAGCTTCATCGAGCGCAACATTCCGATCGGCTATTTCGGCGAGCCCTCGGACATCGCCCACCTCGTCGCCTTCCTCGCCTCGCCTGCCGCCCGCTACATCACCGGCGCCGTCATCCCCGTCGACGGCGGCATGCACTACTTCGCGCACTGACCTTTCTATCTTGTTTCTCCCTGCGCGCAGCGCGGGGAGGTGCCCCGAAGGGGCGGAGGGGTCATGGGCCGCGGCATCGGTATGCGCTCCCGAGGCGCCGATCACGTTGCTCATGACCCCTCCGTCGCGGATTACCGCGCCACCTCCCCGCGCTTGCGCGCAGGGAGGAATGTAACTCCACTCCTGTCCTACGATGTGAAATCAGTAACGACAGCGCTACAGCCTGTTTTGAGTGCGGCGCTCAACATTGTAGGCATCAAGCTCGGCATCGATCTCTGCGTCGCTCAAGCCGGCACTACGCACTTCGGCCTTCATCTCGGCGATTGCCCGTGCGAGCGGGTCAGGTCCACTTTTGGGCCTCAACGCGCGGCTCACGAGGCGGCCGACGGCATCGCGATTCCGCGGGTCGGCAAGCGCGGCCGCTACATCCGCCTCAACAGGAATGGTCACGTCAACGGTCTTATCCATAGCCGCCTCCAGCTACGAAGTATAACAGCAGGACAGTGGCGGTCCCAAGGCGAGTGGAGAGGACGACGTGCAACGAGAATCGGGAGGGCAGCCGCGGCAGATGCGGCTCGGCGTCTTCGTCCAGGTCCCGGGACATCATGTCGGCGGCTGGCGCCATCCGGAGGCCGTGACCACGGATTGGCCGAACCTGCCGCTGATGCAGCACATCGCGGCCACCGCCGAGCGCGGCAAGTTCGACATGTTCTTCCTCGGCGACGGCTTCGCGACGGGCTACGGCGAGCATCCCTCGACGATCGGCAAGTTCGAGCCGCTGACGCTCCTCTCGGCGCTGGCGATGACGACCACGAGGCTCGGCCTCGCAGCCACCGGCTCGACGACCTATGCCGAGCCCTATCACGTGGCGCGCGGCTTCGCTTCGCTCGACCATATCTCGGGCGGGCGCGCGGGCTGGAACGTGGTGACCACTGCCTACTCGAAGTCGAGCGCGGTGTTCGGCCGCCAGCATCCGCCGCACGCCGAGCGCTACGCGATGGCGGAAGAATTCGTCGAGGCCTGCCGGCTGCTGTGGGATTCGTGGGACGACGGCGCCTTCATCGGCGACAAGCAGGCGGGCCGGTTCGTGCGGCCGGGCAGCCTCCGCATCCCCCGTTTCGAGGGCAAGTACTTCACCGTCGAAGGCGCGCTGAACGTGCCGCGCGCGCCGCAGGGCCATCCCGTGCTGATCCAGGCCGGCTCCTCCGGGCCCGGCCAGGCGCTGGCCGCGCGTATCGCCGACGTGGTCTTCACCGCCCAGAACGACCCGACGGAAGCCCTCGCCTTCTACAAGACGCTCAAGGCGCAGGTCGCCGGGTTTGGCCGACAGGCCGACGCCGTGCTGGTGATGCCCGGCGTGATGCCGGTGATCGGCCGAACCGAGGCCGAAGCCCAGGCGATGTTCGCCGAGCTCAACCGCAACATCGACACGCAGCAGGCCTTCACCGTGCTGTCGGAGCGGCTCGGCATGGACATGTCGGCCTGGCCGATGGACGGCCCGGTGCCGACGCCGCCGCCGACCGAGCATCTCAAGAGCCGCTCGGCGCTGCTGATCGAGATGGCGCGGCGCGACAACCTCACCTTGCGCGAGCTCTACTACCGGGTTGCCGCGGCGCGCGGGCACCTGCTCCTCGTCGGCACGCCGCTGCAGGCCGCCGACGTGCTGGAACGCTGGTTCCGGGCCGGCGCGGCGGACGGGTTCAACGTCATGCCGCCGTTCTTCCCCGGCCAGTTCGATGCCTTCGTCGACGGCGTCGTGCCGATCCTGCAGGAACGCGGCCTGTTTCGCGCGGACTATGCAGGAACCACCCTGCGAGACCATCTGGGGCTGAGGCGCCCGGTCCGGAAGTAGCGTCTTGCTGGGAGCACGAGCACATAATCATCCCCTTGCGTTCTCCGGCGCGACTCCTGATATAACGCCCTCGAGGGGCCGGTGTGGGCGGAGCAGTCGCCAACCCGGTCAGATCCGGAAGGAAGCAGCCGTAACGAATTCGCTTCGGGTCATGCCGGTCTCTCACCTGTCGCCGGGCGCGCGCCGCCGCCGGGGGCGCAGGCAGCCCGGGCGCGACGACCGCCGGGCCTGAGGGGCCACGGCGCACACCGACGGGTCGAGGTTGCCATGCCGGAAGCCAAGGAATCGCTTCCCTATCGGGTCCTCGCCCGCAAATACCGCCCCGTCGACTTCACCACCCTGGTCGGCCAGGAAGCCATGGTGCGCACCCTGCGCAACGCCATCGCGACCGGCCGCATCGCCCATGCCTTCATGCTCACCGGCGTGCGCGGCGTCGGCAAGACCACGACCGCCCGCATCATCTCCCGCGCGCTGAACTGCGTCGGGCCGGACGGCACGGGCGGGCCGACGATCGATCCCTGCGGCGTGTGCGAGCATTGCGTGGCGATCCAGGAGGATCGCGACGTCGACGTGATCGAGATGGACGCCGCCTCGCGCACCGGTGTCGCCGACGCGCGCGAGCTGATCGAGGGCGTGCGCTACCGGCCGGTCTCGGCGCGCTACAAGGTCTACATCATCGACGAAGTGCACATGCTGACGAACCAGGCCTTCAATGCGCTGCTGAAGACGCTGGAAGAGCCGCCGCCGCACGTGAAGTTCGTTTTCGCCACTACAGAGATCCGCAAGGTGCCGGTGACGGTGCTGAGCCGCTGCCAGCGCTTCGACCTCAAGCGCGTGCCGCAGGACGTGCTGGTCGCGCATTTCGGCCGGATCGCCGAGCTGGAGAAGGTCGAGATCTCGCCCGAGGCGCTGGCGCTGGTCGCCCGCGCCGCCGACGGCTCGGTGCGTGACGGGCTGTCGATGCTCGACCAGGCGATCGCCCACGGCGGCGGCGTGGTCGATGCCGCGCAGGTGCGCGACATGCTGGGTCTGGCCGACCGCAGCCGCGTGCTGGAGCTGTTCGAGAAGACCATGCGCGGCGACGCCGCCGCGGTCGTCGCCGCGCTGGGCGAGATGCACGATGCCGGCGCCGATCCGGTCGTGGTCCTGCAGGACCTGCTCGAGCTGACCCACTGGGTGACGCGCCTGAAGGTCGCTCCCGAGGCCGGCGCCGGCAACGCCGACAGCGAGCGGGCGCAGGGCCTCGCCATGGCCGGCAAGCTGTCGATGGCCTCGTTGACGCGCGCCTGGTCGATGCTGATGAAGGGCCTGCAGGAAACGCTCAACGCGCCCTCCCCGGTGCGCGCGGCCGAGATGGCGCTGATCCGCCTGTGCTATGCCGCCGACCTGCCCTCGCCGTCCGATGCGCTGAAGGCCCTGCAGAACGGCGGCACGCCGGCAGCGACGGCGCCCGCCTCTCCCGCGCCGCGCGGCGGTGGCGGAGGCGCGGCGGCGCGCCTCGCCCCGCAGCCCGCATCGGCCGTGGCGCCGCAACCGGCCCAGGCCGCGCCGCTGCCCAATCCCCGGACTTTCACCGAGGTCGTGGCACTGTTCGAGGAGCGGCGCGAGCCGCGCATCGTCAACTCGCTGATGCACCACGTCCACGAGGTGCGCTGCGAGCCGGGCCTGATCGAGTTCCGGCCCGAGCCGACGGCCCCGAGCGACCTCGCCCCGCGGTTGAGCGAGCTACTCGGCAAGTGGACCGGCCGGCGCTGGATCGCCTCGGTGTCGAGCGCCGAGGGCAAGCCGACCCTGTCGCAGCAGAAGACGGCCAATGCCGACACGCTGCGCAGCAAGGCGGAAGCCGATCCGCTGGTGCAGGCCATATTGAAGACATTCCCCGGCGCCAGGCTGGAAGCGGTGCGGCGCAAGGGCGAGGATGCGTCCATGGTCGCCGGCCTCCACGGCGTGCCCGAGGAAGAACCGCCCCCGGCCGAGGAGTATCCGGCCGACGACGACATACCGGAAAGCGAGTACTGATGTTCGACAAGCTCAAGGACCTCGGCGGCCTGATGCAGCAGGCCCAGCAGATGCAGCAGAAGGTGAAGGAGCTGCAGGACCAGCTCGAACGGGTGGAGATCGTCGGCAGCTCGGGCGCCGGCCTGGTCAAGGTCACGGTCAACGGCCGCAACGAGACGCGCCGGGTCGAGATCGACGCCTCGCTGTTCAAGCCCGAGGACAAGGGCGTGGTCGAGGACCTGATCGTCGCCGCCGCCAACGACGCCCGCGGCAAGGTCGAGGAGACGGTGCAGGAGCAGATGAAGTCGATCACCGGCGGCCTGCCGCTGCCCCCCGGCTTCAAGCTGTGATCTCTTCGTCATTGGAGCGCGCCACTCCAGTGGCGCTCTTGATGCGCCACTGGAGTGGCGCGCTCCCATGAACGGGCCCGAGATCGAGCGGCTGATCCAGTTGCTCGGCCGGCTACCGGGGCTGGGACCGCGTTCGGCCCGCCGCGTGGCGCTGCATCTCCTGAAGAAGCGCGAGGTGCTGATGCAGCCGCTGAGCGCGGCATTGGCTGACGCCGCGCGCGCGATCCGGCCCTGCCCGACCTGCGGCAACCTCGACACGATCGCGCCCTGCTCGATCTGCGCCGACCCGCGGCGCGATGCCGGGCTGCTGTGCGTCGTCGAGGACATCGGCGACCTGTGGGCGATGGAGCGCGGCAGGATATTCTCCGGCCTCTACCACGTGCTGGGCGGCACCCTCTCGGCGCTCGACGGCATCGGCCCGGACGAGCTCAACATCGGCAGCCTGCTGCGCCGCGTGAAGGAAGGCCCGGTGCGCGAGGTCATCGTCGCCACCAACGCCACGGTCGACGGCCAGACCACGGCCCATTACCTGGCCGAGCGCCTGGCCGACTGCGGCGTGCCGGTGACGCGCTTGGCGCACGGCGTGCCGGTCGGCGGCGAGCTCGACTGGCTCGACGACGGCACCCTGGCCACCGCGCTCAAGGCGCGGCGCGCGCTCTGACCCGCACGCCATGAGCGTCGACACGCTCGCGGCGCTGGCCGTGGCGCTGGGCGCGAGCTGGGCGAGCGGCCTCAATCCCTACGCCGCGGTGCTCGTCATGGGCGGCGCGCAGAGGCTGGGGCTGGTGAGCCTGCCGCACGACCTGCAGGTGCTCGGCTCGCCCTGGGTGATTTCTGCAGCCGCCGTGCTGTTCGCGCTCAATTTTTTCGCCGACAAGATCCCGCTGATCGACAGCCTGAACGACGTGCTGCACACCTTCGTGCGCATCCCGGCGGGGGCGTTGCTGGCGTTCGGCGCGGCCGATCAGCTCGGACCGGAGGCGGCGACCGTCGCCGGGCTGCTCGGCGGCACGCTGGCGGCGGGCAGCCATCTCGCCAAGACCGGCGCCCGCGCGCTGATCAACACATCGCCCGAGCCGTTCAGCAACATCGCCGCCTCGCTCACCGAGGACAGCCTGGTGATCGGCGGGCTGATCCTGGCGTTTGCCCATCCGATCACTTTTTTGTGCCTGCTGGCGCTCTTCGTGGGGACGCTGGTCTGGCTCCTACCAAAGCTCGTGCGTCTGGCGCTGTTGCCGTTCCGCCGCATGGCGCGCCGGCGGCGTACGCCCTGAAGATAACTTCCATTCGGTTGCGGTCGCGCTACACTCTCCAGGCACCATGTTCATCCGCCAGAACATCCAGACCCTGCGGTTCTTCCGCACCACGCCGGCGATGCGCTGCCCCTACCTGCCGCATCGGCTGGAAACCAAGCTCGTCACCGAGCTGAGCGGTCCGGACGCGATCTCCCAGCACGATACGCTGACCGACTCGGGCTTCAGGCGTTCGCACCACTTCGTCTACAAGCCCCTGTGCGAGGGCTGCCGGGCCTGCGTGCCGGTGCGCATCCGCGTGCGCGACTTCGATCCGAACCGCGTCCAGCGCCGGATCATGAAGCGCAACGAGCATGTCCACGCCACCGAGGTCCAGGCCTTGGCGACCGGCGAGCAGTATTCGCTTTTTTCACGCTATGTGATGGCGCGCCATCGCGACGGCGACATGGCCGACATGGATTTCGACGACTACCGCGCCATGGTCGAGGAGAGCCCGGTCGAGACCGCGATCATCGAGTTCCGCGACGATTCCGCCGACGGACGGCTGGTCGGCGCCTGCCTGGTCGACTGGCTGTCGAGCGGTGTGTCGGCGGTCTACAGCTACTTCGACCCGCAGGACCCGCGGCGCGGACTCGGCACCTACATGATCCTCTGGCTCGCCGAGGCGGCGGCCCGGCGCGGCCTGCCCTACGTCTATCTCGGCTACTGGATCGCCGATTCCAGCAAAATGGCCTACAAGCGCGCCTTCCGGCCGCTGGAGTTCTTCGGCGCCGAAGGCTGGACGGAACTGCCTGCGACCTAGGAGCCCGTTCAGGGAGCCGCTGGGAGTTGATGAGTTTTTGCTTTCAGAGGGCATTACGCTGGGAGCGCGGCTCTCCAGAGCCGCTCATGGGGATGTGAGAAAAAGCGGCTCTGGCGAGCCGCGCTCCGAGCGCCATGACATCGATTTGGCGATAAATACCGGTCAATCCGACCATACCCAGTTCTTGATCTCGTCAAGATCATCGAAGTGCTCGCGCGTGTAGGCCTCGTGCTCGCCAAGCAGCGCATTGCACGTCTCGACGAGCTGCGCGTTTTCGGTGAGTGCTCCGGGGACGTAGCGCAGCACATCGATGCACAGGTGCAACCGGCTCATCCGGTTCAGCACCACCATGTCGAACGGCGTCGTGGTGGTGCCTTCTTCGAGATAGCCGCGCACGTGGAACCGGTCATGTGCAGCGCGGCCGTGCATCAGGTCGTGGATCACGCCGGGATAGCCGTGGAAGGCGAAGAGCACCGGCGCGTTGACCGTGAACACCTCGACGAAGTCTGCATAGCTCATCCCGTGCGGGTGCCGGTCGGGCGGCGAGAGACGCATCAGGTCGACGACGTTGACCACGCGAACCTTCAGCCCGGGCGCATGACGGCGCAGCAGCCAGGCGGCCGCGACCGTCTCGAGCGTCGGGATGTCGCCGGCGCAGGCGAGCACGATGTCAGGCTGCTTCGGCTGGCTGCTGTACTGCTCCCAGACGCTCGCGCCCTTGGCGCAGTGCGCCTTTGCCTCGTCCATCGTCAGCCATTGCAACTGCGGCTGCTTGTCGATGACGATGAGGTTCAGGTAGTTGCGGCTGGCAAAGCAGTGATCGGCGACCGAGAGCAGGCAGTTCGCGTCCGGCGGCAGGTAGACGCGCGAGACGCTCGCCTTGCGGTGGATGATGGTGTCGATGAACCCCGGTCCCTGATGGCTGAAGCCGTTGTGGTCGTTGCGCCAGCAGGTCGAGGTCAGCAGGTAGTTCAGCGAAGGGATCGGCGCGCGCCACGGCACGCGGCAGCCGTGCTCGATCCACTTGGCGTGCTGCATCGCCATCGAATCGACCACCATCGCGAACGCCTCGTACGTGGCGAACAGGCCATGGCGGCCGGTCAGGGTGTAGCCCTCGAGCCAGCCATGGCAGCAGTGCTCGCTCAGCACTTCCATCACCCGGCCTTCGGGCGAGATGTGATCGTCTCCGGGGAGAATCTCGCTGACCAGACAGCGGTCGGACACCTCGAACACCGCACCAAGGCGGTTCGAGTTGGTCTCGTCGGGGCAGAACAGGCGGAACGTCTCCGGATTGGCGCGATAGATGTCGCGCAGGTAGCCGCCGAAAATGCGCGTCGATTCGAGCTTCTTCGTTGCCTTTGCGCCGATGTCGACCTGATAGGCAGTGTAGTCCGGCAGCGTCAGCGGTTTGCACAGCAGTCCGCCGTTCGCCTGCGGGTTCGCGCCCATGCGCCGCTTGCCCACGGGCGCGAGGGCGGCGATTGCCGGGGCGAGCGTGCCGTCGGCGCCGAACAGCTCGTCCGGCCGGTAGCTCTTCAGCCAGGTTTCGAGGATGCCGAGGTGCGCGGGGTTGGTCTTGACCTCCGATACCGGCACCTGATGGGCGCGGAAGGTGCCTTCGACCTGCACGCCGTCGACGATGGCCGGACCGGTCCAGCCCTTGGGCGTGCGCAGCACGATCAGGGGCCACTTCGGCCGGGCGCGCACTCCCTCGGCGCGGGCGGTTGCCTGGATCGCGCGAATGTCGAGCACCGCCCGCTCCATCACCGTCGCGATGGCGCGGTGGACGGCAGCCGGATCGTCTCCTTCGACGAACACCGGCGCATAGCCGAGCCCCTCGAAGAACTTGGCAAGCTCGGCGTCGCTGTGGCGTGCGAGCACAGTCGGCCCCGAGATCTTGTAGCCGTTCAGGTGCAGGACCGGCAGCACCGCGCCGTCACGCGCAGGATTGATGAAGTTGATGCTCTTCCAGCTCCCCGCGAGCGGCCCGGTCTCCGCCTCGCCGTCACCGACGACCGCGGCGACGATGAGGTCGGGGTTGTCCATCACCGCGCCGAACGCGTGGACCAGGACATAGCCCAGTTCGCCGCCCTCGTGGATCGAGCCCGGCGTCGGCACGCTCACGTGGCTGGGCACGCCACCGGGGGTCGAGAACTGGCGGAACAGCCGTAGCATGCCCGGCTCGTCCCGGGTGATCTCCGGGTAGAACTCGCTGTAGCTGCCTTCCAGCCAGACGTTGGCGATCAGCGCCGGGCCGCCATGGCCGGGGCCGGCCATGTAGACGCAATCGAGATCGTACTTCCTGATCAGGCGATTGAGGTGGACATAGATCAGGTTGAGCCCGGGCGAAGTGCCCCAGTGGCCGAGCAGGCGCGGCTTGACGTGCGCGGCGCTGAGCGGCTCCTTCAGCAGCGGATTGGCCATCAGGTAGATCTGGCCGACGTTGAGGTAATTGGCGGCGCGCCACCACGCGTCCATCGCGGCGAGCTCGGCGTCGCCGGGCGGTGTGATGTGATCGAGCGCCGCATTCATCGTTCGTTCGTCCATCATGATCCCCGTTCCGTCAGCAGTGTTCGTGCGTGCATCGCCATCATCCGCTCCTCGTTCGCGGCAATGACCTTCACCTCGAAACGACCGATAAACCCCGGCCGTTGCACGATCGTGTCGCGCAACCGTGCGCGTGCTCGCCGACGAACCGGAGCGCCGCACCGAACGCGGCATCGTGGTCGATCCCGTTGGGAGCCTCCTCGACCGGCGGCTGGCCGCACGCAGATGCGCGGAAATGCATCGCCGTGCCGATGCCGCGCACCGCCCCCGAGACGAGCCTATCGAGCGTCCCGGTCGCCGCCACCTGGAATTTGAGGCTGGACGAGCCCGCGTTGAGGATCAGCAGCGCATCGATCATGCGTGTCATGCGATCGGGCTCCGGAAAAGCCGGGCGATGCGACGCCACGCAGGTTCATGCGCGACGGCGAGGGCATTGGCTCCGTCGCGCTCCAGATGCCTGGCTGCCTCGGCGCTCGTCGGTCCGAGCCATCGGCCGCCCTGGTCGTTCATGCCGAGCTCCACGATCGCGCGAGCGGCAACGCCATGCCCATACCAGCCAACCGCTCGAGGAAAACCCAATACCAGTGTCTCTGGCTTGCACTTTCGGCCGGAAAGCAGGACCATGCCCTACCAACGGGCAACTGCGGAATCCAGTATGAAGTGGGTCGCCGCCTTGGCCGCCGAGGGACCATGGCGACGGCGGGGGCTGAAACGGTGCCGCGATCGCCGGCGTCGGGGTGATCGGTCCGGGCGCCACGTCAGGCAACGCCCTTGATGGGGCGACTTGCCGCTAGCGCGATTTCGCGGCACGGGCTATGAGGACTTGCTCCCTGCGAGACGGAGCCAACGACAACAAGCAACAACTCGCAACCGGGAGAGGGGATTGGGCTTTCTGCTGAAATTCAGCGCGCTCGTCGACGCCGTGAACGAAAAGATCGGCGTCGTCTGCAACTGGCTGGTCCTGCTGGCGTGCATCGTCAGCGGCGGCAATGCCATGATCCGCTATGCCTACGACTCGAGTTCCAATGCGTGGCTCGAGGTGCAGTGGTACATGTTCGCGATCATCGTCATGTTCGGCGCCTCCTACACGCTGAAGCGCAACGAGCATGTCCGGGTCGACCTATTCTACATGACGCTGAGCCGGCGCGGCCAGCTCTGGGTCGACATCCTGGGCACCATCTTCTTCCTGATCCCGACC
>Ga0268266_10004489_pt1 | contig 13344 bp, 14 predicted proteins | sample KBSS13metaG_FD_190356 | JGI IMG/M metagenome (GOLD analysis project Ga0268266, IMG submission 190356) | Switchgrass rhizosphere microbial communities from Kellogg Biological Station, Michigan, USA - KBS S1-3 metaG (SPAdes) (version 2) | ecosystem: Host-associated > Plants > Roots > Rhizosphere...
GAGCTTTGCGGCTGCGACGATCTCATCCTTGCTGGCGTGCGGATTCCCGAAGGCTATATTTTCCAGGATTGTTCCGTGAAAGAGGACCGTGTCCTGGAGAACGTAGCCTATCTGATCGCGAAGCTCTTTGATGTGATAATCGCGGACGTCAACGCCATCGACCAGTAAACTGCCGGCCGTGACGTCGTAGAAGCGTGGGATCAGGCTGACGACGGTCGACTTGCCTGCGCCCGTAGGACCCACGATACCGACGAACTCTCCCGGCTGGATGTGAAAACTGACATCCGTCAGGATGGGTGTGTCCTTGTCGTAGCCGAAGGCCACGTTGCGCAACTCGATCTCTCCCTTAAGTGTTTCAGGGGCTATGGCATCAGGTTTCTGGGGGATGATTGAGTCTGTATCGAGGATGTCACGAACTCGCTCGACCCCTACTGTGACCTGCGCGATAGCATTCGTTGTAGTGGCGAGATCTTTTACCGGCTTGAAGAAGCGGCTGAGATAGGCCAGATAGACGGTGAGGGAGCCGACCGTCATCGCTCCAGTCAGAATGAGCGCGGCACCGCGCCAAAGCACGATAGCTGTGCAGACCGCGACGACGACCGTTACCACCGGCGAAAGCAGCGCCTTCACGCTACGAGCCTTCAGTGCTGCGGCTACCGTGGCCTGACTTACGGCCTTGAGCATCTCCTCCTCGGTCTTCTCTTGTCCGAAGGCCTTCACAACCTGCATGGACTCAAGGCCCTGTTGCACGACACCGACAATGGCGCTCTGCTGCTTGCGTACCTCATGGGTCGCCGCTTTTACGGATTTCTTGAAGCGGGAGACAAAAAGTAAAAGGAAGGGCGTTACTGCGACCGCAATCAGCGTGAAATCCCAGTTGAGCCAGAACATCAGGATCAGCATGCTGAAGATAGTCAGCATGTCCACCAGAATGTCGAGGGTCGAAGAGGATGCAAAGCCCTGGATGGTGGAGATATCCGAGGTTAGCGTCGAAAGAATTGGCCCGGTCTGGTGGGTGTTGTAGTAGCTCAACGACAGCCGCTGCAGGTGGTTGTACATGCGCATGCGCAGATCATGCGCTACCCACTGGCCGGCGGACTCCGTGTAGTAGTTGTCGATGTAGGAAGCCAGCGCTCCCAATGCCGAGATGACGATATACAGCCCGGCGGCGATCAGTGCGATATGGAGCCGGTTGCCATGCTCCAGCAATGGACGCAGAAGATCGTGCATCCAGGGAGCCATCTTCTTATCGCCCACGACGTTATCGAGGATGATCTTCAGAGGCCACGGTGCGGCGAGACTCATCAACGTCTCCACCACCATCGCCACCAGGATGATGAGGAGCGTGCCGCGATAAGGTCGAACTAAACCACCGATAAAACGCAACATAGCAGATACCAGAGCAAGTCTCCGAATCCTAACGGAAGGAGAGTCTCTAGAGAAGTGATTTATCGGACGTGAGGTGCTCTATAGAAAACAGTGAGGAACAAAAGAGCTCAGATTATCCGTGATCAGACCCGAGGACTCACGGATACCGAGACCGCAGCACTGCTGATCGACCATCCAAAGCCCAAGAACCGGATAGCGGCTGGCCCCGGGTCGAAGATTGTCCGCAAATGGAGCTACGGGAGCAAGAGCCTGCACGATCGAGGGGCCATTGTAAGGACCACCGGTTGAGGCAACCGTGACGCCGTCCTTGACTACCGTGATGTTCGATCCCTCCCGGGAGTGCAAGGGTTTGCGGACGTAACTGCCGAGCGTACCAGGGCTGTGCTCAAAACAAGACTCGAGGAGAAGTTCGTGGCCAGGAAAAAGCTCCCACAGAATGGCTAGGATTCCTTTGTTGGAGAGCAGCATCTTCCAGATGGGCTCAATCCAACGCATGGCTGTGTAGGTCTCGAGGGCCGCCGGACCGAACTCTTCGGCGACCATCATCTCCCAGGGGTAGAGCTTGAAGATGGAGAAGATCTGTCGTTCCTCAAGGTCGACGAAGGCCTCCCTCTGAGGGTTCCAGCCGAGGTCGCTGATCAGGATCGGCAAGGTCGGCAGGCCAGCCTGCTGTGCCGTATCGCGCAGGTAGGCCAGCGTAAGCTGATCCTCAGGATTGTCGAGCCCCGCGAAGTAGACCGGTTTCGAGAGATACGGTGCGATGTCCTGCCACTTTGCGATCAGCCGTTCATGAATCGAGTTGAACTGATCGGCATTGGGGAACTGTTCCTCAAGCCAGGCCCATTGAATGACGGCAGCTTCCAACAACGAAGTCGGGGTGTCGGCGTTATATTCCAGCAGTTTTGGAGGACCCGATCCGTCATACGCTATATCGAAACGCCCATAGAGAGCCGGAGGCTCGTTCTCCCAGGCCCACTCAATCGCCGGAACGGCAGCGGCTGGAATATCAAGCTCCGCATATCGCTTGTTATCGATAACATGCTGAGCCGCTTCCAGACACATCTGCTGCAAGGTGTGGCCTGCCGCCTCCAGCGTGTCGACCTCCTCTGCGGATAACTCATAGAAAGCAGACTCATCCCAGTACGGGCGATCCATCTCTTCGCCCTCCTGTGAGTGAAAGAGGAGCCCGGCGCTGGCGACTTTCTGCTGCCAGTCGTCACGCGGAGAAATGGAAGTGCGTCGCATTACTCTCCTCCTCCATGTCCCGCAGACATGGACCGCCCGAAGCCGCCCCTCGTAGTCACTCCTGAACGGGTTGCATAACTATGGCCGCTGGAGGGCGTATAGCTTCCGCCACCCACCATGGTTCCAAGGCCATATCCGCCCCATCCACCGTAGTAATAGTGATACATCGGGATGAAGGGTATCCCTCCGGGGCCATTGAGGTTCTGGTTCTGCTGGTTATTTGCGGGAAGATTCGCGCAGAAGCTGTCGTCCACCACACGATTCTTCTCATCCACGCAGCGTTGCATCTCCGGCTTGCGACAACCGGTAGCCATCGACAGCGCGACCGAGGCCAGCAGAGGTGCGGTAACTTTAGCCGAGCGGATCATGCGCGTCTCCTTCTTCCCTCCCAGGCAAAGAGGAGAAGAGCCGCGACCCCAATAATTCCCACGACTGGCCAGAGATCTTTCTTCAGGCGCACACGTTCTCTTTGGGCGACGGCATACTTGTGGTTACGGTCAGGGAGAAAACTGCCGCCTGTAGCCAGGGTTCCTGCCTCGCTGCTTCCCGATCCGCCGTAGTAGTAACGGAATGAGGTCCTCTCCTCCGGCTTCCTGCCTAGAATCCGCTGTTCGCCGGTGGCATGGCAGAGATCGTCGTCGACGACGATATTCTGCTGGTCCACGCAGCGCTGCATCTCCGCCTTGCGGCAGCCGGCCGTACTGGCTAGCACGGCTGCCGCAAGAAGAGGAGCTGCGATTTGGATCCAGCGTTTCATGGTTCCGCTTGTGACGCGGGAGTTACTTTGCTGCAGTTCGTTCGGCGAAGACCTTCTGGGCGGCAATAAGGCCGTTGCCGAAGGCTAAGCCGGGCAGTGGAAGTTTCGCTGCGATAGCAACCTGCTCGAGGGCGCCGATAATGGCGATCGTATCCAGGTAGTCGAAGAAACCGATGTGAGCGATGCGGAAGAGATGTCCCTTCATCTCGCCCTGGCCATCGGTGACGATGGCGGCGAACTTTGACTTCAGCCCCTTGACGATGACACCGGAGTCCGTTCCCTCGGGGGGCAGGATTGCGGTGGCGGCTGCTGCCTCGTATCCCTCAGGAGCGAAGAGCTTCAATCCCATCGCCGTGGCAGCGGCGCGGGTCATCGCGGCACAGGTCTCGGCGTTGTTAACCAGCTTCTTGCGTCCTTCGGCCAGGTTGCCATCCGCCTGACCGGCAATGTAGTCCAGCGAGGCTCCCAGCGCAGCGATCAGTGCCACGGGAGGCGTGTAAGCGCTCTCGCCCTTGGCCGCATTCTTGCGCTCCTTGCGGAGATCGAAGTAGTAACGCGGGTTATACGTGGACTCCATCCGATCCCAGGCACGTGGGCTGAGCGCGATATAGCTGAGGCCGGGCGAAATCATGACAGCCTTCTGCGAACCGCCGATGAGAACGTCCACTCCCCATCCATCCATGTCGAGATGCGTGGTTCCAAGTCCGGTGATGGCATCTACGATCAGCAGCGCTTCAGACTTCTCATCCTTCAGCAGCTTCGCGATTCCCTGGATGTCATGCCGTACCCCGGTCGACGACTCAGTGGCCTGAACGAAGACGGCTCGCGTCTCGAGCTTCAGCGCGGCCTTCACCTCATCCAGCGAGAAGGTTTGCCCATAGGGCTTTTCGATCACATCGACGTGGCAGCCGAAGGCCTTGGTCAGGGAGCTCCAGCGCTCGCCAAACTTACCGGCCGTCAGTACCAGAACGCGGTCGCCGGGCGAGGTCAGGTTCGAAACCGCGGCTTCCATAGCCCCGGTGCCGCCGCTCGAAAGCACCAGAACATCATTGGTGGTTCCGACAAATTCCTTCAACTGCGAAAGAACCCGCGTGAAAAGGGCTCGAAATTCGGGAGTGCGGTGGTGGATATCGGCAGCCGCCATAGCGAACTGTGCGGCAGGCAGCAGGGGCGTTGGCCCCGGAGTGAAGAGGCGCGTTTTCCGGATCATAAGGATATTGTAGTGGAGTCGGCGGGTTTGAAAGGTCGCACAGAAGTAAAGCCTGCTCTGCGATTTGTGCTTTTTTTTGAGGTGCCCCAATGGATAGAGGAGACGTTTATTCCTTCATGAGGCGATGTCGGTACGGTGTTGTGTCGAGTATGTCGGAGGAGGGGCATCCTCAGTCGGCGCTTGTTGGGATCGCTGTCACCGAAGGATTGGAGATCGTCTTCGATACCCTGAACTCGTCGAGAAAATACCGCAACCTGACCCAGCGTCCATCCTGTTCGCTGGTCGTGGGCTGGGACGGTGAGCAGACGATTCAATATGAGGGGATTGCCACCGAACACAAGGGGCAAGATCTGAAGCGCTATCAAGAGGCGTACTTTGCGGTCTGGCCGGATGGAGTTGTTCACGCATGCTGGCCCGGAATCGCCTATTTCGTGGTTCGGCCCACGTGGATTCGGTATAGCGACTACGATCAACGTCCTCCCTTGATCGAGGAGTTCGCGTTCGCCCCCGATACGCGTGGTCTATCGGCATCTCCGGTTCCCCTCGAAGAATCCTTATAATGAGGGATTGATTTGAGGGGTGCGAGGAAACGATGACGATTGCTCAGAAGATCGACGCCGACATTATTACGGCGATGAAAGCAAAGGAAGAACACAAGCTCACAACCTTGCGCATGGTGAAGTCAGCACTGAAAAATAAGGCGATCGACAAGCGTTCGGAGCTGACTGACGCCGAAGAGTCTCAGATTCTCTCGACACTCATCAAGCAGCGCCGGGAGTCGGTCGACAGCTTTACCAAGGGCAATCGCCCTGAGCTCGCCGAAAAGGAGCGCGCCGAGATCACCATGATCGAAGGCTATCTTCCCCAGGAGGCTGGAGAGGACGAGATTCGCACCGTGGTGCAGGGAGCCATCGCACATCTTGCCGAGGCAGGAACGAAGCCCGGGCCAAAGGATATGGGAGCAGCCATGAAGATCGTGCAGCAGAGAATCCTGGCCAATGGCCTGCGAGCTGACGGCAAGAGGGTCAGCGAGATCGTGAAAGCGGAGTTGGCAAAGTAGCGATCCTGTAAGGATTGGGAATGAATGTTGCGCGACCCTGATTGGAAGATCAGAGCCGCGCAATCACTCGATCGGCTTTCAAGAACGAAAGAACCTGTCCAATCACTCAAAACCCGTCATCTCGACCGGAGACGCGCAGTTTCATCGCTCGTCGGAGTGGAGAGATCCCTGTATTAGCCTTTGCTCCTGCGGTTGTCCGTTTTCCCTCCAGAAAACCCGGCAGTTTTTTCACTAAATCTCGAGCCAATGCCTGCGCAGCTCCCGATTGAACTCCTCCGGACGCTCCTCCGGGAAAAAGATCCGCGCACCCTTCAGTTCCACACGTCTTTTAGTTCCGGGAATTGTCTCGGCGAGCCAATGCGACCATTGCACCGGGAAATAGATATCGTCCGTTCCCCAGGCGACCAACGTTGGTGCATTCAGCTTACGGAGCTGCTCCTCCACCGCCAGCGTGTGTTTGTTGTCGAACGCAGCAAGAAAACGCTGCAGGTCATTCGTGCGCTGCTCGCTTCTCAGAAAGGGCCGCAGGTAGCCCTCAATGGTCTCGTCTGTCACCTTCTCCGGGTGCTCGTAAGCCGGACCTAGCGCCTGAGGGGAACGATAGAAGTCCTTATCGGACAACATCGCCTCGAGGGCTCCACGCAGGCCTCCCGCCGCCGCCATGGCGAGGAATGGTTTGAATGCCTCAGGCGGCCAGTTGTTATGCGCGTCGCAATTGGTCAGTGCAAAGCTGCGTACGCGCGAAGGATTCGATGCTGCGAAGATCTGGGCGATACCCCCGCCGCTGTCGTTGCCCACCAGGTCGACTTGTTCGATGTGGAGAGCATCCAGAAACTCCAGCAGCATTCTGGCATTGGCCGTGACCGAAACATCCTGATCCGGCTCAATCTCGGTATCGCCGTGGCCTAACAGGTCCACTGCAATGCAGCGGCGAATGTCCGAAAACTCCTCCAGTTGATGTCTCCACAGATCTCCGTTGAGCAGGACACCGTGTACGAAAAGAGCAACAAGTCCGCTCCCGGACTCCCGGTAGCTGATGGAACCGGAGGGCGTCGCGACCTTGCGCTTTGAAACTGTAGCTAAAGTAGAGCTCATTGGGAGATCCTTTCCTGGTTCGCGCCCGATGCGGACGCATGGGCCTCTCTTAACAACTGCGCGCAGTCTTCGCAGCAGACCTCAACGGTCTTTCCGCCAATCTCCACCCGGGTGAGGTTGGAATCCAGTTCATAGTCGCAGGCGGCACAGGTTTTTCCGGCCATAATGTCACTCCTTGTCTGCCCGATGTCTCCGGGCAAATTCATAGGAACATTCCGGGAAAAGGGGTCGCTATCAAGATCTTTAGCGATTGTGAGGGGAGTCGAAGGAGCAGTGAACGAAGCCTGTCGTTCACTACGGACGCACGGAACGTCGAAACTCCACCGGCGTCCGGCCGTAGGTTTGGCGAAACGCAGAGGTGAAGTGACTGTGACTGGAAAAGCCCAGATCCATGCTCAAGGTGGTGAGGTCCTCGTATTGAACCAGCAGATCCAGCGAATGCGCCAGCCTTAGCCGCAGATGATATCGGTAGAGAGGCATCCCTTCGACCTGCTGGAACACTTGTGTCAGATAGACCGGCGAAACCCGAACCTCGGCAGCGATCTCGGCCAGTGTCCATCGCCGCGCCAGATTGGAAGAGAGCGCCAGCTTGGCACGATCCACCAGCTTCTGTTTGCCGGCGGTTCCGCGAGGAATGTGCGAAATCCGTTCGCCCATAGCGCGTCGCAGCAGCGTCAAGGTCAGCGTCTCCGCCTCGAGAGGCTCGATTGTGCCGTTATGAAGGGTATGCCGCAGCATCGCCACCAGCGCCTGCGTGCGAGGATCGATGCGCAGGCGCTGTCTGCGAAACGAGAGAGCTGCGGTCTCCCTCAGGTGCTCCTTCGGCGTCAGCTCATGAAGCAGGGCCTCATCGATCGCGAGATCAAGACTCGCGTCGCCGCCTTCGACAGGATGACTTACCCGGTAAGCCTCTTCCGCATTGAAGAACAGGACCTGGTTGGCTTCAGCGACGGCATCGTCCTCTCCGAGATGACGCAGGAAGACACCGCGATAGGGGAAGACCAGATGCGTGGAAGACGGACACTCCTCCGCGCTCTTGTGACGGCACTCTCCCCGGCAGACGACATCTCGAATCGTGGCTGTCGTCGTCTTCAGAAGAAGCCGAGCCGAGACCTCAGAGTCGGGTTCTGGGCGTCTGCCGTTCTCTCGATCTTTATTCGAGGTCGTCAATGTTCTCTTACAAACCTCTTCTCTCGTCACTGCCGGCTGACATGGTCAAACATACACCGGGGGCTTCTGGCCCAGCCAAAAATGCCTGTCAAGTGGGCGGCAGGGGCGGCTCGCACGCAACCCCTTCATTCTTTGGGAGAAATAGAAAGCGGTTTGAGTGCCGATGAGATAGATTCCGATTGTTATTCTTAAAAGGTCGGGTTAGATTGTGACGAAATGGGAAAGAGTCTTTGCTGGCTCTTTCCCATTTTTACTTTCGAGGGGGACGGATGGCGAACTTCAAATACAGCAGCGTCGGGTTTGAACTGACGAAACAGTTCGAAGGGTGCGAGCTGAAGGCGTATCAGGATCAGGTGGGAGTCTGGACCATCGGTTACGGTCATACCGGAACGGACGTGAAGAAGGGGCTGACCATCACCGAAGAACAGGCTTCGACACTTCTGGCAGCCGATGTCGCTTGGGCCGTGACCTGTGTCAACAAGTCGGTCAAGGTAGCGATCAACCAGAACCAGTTCGATGCTCTTGTCGACTTTGTCTTCAATCTCGGCTGCGCGAATCTCGGCCAGTCGACCCTGCTGCGTCTGCTGAACGCGGGCGATTCCAGCGACGCCGCAAAGGAGTTTCTGCGCTGGAACCGCGCTGGAGGAAAAGTCGTGGCGGGGCTGACGCGGCGGCGCCAGGCGGAGATGGATCTCTTCAATAAACCGGCGGCAAGCGTTCCCGGTCGAGTTACTGGACCTGTCCTCGCCGCGGCTGCGCCTAAGACCTCCACCCCCGCCGCCAAGTCTGCCGGGCCACGCGAAAGGGCCACAAAGAAAACTGCTTCGGCGAAGAAGACGAAGGCCTGATCGCGTCGCCATGCGACAACTGGCAAAGAAAATGTGTAGTCCAGACCTATCTGCTGTCTTTCGAAGACTTTGCGCGATTTCTCGGGGGAGGGGGATGCCCGCCGTTCAATGCGATCTTGAACGCAGCACAACCTCCGCTCCTGCCATGATGGTGCGGCCCTGCTGCGGAACGCCGGGAATCTCCTGATACGACGTATCCGTCAGGTTGAGCACCCGGACATACGGCCTGAATCTGCCGGTGTTGCGGGCCAGCGCGATGTCCCAAAGAGGATAGGGTGACTGCGTCGTCTTCTGGACAACCGCAAGCTGAGTTCGGGCCACGATCTGGCCGGGAAGCTGGCCACTCCATGCAATCAGGGCCGACTGCGCCGCATAGTTGAAGGCGTACTCCGAGATCAGGCCTGGTGGAGGCGAGGTAGCCTGCACGGCGGTGTAACCAAGTTGAAGCTGCTCGGAAGCAGGCAGTCTCAGCCGAAAGCTGGCTTCCGCCCCGTTGTAGGCGTTGTTCGCCACATTCACGGCCTGCCAGGGCTTCGAGAGGTCGTACTTCGAGTAATCAATTCCGTCCTTCAAGCGAAGGTGAAAGCCGGTCGCGCTCAGAGTGAACGGCGCGTTTGCAGGGGTCCAGTCGAGACCGCCCTCATAGCTCCACGAAGACTCGGGCTTGAGGTTGGGATTCCCGATCGTCGCAGGATCGGAGTAGTAGAGGTCGAGATAGGTGGGCAGTCGATACCCATGTCCTACCGAGCCTCGCAGGCGCAGAGTTCCAGTAAGCGAATACGCACCGGCAACATTGGGCGAGAAGACAGAGTCGCCGCCCGAGAAGACCTGCTCGCGAGCGCCCAGCGACAGAGAAAGACGCTTCAGCGAACGCAGCGAAAGGTTCACATATCCTGCACCCTGATTTCGCGCGTGGATGCCAAGGTTCGTGCTGTGAATATCGTCACCATTCGCTTCAAGCCCATAGGAGACAGTCGTGTTCGTTCCAAGCGCATCGGCGCGCCGCAACGCACCCTGCCACGCTGTATTGATGTGATTGTTGCGGTAATAATTGGGCCGCTCGAGCAGAAGGACGAACAGATCGGTGTGGCGCCGGTAGGCGAAGCTTGCCGAAGTCTTTGTTCCAAGCTGTTGCTGGATCGCGGCGAACCATCCCTTGGTGCGCTCCCACGAGTTGTAGTTTCCGTAGAACTGGTTGGCTCCGTAGGGACGATCGCTGGTAGCCAGCAGAACATCGGTGGTGCCCGGTTTCAACAAATTCAACCACGTCTCCGAGGACAGAGCATTGCTTGAGTAGTTGCGATTGTGGATGAAGCCATTCGATGTATCACGGCTCCCAGCCAGCTCTTCGCTGATGCGGCGAGTGCTCCAGTCCGCGCGGAGATGATTTTCGAGCGAACCATAATTTCCCGCGCCTGACTTCGCAATCAGGCTGAAGCGTGTATCCGCCGGAGGACGCTGCGTGATCAGGTTCACAGCTCCACCAATCGCATCGGAGCCGTAGAAGGTGGAGCCGGAGCCATGCAGCACCTCGACTCGCGAGAGTGCATTGAGCGGGACTGCAATATCGAGGTTCAAGTGGGCCGTCTCGGGATCGTTAATGCGTAGCCCGTTGAGCAGGATCAGGGACTGCTCGAAGGTCGTCCCGCGAATCGACAGGTCGGCCTGAACGCCGTTGGAGGCGCGAGATTGCAGGTTCACCGTCGTGTCCTGTCGCAGGTAATCGGTCACATTGTTGAAGAGCAACGGCTGCTCGCGCGTGTCGAGTATCTGGACGGATCGGTTGGACTCCGAGAGAGGAATCGGCGGAATTGCGGTCGTGACGGTGACGGTCTCGTGAACTTCATTGGTCTGCAAAGGCGTCTGACTTTGCTGCGCGGCAAGAGGAAGACAGGAAAGAACAAGCAAGAATGGAAGGCGATATCGAAAGGGGAAGAACACAGAAAGATCATCTCCGACGGAGGAGGTTCTTGTGGAGGTAGTTTTGTCCATCGATAAGTAGTTGAACCATTCAACTAAAATCGATGAGGTATGGAGGAAGCCACCTTGCGGATTGAGTCGTTCCTGCAACAGAGTCCGGCCTTTCAGGCAGGCCGGGTCGCGCGCCGGATGGAAGCATCGTTGAATACCTTGCTTAAGCAGGAAGGTTTGACCTTCTCCGAATCGCTGATGCTGGCAGCGATCTTTCTCGAGAAGAAACGTGTGCGGCCGTCGGAACTGGCGCGAACGTTTGAAACCACGCGTGGCAACGTGAGCCATTCGATCTCGTCGCTGGAGGCCAAGCGGCTCGTGAAACGCCGGATCAACGCGGAAGATGCACGCGGATTCTTGCTGGAGCTGGAGCCTGCGGGCAAAAGGAAGGCGGCACGAGTGGCGGCAATTCTCGACCGTATGCAGACGCAGATGGAAGAGCAGGTCGGCGCGGCCAGGCTGGGAGCAATGTTGCGGCAAATGGCCGAGGTGGAAGAGTTATGCTCCCGCCTCGCAGGCCCTGTCAGGGATACGGGCGGAAACGTGTAATGGGAGTATGGCCCTCTCCATGCTTGGAGGAGTATAGTCCTCGGCCATCGAGGTGACCGCTATGCGAAAGATCCTCTATGCGTTGGTGCTATTCGCTCTCGCGACCCCGGTTCTCGCAAGCGATTCTTTTGCGGGAACGTGGAAACTCAACTCCGAGAAGACCAAATATAAAGTCGGGGCTCCGCCAAAAGAGGTGACCGTCGTTATGGATGAGCAAGGCGACAAGCTTCAGGTGACCGTGACCGGCACGTACGAAGACGGATCGCCCTTGTCCGTCAAATATTCCGTTCCCGTAAAGGGAGGAATGGGCATGGTGGAGACCGGCGATTTCAACAGCGTTCGCGCGAAGGTGACCGGGAAAAATACGCGCGAGTTTCAGTTCATGAAAGACGGAAAAGAGATAAGGATGCGTCGAATGGTCGTGTCTGAAGACGGGAAGACAATGCAGACGACGGTGACAGGGACCAATGCCATGGGCAAACAGGTCTCGGGCGTCGACTTCTTCGACAAGCAGTGATGTTAAGCGAGAGGCGCTGTCTGACTCCCGAGGCTACTCGGGGATAATCTTCACGAAGATACCGTCAGGCAGCGTCTTTCCTCCAAGCACATGGACCACGCCGTCACGAACAAATCCTCGCAACATCCCTCCAGCACTGGAACCGGGAACGCGATTGGCGTCCGGATCCGGCGGAGCCGTGGACTTTGTGGGATAGGGAGTCGCCTTCAGGGGGGCCGGAGCGGGCTGGCCGGGAGCCTGCGGCCGTTTCATGCCGCGGTCCATGGCCTGATTGGCCAGGCGGTCGGCTTCTTTATTCTTATGTCGCAGCGCATGGGAGATCTCAAAGGCATCCAGCCTGGCGATGCGATTCTTCGCCTCCTGCCACAGAGGCTTCAGGTCCGGAGAGTTGACCCTGTACTTCCCCTGAATCTGCTTCACCATCAGTTCGGAATCGGAGACCACGCGCAGACGACGGTAGTCGTGCTGAAGGGCATATTCCAGCACCGCCAGCAGGCCGGAGTACTCCGCGTAATTATTGGTCCGTATCCCAAGAAACTCGCTCAGCTCCGCCAGTGGCTCCCCTCCCGGACCGGTAAGGACCGCTCCGAATCCCGCAGGCCCCGGATTTCCGCGGGCCCCACCGTCGCAGTGGGCGTTGACCCAGCCGTTCTGGCTGGCGGGAGATTCGGAAAAGAGGCTGGGGGAGGCAGAACGATCGGACATAAGGTTGAGTTTATAGGGAACCGGAGCCTTGCTTACCTTTCCTTGACCAGTTCTGTCTATTCCACAGGAAACATTGTTCCTGACTCCGGGAGTCGGACGAAATGAAAGCTGAAGCGATTGAAATTCATCCTGGTAACTTGGCATCCAGGCTCTCTTTGGCCCCTCGGGGACGACAGCCCAGCCCTTTTGCGATGGGTTTGCGTGATGCGGCGGTAGAATCGTTGCCAGGAATGGCAAAGGCAGCGACTCAGCCCGGCGCGAGAAACAACAAGCTGACCCCGGCCCAACTCGAGGCTCGTGCGCAACAGCGCATCGAGGACGATGAGCTGATCCGAGAGGCCCAGAAAGGGCAGCGTGCGGCCTTTGATACCCTGGTGCGCCGCTACGACCAGAGTGTGCTCCGGCTGGCGCTCCACATGCTCGGCAACGAACAGGATGCCCAGGATGTGCACCAGGAAGCTTTTATCAAGGCGTACCGTCATCTCGGCAACTTCCGGTTTGAGTGCAGTTTTTACACCTGGCTCTATCGGATTGTGACCAACCTGTGCCTGGACCAGCTACGGCGACGAAAGAGCCGCAGGGAAGATCCCTCGACCGTCATGGATTCGAGTGGCGATGAGCTGGATCTGCTGGCAAATATCTCCGATGAACGGGCGATGTCGAATCCGGCTCGGGAGCTCGAGCGCAAACGGATGGGAGACCGAATTATGGCGGCTCTCGACAAGCTGACGCCGCGCGAAAGAATGGTCTTTGAATTGAAGCACTACCAGGGGTTGAAGCTGCGCACCATCGGCGAGATGTTGAATACGACCGAGGAGACAGCAAAGA
>Ga0268266_10004491_pt1 | contig 13342 bp, 9 predicted proteins | sample KBSS13metaG_FD_190356 | JGI IMG/M metagenome (GOLD analysis project Ga0268266, IMG submission 190356) | Switchgrass rhizosphere microbial communities from Kellogg Biological Station, Michigan, USA - KBS S1-3 metaG (SPAdes) (version 2) | ecosystem: Host-associated > Plants > Roots > Rhizosphere >...
CCTTGCCGATACCAATGAGATAGAACTTGTGGGGAGGAATGTTGTATTTCGTCGCAAGATAATTTACGACCGCATCCGCCCTGCGCTGGCTCAGACCGTAGTTGTAGTTCGCATCTCCGGTGGAGTCAGTGCCTCCCGTGACCGCAAGGATGTAGTTGCGCTTCGCTGCCAGCCCCGTGGCGAAGTCATCGAGAGTCTTCCGATCGTCAGCCGTCAGTACAGACTTATCGAATCCGAAAGTGACGTTCACGTCAGCGACAGATTTGTAGTTGTCGAGATTGGCAACTACACCACTCAGCGTGTCCACCCGGTTATAAGCTTCTTGTGCAGACTTACCTGCTGCATCGGCAGACTGCCCTGCCGCCATGGCATGCTGATCTGCAGTATCGGCTGCGCCCTGCGCCTTCGAAATGCCTGCCGTGGCGCGCTCATCGGTATCGCTGATGGCCCGGTGATCGCTTGCGGTCTTCGCATCCAGCTGGTTGGTCTTGTCAACAAGAGGGGCCGTCTGAGACCGAACATAATTCTTGCTCGAGCAGCCGAGAGTGAATGTAAGCAACAACGCGCTGGTAAGAACAACAGTTCCGGCAGTACTTGCTTTCAATCCTTTGCCAAGGTCAAAACTTTTCATGGAGCTCATTTGCGTACTCTCCTTCGTGCAGCTTCACTGCAACGGTTACGATAAGGACAAATGCAATCGCCATGCCAAATCGCGATAAAATGCAAGCTGTTTATTTTCAACATCTTGCATCCAGATACCGATCAAAAGCCGCTCGAACCCCACCCGTCTCATCTGGAACTTTTGTTGTGAATTTGAGTCAAATCTACTCAGACAACCTTTTTCCGAAAAGCCCTATAAACTTGCAAGTTAAGCCCTTTCCCGCCAACATTTAGCGCTGCGGCATTGAACTGCGATGGACCTTCAACAAAAAATCCGCACACTGCCTACCTCCCCCGGCTGCTATCTCTACAAGAATGCAGAGGGCGAAGTGATCTATGTGGGCAAAGCGAAGAACCTGCGCTCACGGGTCCGTTCCTACTTCCTTCAGGCCTCCCAGGCCAACGCGAAGACGGGAACCCTGATGCGCGAAGCCGTCGACGTGGACTACATCACCGTCGCGAACGAACACGAAGCGCTGGCACTTGAAAACAATCTCATCAAGCAGCGCAAACCGCGCTTCAATATCCTGCTTCGCGACGACAAGACCTATCCCTACATCAAGCTCACCATGGGAGACCGGTATCCAAAGGTCTTCGTCACCCGCCGTCTGCGAAAAGACGGAAGCGCCTACTTCGGTCCCTACTTTCCCGGAAATCTTGCTCACCGGCTCGTTGACCTGATTCACCGCAGCTTTTTGATTCCCTCCTGCAAGGTCGATCTCTCGCGCTATCATCCCCGCGCCTGCCTGCAGTACTACATCAAGCGCTGCCTGGGCCCCTGCGTGGAGGGGCTTACAACACCGGAGGACTACCGCCAATCTGTTCGCGATGTTCAGCTCTTCCTCGAAGGACGTCCAGGAGAGCTGGAGCAACGTCTCACCACTCGCATGCAGCAGGCTGCTGAAACAGAGCTCTATGAGCTCGCGGCACGCCTTCGCGATCAGCTGTCCACCGTTCACCAGATGCTCGACAAACAGCGCATCGCGACCACGGATAACGAAGATGCAGACGTCTTCGGCTTTCACTATGAAAACGAGATGCTCGCCGTCAACCTCTTCCACATGCGCTCGGGGAAGATCGTTGACCGCCGCGACTTCTTCTGGGAAGACCTCCCTGAGTTTTTGGAATCTCCCTCGGAGGAAGATGAAATCGAAGTCTTTTCCTCCACGAAAGTGTCATCCCGAGCGGAGCGAAGCGGAGTCGAGGGACCTGCGGTTCCGCTCGAACCGTCACAGACTCTCTCTGGCATCGAGTCTCTCCCCAATCTTGAGCCCAACCCATCGTGCCCAGCTCCCGAGATCGGAGAAGGAGTCCCGATCACACAGCATACGGCGGTCTCCGAGCCCGGTTCTCCATTCAGCCCATCGGTCTTCTTCTCCGCACTGTTGAAGCAGCTCTATCTCGATCAGGGATACGTTCCGCGCTCCATTCTCGTGCCGGTCGACTTTGTCGATCGCGCCCCGCTGGCCGAGCTGCTCGCCGAGCGCACAGACCACCGTGTAGAGATTCTCGTGCCCCAGCGAGGAGAAAAACGCTCCCTGCTCGATCTCGTCGGACAGAATGCGAAGCAGTCCTACGATCAACGCTTCCGGGTTCTGCTTCCCTCGCAAAAGGCCATCGCAGAAGCCCTGCAGGATGCCCTTATGCTCGAGGAAGTCCCCCGGCGCATCGAGTGCTTCGACATCTCGCATATCCAGGGCGCGGAGACGGTCGCCTCCATGGTGGTGTGGGAAGACGGCGCCATGAAGAAGTCTGACTACCGCAAGTTCCAGGTGCGCACAGTCACCGGTGTGGACGACTTCGCCTCCATGCGCGAGATCATCCACCGCCGTTATAAGCGTCTGCTTGAGGAGAAGAAGCCCTTCCCTTCACTCATCCTGATCGACGGTGGCCTGGGACAGCTTCACGCCGCGGCCGATGCCTTGAACGAGATCGGCGTCACTCTACAGCCACTCGCCTCCATCGCCAAGCGCGAGGAGATCATCTATGTCTACGGGCAGGAGAGCGATCCCGTTGTTCTCGATCGCCGCTCCCCCGTACTGCACCTTGTCCAGAAGATTCGCGACGAATCGCACCGCTTCGCAATCCAGTATCACCGTAAACGGCGCGAGCTTCGCGACCGTGACTCCGAGCTGCTCGCCATTCCCGGAGTCGGTCCGCGTACACGTCAGCGACTGCTGGAGCACTTCGGCTCAGTCCGCGCGATTCGCCAGACCGCCGAAAAAACTCCCGATGCCCTTACCTCTGTAGTCAACAAAGCTACGGCTGAGAGGATCCGCCACTACTTTGCAGCGATACCTTCAGGGGACTCTACGCTTCGCGTGATCAATTAGCTTCTTATCCTGCAATGCACGGAGACAGGTAACCGCCGAAGTCGTGTAAAAAAATAACCAACCAGCTGAAAACATCAGAATGCCCCAATAGCTCTGTTCATTCTGGTGAGCTAAGCTTCGTACCACTCCATACAAAAACACAATGAAGGTGTACAGGCTGAGCGCCCGGACCATGAACATGGTCATTGAGTCGTCCTTATAAGATTCCCACCAGCGCGACGCCGAAACAGACAACGAACGCGCGACTTTAGGAAAAAGCATTTGAGATGCGATGCCGCAGAGCATCGCGCCGATGTGCATCGAAAAAAATATCCCTGAATTCCCTTCCGCTGTAATCTTCGGTCTCCCTCGGAAACATGAAAGTTCGAACCACAAGGCGATGAATGCCCCCACCACGGAAGCGCATAGCACTAGGATCGCCGCAATCTCTCGGATTCCCAATCCTTCGGCTTCAATAGCGTCCGAGCGGCTTATCCTGCCTTGCGGAAGCGCCGGTTGCGTGAAAACCGGTTGTTCCTGCCATACAGAGCGTTTCACGTCTGCCGGGTCTACCCGTATATCCACAAAGCTATCGCGCAGTCCTCGCGACCATTCCTCCGCTTGTTCTTCGTCGTAGAATTTCTTTCGGTATTCTCCAACCTCGAGCTCCTGCGCTGGAACTGTGTAGCTGTAGGTCAACACTCCTTCCCAATAAGAGGGACCATGCCTTCCTTCGCTCTGGCGGTCTGTAACTTGAGCCCACACCACCCGCGCCCGATACACGGGCCACGACTCGGAAGCCGTCAACATCTCTGCATATCTTCGCCGCTTCAACCAACCCCACCCGGCCGCACCAACTCCGTACAGGACCAGAAGCTTGAACATCAATGGCAAGCGCAAAATATCTTCAATGAATCCGCGAACGAATTCAGATGCATTCATGTCTGCAGCATAACTTTACGCTTCTGGTTTTCAATACAAATCTTGACGTTCATCCCTCGCTACGGCTGAGAAGATCCGCCGCTACTTTTCGGATGCTGCGGCTCAGGCGCCTTCTCTCCATGTGCTGCCTTAGGTGTTGTGGCAGACGAAGCTGAAGGTACTGCCTTCGCCGGCGGAGCAGTCGAAGAGACGGCCTTGAGTGCCGGTGCAGGCTTAGTAGATTTAGCCGTGATCTCGCGATACAGCATCTCTCCTACAAATTTGTGAACCGCTGTCGAAGGATGCCCCTTGTGATAGTAGTAATGCTTCGCCGGCTCTGCACACGGTGTCGCATCTTCATCGAAGATGGCCCTTCCTGCGCACTGATTGGTCGTATCGGTGATCCCAAACTTCCCAGCCTGATCCATCACGCGATCGAAGTAAGCTCCCCACTGGCTCAGCTCAATATCTGAACCCTTCAGCTTTGCCTGCATCTCCGCCGGAATCGCCCGTATCGCCGGGTTTAGCCGAATCCCCACTTCACTGAAGGCCGGAATCTTCTCCGGAAGAATGGCCACACGAAATCTTCGCGCACCAGCTTTGTATAAAGCGTCAATCTCGCCTTCAAGGTTGGCAACGGTCTGTTCGGTCGTTATCTTCTTGTCGTTAAGGCCGCCCGCGATAAAGAAAAGCGTCGTATCGGGATCGAAGACGATCGAGGCATCGTGTGCCCTCGCGACGAACTCCGCGACCTGATTTTTCATTCCCAGTCCAAGGCAGCCTTTGGGAACGCGATGGCTTGGATTTTCGCCTGTAGGCGCCCCGCTGACAGCGAAGTCCAGGCTCTTCTCTTCCGCATCCGGAGTATTCGACGGCACCATCGTCAGCCCCATGCGCTGCGCCATGTAGGCCACCGCAGTCGGCCCATCACTGTCCACCCAGCCGCGCCCGATGTCTGAATAGCTATCCCCAAAAACATAGATTCGATCGATGGGAGCCTGTGCCCGTACGACCGAACAAAAACTGAAAATTACCAATAAAACCGGAATCCGTAACATTGCGAATCATAGTACCTGACGATCCCGCTTTAAGCTAAAGCGATTTCCGCTCGCCCTTAGGGATGAATCACAATCCAGCCCCTAACGGGTCAAAAGCTCCCGCTGGAACGAGTCTGAAAGGTATTGCACTGATTCACGTCGCCGGACTGGAGACCACGGGTAAACCAACTCTGGCGCTGAGCCGAAGAGCCATGGGTAAAGCTTTCCGGTGAAACCGCCCCACGCGACATCTTTTGGATATGGTCATCCCCAACCGCCGCAGCCGCGCTCAGGCCATCGTTCACATCCGCCTGATCGATAATTCCGCGCTGCGCCGCCGTGTGCGCCCATACACCGGCAAGACAATCCGCCTGCAGCTCAAGCGCTACCGAGAGCTGGTTCTTCGCTCCCGGATTTCTCGCCTGCAGTTGCCGCATCTGCTGGTCGATCCCCAGGATATTCTGCACATGATGGCCAAGCTCGTGCGCGAGCACATAGGCCTGCGCGAAATCAGCCGTGCTTCCGCCGATGCGGCGAAGCTCATCCCAGAAGCCGAGATCGATGTACACCTTCTCGTCCGCCGGGCAATAGAAGGGGCCGGTCTGAGACTGTGCCGCTCCGCAACCGGAGCGCGTGTAATCCCGAAAGAGCACAAGCTTGGCATGACGATAAGCCTGTTTCGTCTCCTGCGGCAGGAGCGTCTCCCACTGCTTCTGCACGTCATCCAGAACATAAGAGACCAACTGAGCCGACCGGTTCTCAGCGGGCGAAGCAGTAGCAGGACGACTGTTAGTCGCTGGAGCTGTATGTCCTCCACCCGCCAGATAGCTGCCGATATAATTGCGGCCGGTGATCAGGCTGATGACGACCAGAAACAGGAGACCGACAATCCCCAGTCCACCGCCGCCGCCAAAGCTGAAGCCACCGCCACCCGAGGATCCCCGACGATCCTCTACATCCCTGCTCAGCCCTCCAGGAGTCCAATCCATCTCTCACCCCACTCGATTCGTATCAGTCTTTGGGCCCCATTACCGACAACACCATGTTAGATGGTAGACCACGGAACGAAAATGATCTTGTTCCGTAACCTTAAAAGAACATCCATAATGACTTCGGAGAGCCCCCTCTATGTCCACGGCAACAGCATCGACAACGGTTGTGCGCCCCATCGATCCTTCTTTCCGCGAGACTCTAGGTCTGGCGCTGATCTTCGCCGCAATCAAGCTCGTCCTGCATATCGCCACGAATCTGTGGCAGGCGCATCTTGGGTGGGGATACTTCCGTGACGAGATGTACTACATCATCTGCGGCCGTCATCTCGCCTGGGGATATGTCGATCACGGCCCCATTGTCGCGGTGCAGTCGCGGCTGTCAGAGACGATCTTCGGGAGATCGCTTGCCGGCATCCGCATGCTCTCAGCACTCGCCGGCGCTGCGCGCGTCTTACTCACCGGCATTCTCGCCTGGTCGCTAGGCGGACGCCGCCCGGCACAGGCGCTGGCCATGATCTGCGTTCTGGTCGCACCGCAATATCTTGGTATCGACAGCTTCCTCTCCATGAACTCCTTCGAGTCGATGTTCTGGATGCCCTGCCTCCTCGCTCTCATTCTCATCCTGCGCGGTGGCACCGAACGTTGGTGGCTTCTCTTCGGAGTATCGGCGGGTCTTGGGTTGCTGAATAAGCCCTCCATGGCATTCTTCCTTGTAGCCCTGCTGGCCGCTCTCTTGCTCACGCCGCAGAGACGCCTTCTCGCCAGCCGCTGGGCCGCAGCCGGTGTCGCGTTGCTGATCGTAATCGCGTCGCCCAACCTGCTATGGCAGGTCCACAATCACTGGCCAACCCTCGAGTTCCTGCACAACGGAAGAGTCCTGCACAAGAACGTCGAGCTCGGCCCGATCGACTTCATGCTGACCCAGATCAAGAACCTTCACCCTCTTGCCCTCCTTGTCTGGGGAGCCGGTCTTGTCTGGCTGCTGCGTTCCCACGCCTATCGCTGGCTCGGATTAATGTTTGTCTTCTTTCTCGCAGGCATGATGGTGCTTCACGCGAAGGACTATTACGTTCTCCCCGTCTATCCAATCCTGTTGGCTGCTGGCGGCGTCGCGTGGGAGAGCTTCTGCGCTCGCTCCTCCCGCGTCTCTCAGAACCGCGCCTTGGCCTTTCCTCTGCTTGAAAGCGCGCTCATCCTCACCGGCGTGGCTCTAATGCCGCTTGCCATCCCCGTGCTAAGACCGGAGCCATGGATCGCCTATGCCCGTGCCACCCATCTCTATCAGGTCACCAACAGCGAACATCAAGTGTCTAGCTCACTGCCACAGTTCTACGCCGACCGGTTCGGCTGGCAGGAGTACGCCGATCAGGTCGAGCGCATCTATAAAAGCCTCTCCCCACAGGAACAATCCGTCGCCGTCATCTTTGGGGATGACTACGGCCTCTCAAGCGCCATTAACTTCCTTGGCCACGATCTTCCATTTGCCATCGGGCGGCACAACAACTACTTTCTCTGGGGACCTCAGGGCAAAACCGGCGAAGTCTTCATCCTGCTCGGCAGCGATGGCAAAGGCCTTACCGACCGATGGAGCTCCGTCACCGTCGTTGGCGAAATGAACAATCCCTACGCCATGCCCTACGAGAGGCGAAAGATCTATCTCTGTCGAGGGCTCAAAATGCCTCCACTACCGCAGATATGGCCGAAGTTTAAGCACTACATCTGATCTGTCGGCCTCCATCCAATACCAAGCAGCTTCTAAGAGCGGGTGCCCACATCTCGATTCTGAGATGTGGGTTTTGCAGAAGGCTTGTGCTACCCTCCGACTCAACCCATGCAGCAAACCGAAACCCAGCCAACCCAGACAGAACTCCCGCGCGTCCTCAACGCCTCGCACGCCACCTCTATCGTGGTCGGCATCATCATCGGCAGCGGAATCTTCCTCGTCCCCCGCGAGATGATGGCGGCAGTCGGCTCCTCGGGCATGGTCTACGTCGTCTGGATCGTTGGTGGCCTGCTCTCGCTCTTCGGAGCCATGACCTACGCCGAGATCGCAGCCCTCCATCCGAAGTACGGTGGCGAGTACGCCTTCCTGCGCGAAGCCTACGGCGACCTCGTCGGCTTCCTCTACATGTGGACCTGGATCACCATCGCCAAGCCCGCCTCCATCGCTACCATCGCCGCCGGCCTGGCCCGCGTGCTCGCAACCTTCCCCATCTTTCACTTCTTCGAAGACCGCGCCTTCGGTCCTCTGCTGTGGAGCCAGATCTTCGCCATCGCCATGACGTGGCTCATCACCGGGCTCAACATTTTGGGCACTCGCAAGTCCGGCAACGTGCAGCTCGCACTCACATGGTTGAAGATCCTTCTGATCGTCATCATCGCGGGCGTCTGCTTCGGAGCAGCCGGACAACACGGAGCAGGACACGGCTCGTGGCATAACTTCGCCACCGAATTCACCGGAGCCCGCGGAGGATTCTCCGGCTTCATGATCGCTCTCATCGCCGCCCTCTGGGCCTACGACGGTTGGAGCGATGTCACCCAGATGGCCGGCGAAGTACAAAAGCCGCAACGCAGTCTTCCCCTCGCGCTCGTCGGTGGCGTCGCCATCGTAGGCGGCCTCTACATGCTCACCAACGCCGCCATCCAGTACGTCATGCCCGCGGCAACCATAGCGGCAGCCGATCGGCCCGCCGCAGATGCCCTCCAGTCGATCGTCGGATCATGGGGCGCAGGCCTCGTCTCCGTAGGAATGGCTGTGAGCATCTGCGCGACCTTCGTCGGCTCCTCACTCTCCGGGGCCCGCGTCCCCTTCGCCGCCGCCTACGATGGACTCTTCTTTCATCAGCTCGCACACGTCCATCCACGCTTCCGTACGCCTTCGACCGCGCTCATCCTTCAGGCGGTACTGAGCTCGCTCCTTCTCCTCGCCATCGGCCGCTTCCAGGCGCTCTTCTCGCTCGCCATCTTTGCGGAGTGGTTCTTCTACGCCCTCACCGCAAGCACCGTCTTCGTCTTCCGTCGCCGCGAGCCCAATATCGAACGCCCCTACAGCGTCTGGGGATATCCCGTGCTCCCTCTGCTCTTCATCGCCGCCGCCATCGTCCTGCTCGTCTTCTCCTTCGCCGACCAGCCAAGAAACTCCATCATCGGAACCATCATCATCCTTCTGGGAATTCCCTTGCACTACGCCTTCCAGAAAAGAGCGCGAGCTCACTGATTCAGCATCGAAGATTGCAGAGATAAGGCCGTGTGGACTCGATCTTCCACACGGCCTCAAGCGGCTTAGGACATCTCTCATCTCTACACTGTCGACTATGCAGTCTTCAAAGGTCCCGCGATCTTGTAGGTAGAGAGAACGTTGCCCGACGGAAACGCCTTCGTGCTGACCAGCTCGAAGGCGAGTCCCGGGGTTCCCTCTGCAAAGAAGCGCTTCCCTGTACCCAGCACAACCGGATAGACGATCAGCAGGACCTCATCCGCAAGCCCATGCTCGAGTAGCATCGACGTCAGCGTGGAGCTGCCCCAGAGAATAATGTCCGGGCCCTCCTGCGACTTGATGCGACGAATGCCCTCGACGATATCCGGGCCTATCCCCTCCACCGGGCCCCATTCCAGGCTCTCCGGACGGTGGGTCACGATATATTTTTTCGCCGCATTGATTCCATCCGCCATCGGACTGCTCGGCGCCTTCGGCCAGAAGCCCGACCACATATCGTAGGTGCGGCGGCCAAGCAGCAGATCAAAGTTATCGCCCTGCGCTGCGAGAAGTGCGTCCCGCCCCGCAGGGCTTCGATAGGGCGCGGTCCAGTCGCTGTACGGAAAACCGTCGTCATCGGCGGAGTGCTGGATCACGCCGTCCAGCGAGATGTGTTCCATGATCTTGAGTTTTCTCATTTTTTATCTCCGTGTTCTGTCGCTGAAGTTTCTATTCTGTCGGCCTTGCAAGGAACGCGCGCACCTCAACCGAGGCGCGGCAGGCGACGACCGCTTTGCGTCCCCAAGCGACGGCCTCATCCATGTTGGCTGCGTTGAGTATCCAGAAGCCGCCAATGTGTTCCTTGGTCTCAAGGTACGGCCCATCGGTAATGGCCACCTCTCCATCAGGCTGCTTATGCAGTGATTTCGCACGGGAAGCCGATTGCAGCCCCCCGGCGAAGAACCTGGCACCGGCAGCCTCCATCTCGTCGTTGAGCACATCGATATCACGGACCATATCTTCGCTCTCAATGGATGGATCGTAGTTATCGGAATGATGAATAGCGACCATATACTGCGGCATGATTTCTCCTTCTCCTGGAACTGTCTTCGGGCGGATCCATTTGCTCGCCTTCACTATGACAACGAACGGCGATACCCAAATTCGACAAATCGCTCAGAAAATTTCGCCCTTCCAGCGCGACCCCATGAACTCACCCACATCGGCACAGTCTTACAGCCGTGTCATTCCGAGCGAACCCTGAGCGAGCGAAGGGCGCCGAAGGGGTAGTCGAGGACCCCCCCGCATCTCTCCCGTAAAGCCACGACCTTATTCATAGGCGGCGGGTGCCCCATTCATGACGCAGCTTCATCGCGGCATGAGTGGGCATTCGAGCGAAGCTCGAACCCAACCGCCAGTCCTATCCAAATTCTGTCATGCCGACCGAAGTGCGAAGCACGCAGTGGAGGGATCCGCTTTTCTACCCAAGAAACTCGAAGCACCGCATCTACGAAACATGCTCCGACAAATACCCCTGGACCTCCGCATACTCCCCCTCGGAAAGCCGGAAGGTAGCCGCAGGAATCGTCCCCTCCACCTGTTTCGCATTGCGCCCGCCCACAATGGCCGCCGTCACCGCGGAGTTGTGCAGCGTCCACGCAATCGCAACCACACCCGCACTCACACCATGGCGCGCGCCGATCTTTCCAAGGAACTCCGCCACCGCCAGATTCCTCGACAACAGCGGCTCCTGATAGTTCTTCGCATTGCGCCGGAAGTCATCCTTCGGGAAGTTGGCGACACGCTCCTTCGTCATTGCTCCCGTCAAAAGGCCGGAGTGCATCGGCGCATAGTTGATCGTGCCGATATTGTTCTTCGCGCAGAACGGCAGAATCTCCGCCTCCACCGCGCGGTTCAGCATCGAGTACGGTGGCTGATTCGACGTGATGGGAGCGATCTTCATCGCACGCTCCATCTGGCTCACGTTGAAGTTCGAGACGCCAATCCAGCGAACCTTGCCCTCCTTCTTCAGATCGGCCATCACGCTCCAAGCCTCTTCGACATCCTCGTCCGGCTTGGGCCAGTGCATCTGGTAAAGATCGATGACCTCCACCTGGAGACGGCGCAGGCTGTCTTCCACCTCGCGGCGAACCTCCTTCAGGCCATTCGTAACCTCGCGCTTCTCATCCCAGACCAGTCCACACTTCGTAAAGACATAGGGCTTTTGTGACGTTGTCTTCAACGCCCGCGCAACCACCTCTTCGGAGTGCCCCAGCCCATAGACTGCAGCCGTATCGATCCAGTTGATCCCCAGATCGAGCGCCTTATGAATCGCCGCAACCGAATCGTTATCGTCCTGAGGTCCCCACGCGAACTGCCAATCCCCACCCCCGATAGCCCACGCGCCAAACCCAAGGGGGGTCAGTTCCAGATCCGAATTACCAAGTCTCTTCTTTTCCATTTCCTTCACCTCTCCTATGCCGTAAAGCCCGGCTATCTCGTGAAATACGATACAGACCTCCCATGCATCAGGAATGGGAAGCCACCCAAAGACCTGTCAAGTCTCAAACCCACCTAACCTGAACAAATCAAACCACATTCCGTTTGCCGATAAGTTCCATCCGACCCGCTAAACTTAATCCATAGCCCCAAAAAATTTCAATGGACGGGTTACCATCGCAAAGCAAATAACATATATCGAATCAACATCTTGGTCGCAAGCGACCTAAATTCAATATCTCACGATGGAGGTACCAGGCTAAACATCATGAAATGAATACTTTGTACAAAATCGACGGGGACTAGCTCCGGTTTTGAATGACCCTCTCATAGACACGCACGTACTCCTGAGCCGGCTTATCCCAGGAGAAGTCCTGAGCCATGGCGCGCTGCATCATCTTCTTCCAGCTCTTCTTGTCCTGGAAGGCGGCCAGCGCTCGATGGATGGCATTGAGCAGATCGTTCGGGTCGTAGCCCGAAAACTTGAAGCCGTCTCCTCCTCCATCCGGCAGATCTTCCACGGAATCCTGCAGGCCTCCCGTGGCACGCACGACCGGAATGGTGCCGTACTTCAGACTGTAGATCTGGTTCAGACCACCGGGCTCGTAACGGGAAGGCATCAGAAAGATATCGGAGCCCGCCTCGATCTTGTGCGCCATCACGTTATCGAACTTCACCTGCACCCTCATCTTTGAGGGATAACGTTCAGCCATCTCGGTCAACAGACGCTCGTAATACTCCTCGCCGCTGCCCAGCATCACCAGCACCACGTCCTCCTGCAACAAGCGGTCGAGGATACCGACGATCAGATCGATCCCCTTCTGGGTAGCAAAGCGCGAGACCACGCCAATGACAGCAGTACTGTCGGCGATGTCTTCAAGCCCTAAGGCGTGGAGCAGATCGCGCCGGCACTCTTTCTTGCCGTCGAGCTTGTCCGCCGTGTAATGCGCGGCGATGTGTGGGTCGATCGCAGGATCCCACTCGCTGTAATCGGCTCCGTTGAGGATGCCGAAGAGATCGCTGGACCGTCGGCGCAAAGTATCTTCAAGCCCGTTTCCAAACTCCCCCGTCTGGATCTCACGGGCGTACGTCTCGCTGACGGTGGTGATGGCATCGGCATACACGATGCCACCCTTCAGGAAGTTCACCTTGTCATACTGCTCCAGTTCGTCCAGCTTGAACATGTCCCACGGCAGCAGCAGGGTCTCCATCGTGCGCGGTGGAAACCATCCCTGATAGCCGGCGTTGTGAATCGTCAGAACGGCTGGGACATGACGGAAGACCGGATCGAAGTAGTAGATCGACCGCAGCATGACGGCAGCCATGGCCGCCTGCCAGTCATGAACGTGGAAGACATCGGGAACACCGATCACCTTGGACGCTTCGAGGACGGCGCGGCAGAAGGTTCCAAAACGCTCAGCATTGTCGGGGTAGTCGCCGGAGGGTGTGGCATAAAAGCTCTCGCGGTCGAACAGCTCCGGCACGTCGACGAAGTACATCTGGACTCCATCGGTCAGGCCCCCATCCAGGATGCGAGCGAAGCGGTTGTAGGTGGGGAAAGGAACGGTCACGCTGGGCAGAGCAACCGTGGCATTCGGAAAAGCCTTTGCGACCTGGCGGTAGTAAGGAATGAAGACCTGAACCTTGTGTCCCATCTTCACCAGCGTCTTCGGCAGAGCACTGATCACATCCGCCAGTCCTCCGGTCTTAGCCCACGGTGCACAC
>Ga0268266_10004492_pt1 | contig 13339 bp, 10 predicted proteins | sample KBSS13metaG_FD_190356 | JGI IMG/M metagenome (GOLD analysis project Ga0268266, IMG submission 190356) | Switchgrass rhizosphere microbial communities from Kellogg Biological Station, Michigan, USA - KBS S1-3 metaG (SPAdes) (version 2) | ecosystem: Host-associated > Plants > Roots > Rhizosphere...
CGGGACCTTGGCCGAAATGCTGCGGCCGCACGGCTATCGCAACTACATGCTGGGCAAGTGGCACGTCACGCCGCTCACCGAATCGGGCGCGACCGGACCGTTCGACGGCTGGCCGCTCGGCCGCGGCTTCGACCGCTTCTACGGCTTCCTCGATGCCGAGACGGACCAGTACGCTCCCGAGCTGGTGCGCGACAACACGCCAGTCGATCCGCCGGGAACTTTTGCCACCGGCTATCACCTGACCGCCGATCTCGTCGACCAGGCGATCCGCTACCTCGCCGACCACATCGCCGACGATGCCGAGATCCCGTGGTTGACCTGGGTGGCGCTCGGCGCGTGCCACGCGCCGCACCAGGCACCGGCCGACCTGATCCGCAAATACGACGCGCTGTTCGCCAACGGTTGGGACGACGAGCGCGACCAGCGCCTCGCGCGGCAGAAAAAGACCGGAATTGTGCCGCAAGACACCCGCATGCCGCCGCGAAACGACGCCGTAAAGCCGTGGACGGAGCTGCCGGACGCGGAAAAGCGTCTCTATATCCGGCTGCAGGCGGCCTATGCGGCGATGCTCGAGCATGCCGACCAGCATCTCGCGCGGCTGATGAGTTTCCTCGAGCAGTCGGGCCAGCTCGACGGCACGCTGGTCATCGTGATGTCGGACAACGGCGCCAGCCAGGAGGGCGGGCCGCTCGGCATGGTTAATGCCATGGGCCCCTACAACCTGCGCCGCGAGCCGATCGAGGAGAAGATCGCTCGCATCGACGATATCGGCGGGCCCGACACCCATTCCAACTTCCCGCTCGGCTGGGCGATGGCGGCCAACACGCCGCTGCGGCGCTACAAGCAGAACACCCACGGCGGCGGCATCCGCGACCCGCTGGTGATCTCGTGGCCCAGGGGCCTGGCCGCGCGCGGCGAGCTGCGTCACCAGTTCTGCCATGCCAGCGACCTAGCGCCGACGTTGCTCGACATCGTCGGCGTCACGCCGCCGGCGACGATCAACGGCATCGGGCAGATGCCGATCGAGGGCACCAGCTTCGCGACCAGCCTGAAGGACCCGAAGGTCCCGTCGAAGACGACGCCGCAGTATTTCGAGATGTTCGGCCACCGCGGGCTGGTGATGGACGGCTGGAAGGCCGTGGCGTTCCACCCGATGGGCACGAGCTTCGACCAGGACAAGTGGGAGCTGTTCCATCTCGACCGCGATTTCAGCGAGACCGACGACCTCGCCGCAAAGGAACCGCAGCGATTGCAGGCGATGATCGCCGAATGGTGGAAGCAGGCCGAGGCGCACAAGGTGCTGCCGCTCGACGACCGCTTTGCGCCGCGCTTCGCCGACAATGCCAAGCGCTTCCACGGGCCACGCAAGCGGTTCGTGTTCCACGCCGGCATGGGGCATGTGCCGACCGACGTGGCGCCCGACGTGCGCAGCCGCACCTACACGATCGAGGCCGACGCGCGGATCGACGGGCCGGCGACCGAGGGCGTGCTGATCGCCCATGGCGACATGACCTGCGGCTACTCGCTCTATATCAAGGACAACCGGCTGACCTACGACATGAATGTCGGCGGCCAGCACCAGATCGCGGTGTCGGACCGGCCGGTGCCGGCGGGCAACCGCAGGCTCGGCGTCCGGATGCGGCGCAAGGAAGGCCGCAACGTCGCGACCCTGCTGATCGACGGCGAGCCGGCCGGCGGCTTCGACGAGCCGCATGGCTTCATCAGCTTCATCTCCTGGTCCGGCCTCGACATCGGCCGCGACCGCGGCAGCCCGGTGTCGCACTACGAGGCACCCTTCACCTTCACCGGCAAGCTGCGCAAGGTCACGGTGCTGATGGACGACGACCAGGCGCTCGACGCGAAGGCCGCGGCCGATGCCGTGCTGGCGCGCGAATGACGACAACCCTCGAGCAGCAGTACGGCGTGGACAGTGCCTACGCCTGGCGCCTGGCCTTCGTCTCGACCTTCTGCATCGTGCTGGGGGGCGGAGCGCTCTACCTGCCCGTCGTGGCACTCAAGGAGATCGCTGCCGAATTCGGCGATCGCCGTGCCGTGCCATCGATGGCCTACATGCTGGGCTTCTTCGCCATGGGGCTGGGCGGCGTGTTCATGGGCTGGCTGGCGGACCGCACCAGCCCCCGCATTCCGCTGCTGATCGCCGGCGTCTCGATCCTGGCGGGCGGCTGGCTCGCGTCGCGCAGCAGCGGCGAGTGGGCGCTCTATCTCGTCTACATGATCCCGCTCGGCTTTCTCGGCAATGCCGCGACCTTCACGCCGGCGCTGAACAATATCCAGGGCTGGTTCGAGCGCCGGCGCAGCACGGCCGTGTCGCTCATCTCGGTTGGGCCGGCGCTATCCGGCGTCACCTGGCCGCAAGTCTACGGTTGGCTGTTGCCGCGCTATGGCTGGCGCGAGTCGCTGGTGGTCTACGGTGTGGTTTCCGGCGTGCTCCTGTTCCTTTGCGCCTTCTATGTGCGTGCCTCGCCGATGCAGCGCAGCAAGGGTGCCCGGCTGGCGGAAGACCTGTCCGTGCTGCCGCTGCCGTCGAAAGTCATCATGGTGCTGCTGTCGGCAGCCGCTTTCTGCTGCTGCGCCGCGATGGCGGTACCGTTCGTGCACATGGTCGCGTTCTGCGGCGATCTCGGCCTGTCGCCCGCGCGCGGCACCGAGGCGATCTCCCTGATCCTGCTGACGGCGGTGGCCGCGACCTTTGCGATGGGCCGGCTGTCGGACCATATCGGCCCGCTGCGGGTCAGCATCCTCTGCGCCCTGATCCAGATCACGTCGCTGGTCGGCTTCGTGTTCGTCGAAAGCCTGTCGGGCATCTATACGCTCTCGGTGATCCACGGCATCCCGTACATCGCCATCGTCCAGGGCTACGCCCTGATCCTGCGCCGGCTCTACGGCGCGGCGATCGCCGGCTGGCGGCTGGGCGTGGTGATGCTGTTCGCCATGGCCGGCATGGCGGTCGGCGGCTGGCTCGGCGGGGCGATCTTCGACCTGACGCTCAACTACCGCGCTGCGTTCCAGGCGGCGCTCGCCTTCAACCTCCTGAACCTCATGCTGCTCGGCCTGCTCTATCTTGGCCGGCGGCGGCGGACAGCGTCGGCCATTTCGTTGTAGGATCGAGCCCATGGCGCACGACCATGACCATCCCCACGATCACGACCACGGCCAGGAGATGCCGGAGACGGCGCTCCGGGTGAAGGCCCTCGAGTCCCTGCTCGTCGAGAAGGGGCTGGTCGATCCGGCCGCGCTCGACGCCATCGTCGACGCCTATGAAAACAAGATCGGCCCGCGCAATGGCGCCCGCATCGTCGCCCGCGCCTGGACCGATGCCGGCTACAAGGCGCGGCTGATGAAGGACGCCACCGCTGCGATCGCCGAGTTCGGCTATTCCGGTGCGCAGGGCGAGCACATGGTCGTCGTCGAGAACACGCCGGCCGTCCATAACCTCGTCGTCTGTACGCTGTGCTCCTGCTACCCGTGGCCGGTGCTCGGCCTGCCGCCGGTCTGGTACAAATCCTCCGCCTACCGCTCGCGCGCCGTGATCGATCCGCGCGGCGTGTTGCGCGATTTCGGCGTGTCGCTGCCCGACGACGTTGCGGTACGCGTGTGGGATTCGACGGCGGAGATCCGCTACCTCGTCCTGCCCGAGCGGCCCGCCGGCACCGACGGCCTGAGCGCTGAGGCCCTGGCCGATCTGGTGACACGCGATGCCATGATCGGCACCGCGAAGGTGGGTGCTCCATGAACGGCGTGCACGACATGGGCGGCATGCACGGCTTCGGTCCCGTGACGCCAGAGCCGAACGAGCCGGTGTTCCATGCTCCCTGGGAGGGCAGGGTGCTTGCCCTGCGCCGTGCCGTCGGCGGATGGCGGCGCTGGAACATCGACGCTGGCCGCCACACGATCGAGACCCTGCCGCCGGCCGACTATCTGCGGCTCAGCTATTATGAGAAGTGGCTGGAGTCGACGATCAAGCTGGTGCTCGGCGCGGGGCTGGTCACTAGGCGCGAGCTGGAGACCGGCCATCGCGACCCGGCCGTGCCCGTCGCGACGCCGCCGCTCACCGCCGACAAGGTCCTGCCGGCGATCATGGCCGGCGGGCCGACCCTGCGCGAGACGTCGGCGAAGCCGCGCTTCGCGGCGGGAGCGGCGGTCCGGGCGCGCGACATCAATCCGGTCGGCCACACGCGCCTGCCGCGCTACGTGCGCGGGCGGCGCGGCACGATCGAGTGCGATCACGGCGCGCATGTATTTCCCGATTCGAACGCGAAGTTCGAGGGCGAGAACCCGCAGTTCCTCTACACGGTGCGCTTCGAGGCGCGCGAGCTGTGGGGCGCCGCGGCAAATCCCGCCGATGCCGTCTATCTCGATCTCTGGGAAGATTATCTCGACGCCGTTTGACTGGCCGGCTTCGATCTGAACGGCGCGATCGTCTCGCGCCAGCATCGTGCTTCTCCCTGCCAGGCGGCAGGCTGAGCCTACTCGGCTTTGATGCCCATCGTGCGTATGACCTCGCCGAATTGGGAGTAGTTGGCGCGCACCAGGGCGGTGAAGGCATCGGGCGATTCCAGCCCGGCATCGACGCCGGACGACTCGAACCAGGCCCGCGCGTCGGCGGTCGCGGCAATGTTGCCAATCTCGTCGTATAGGCGATCGATTATTGGGCGTGGTGTGCCGGCCGGTGCTGCAATGCCCGCCCAGGCGGTCAGCTCATAGCCCGGTACTCCTGCCTCGGCCATGGTCGGCACGTCCGGCATCGACTTGGCGCGCTGTGCAGTGGTTACGGCGAGCGCGCGAAGCCGGCCATCCTGTATGAACGGTCTCAGCAATGTCAGGCCTTCAATGGTGAAGGTGACATGCCCGGCAATGAGATCCTGCACTGCCTGCCCGCCGCCCTTATAGGGTACGTGCGTGGCTCTGATGCCTGTGCGGTGCATGAGGAGGCTCGCCGCAAGGTGGCCAGGCGTGCCAACTCCCGGCGACACGAAGGTCAGCTCACCCGGTTTCGTCCGGGCGAGAACCAGCAACTCCTCGACCGAGCGCGCCGGTACGTCCTTGTGCACGGCCAGCGCCTGTGGGCCTACCCCGAATCGTGTGATCAGCGCCAGATCAGTCAAGGGGTCGTAGCCGGGATTGGCATAAAGGTGCGGATTGATGGCCATGGTGCCGATATGAACCATCACCAGTGTGTAGCCATCCGGCGGGCTGCGGACACCCGCCACCGTGCCGAGGTTACCGCCGGCACCGGCACGATTTTCGACCACCACAGGCTGCCGCAGGCTCGAAGACAGCCGCTCGGCCAGCCAGCGTGCCCGGATATCGACGACCCCGCCCGGACCTCCCGGGACGATGATGCGGATAGGCTTGCTTGGCCAAGGTTGGCTACCCTGTGCGCGCGGCGCGTGAACAGGTAGCGCGACCGCCCAAATCGTAGAGGCCAGACGAAGGAGGCGTCGACGTGTGGAGTGCATGCCATTTCCTCCAGATACGAATTCTTGGTAGCAGCTTGCTTGCTGCCGGAAGATCATCGAGCTTGGGTCTTTCCAAGTGAAGATGACCGGGGACAGGCGAACATGCTTACTCTCTATTCTTATCCGCAGCTTTTTGGAGTGGCCGACAATAATGGTTATGGCCTCAAAGTTTACGCATTCCTCAAGCTCGCCGGCGTTCCTTTCACCCACGAACATATCTTCGACGGTTCCGCAGCTCCCCGAGGTCAGTTGCCCTACGCTGTCGATGACGGGAAGGAGATTGGCGGCAGCGACGCCATCGTTACCCATTCAATTGAAAAGTATCGACTCACAATCGACGCTCAACTGACGCTCCCTCAACGCGACATGAGCCATTTGATCGACCGTATGCTTGATGACCTTTATTGGGTCATGTCCTACTCACGCTGGAAGGATGAACAATACCGACCTGCCTTCCTCGCGGCTCTCCTCCGAGAGCATTCGGATCTGACGGAGGAAGGATTGCTGAAGGCACAGGAATACAACGCCCAGCGCTACTACTACCAAGGCATAGGTCGCTATTCTCCGCCCGCCGCATACGCACGCGGAATCGCCGACCTCCAGGTGTTGGCAAATCTTGTTCCGTCAGCCGGCTTCGTCCATGGTCCAGAACCTACCAGCATCGATGCAGCTATCTACGGGTTTATTGCCAATATCTACTTCTACGAGATCGACACACCCCTCAGGACGTTCGTGGCGGCGCACCGCAATCTCGTACGGCACTGCACCGAGATTCACGACGCGGTCGCCTGACCGGCGTGCAGTGCGGCGAGCATGCCGACGACACGGAACAGGCCGGCGGCCACCGTGGATATATCGACGATTTTCAACCATGTTCGGCAAACTTGGCTTGCCGAAAGAGGGTAGGGCGATGAGCAGCGAGCTTTGGAAGATGACCGCGGTCGAAGCGGTGGCGCGGTTGAAGAAGAAGGAGATCACCCCGCTCGAGCTGGTCGAAGCGTCGGCGCGGCGCATCGCCGAGGTCGAGCCCTCGGTCAATGCCATGCCCACGCTCTGCCTCGACCGCGCCCGCGACCACGCGAAGAAGATCATGGCCGGCGGTGCTGCCTGCGAGGCCGCCGCCGAGGCAGGCTGGCTCGCCGGCCTGCCGGTGTCGATCAAGGACCTGACCGACGTGGCCGGGGTGCGCACGACCTACGGCTCGCCGATCTTTGCCGACCACGTGCCGGCGAAATCGAACCCGCTGGTCGAGCGCATCGAGCGCAAGGGCGGCGTGGTGATGGGCAAGTCCAACACGCCCGAGTTCGGCGCCGGCGGCAGCACCTTCAACGAGGTGTTCGGCCGCACGCGCAATCCCTGGAACACGTCGCTGACCTGCGGCGGCTCGACCGGCGGCGGATCGGTGTCGGTGGCGACCGGCGAGGTCTGGCTCGCGCATGGCTCCGACCATGGCGGCTCGCTGCGCCGGCCCGGCACCTATTGCTCGACCGTCGGCATCCGTCCGTCGGCCGGCCGGGTGACGCGCGGCACGTCGAACAACCTCTACTCGCCGCAGTCGGTGCAGGGTCCGATGGCGCGTAACATCCCCGACCTGGCGCTGTTCCTCGACACGATGGCGGGCTTTTGCCCGCACGACGCGATGACCTTCGATGCGCCCGCCGTGTCGTTCAGCGCCGCCGTGGCCAACCCGGTCGCGCCGAAGCGCGTCGCCTGGACCGCCGATTTCGGCGGCCGCTTCGAGCTCGACCGCGACGTCCGCGAGATCTGCACGAAGATGGCGCGGCGCTTCGAGGAGTTGGGCTGCATCGTCGAGGAAGCGACGCCGGATTTCGGCCCGGTCGACGAGGTCTTCATGGCGTTGCGCAGCCAGCAGTTCGTCGTCGATCGCGAGCTGCAGATGGAGCAGCACCGCGACAAGATCAAGCCCGACATCATCTGGAACACCGAGCTGGGCTTCAAGCAGACCACCCGTCAGCTCGCCTGGGCCGAGCGCGAGCGCGCCGCGCTGTACCGGCGCATGGTCGAGTTCTGGCAGAAATACGACCTGCTGGTGACGCCGAGCGCGCCGACTGCCGCCTTCGACGTCAACCTGCGCGCGCCGCCGACCATCAACGGCAAGAAGCTCGACAACTACATGTCGGGCTCGACGCTCAATTCGGCGATCACCGTGACCGGCAGCCCCGCCGTGGCCATTCCCTGCGGCTTCGACCCCTACGGCCGCCCGGTCGGCCTGCAACTCGTCGGCAAGCCGCGCGGCGAAGCAGCCCTGCTACAGGCCGCGGCGCTCTATGAAAGCCTGGTCGGCCTCTCGAAGCTCCTGCCGATCGATCCGAAGCCCGGAACGGTGCCGCCGGCTTGATTTCACGGATTGTGATATACATATGTGATGTATATCAGGAGGCGATCCAATGCAGGTTTCGAAATGGGGCAATAGCCTCGCCATCCGTATACCCGCCAGCGTCGCCGAGGCGCTCGATTTGAAAGAAGGCGACGAAGTCGACATTCGTGTCGCGGGAACACGTGCCTTCGATGCCGATTTGGACCGCAGCCGCGAGGAGGCGCTGGAGCGCATCAAGCGATTCCGCTTGAAGCTTCCTCCGGATTGGAAATTCGATCGGGACGAAATCAACAGTCGATGAGGGCAGGACTAGGCGACTTTCTCGACAGCAACGTCCTCATCTACGCGTTCACTGACGAACCAAAGGCCGCCGCCGCGCAGGAACTGCTTCGGCAGCGGCCGATCATCAGTGTCCAGGGCCTAAATGAGTTCGTTCATGTAGGCCGGCGCAAGCTCGGCATGGACCGGCAGCAGGTCAAAGAAGCCGTCGAATCGTTGCGGAAGCTGTGCTCGACTATTCTCGGCCTGGAAGGGCGGACGCAAGTGGAAGCACTACGCATCGCTGAGCGTTACGGCTATTCGATTTTTGATTCCTGCATAGTGGCCTCGGCTCTTGAAGCTGGCAGCGCCACGTTGTGGTCTGAAGACATGCACCACGGCATGATGATCGATCGCCGCTTGCGTATCGCCAATCCGTTCCGCATGGAAAACTGATCGGCGAGCACGGCATCGACCGTCATTCGGCATTCGTGCCACGATCCTTCCAGAACCGTGGGAGGAAACAGATCGTATGAAAGCGTCGCTTTTCTATCTGCCGAGCATCGCCAGCCGGGCAGAGATCGAGCAGGGCATGGCGGGCATGAACCCGCAGTTCTATCAGCGCATGTTGGCGGAGCTGACGGAGCAGATAAAGCTCGGCGACGATCTGGGCTACGATTCGGTGTCTTTCACCGAGCATCACTTCCACATCGAGGGCTTCGAGCTTTCGAACAACCCGGTGCTGCTCGATCTCTACTTCGCGATGCAGACCAAGCGCATCCGCGTCGGCCAGCTCGGCATCGTGCTGCCGGCGTCCAATCCGATCCGCGTCGCCGAAGACATCGCCATGCTCGACCACATGACCGGCGGCCGCGCCAACGCCGGCTTCGCGCGCGGCTACCAGCGCCGCTGGGTCGACGTGATGGCTCAGCAGACGCACGGCATCCACGGCGCGCTGCCCCACCAGCACGACCAGATCGACGATGCCAATCGCCTCGCCTTCGAGGAGAACTTCCGCATCGTCAAGAAGTGCTGGACCGAAGAGATGCTGACGGCCGACGGCACGTTCTGGAAGGTCCCGGCCGGCCCGACGCCGTGGACGCTCGACACCACGCAGAAGTGGGGCAAGGGCGTCGAGAACGGCATCCTGAAGTCGGTCGGCGTCGTTCCCAAGCCGCTGCAGAAGCCGCATCCGCCGCTGTTCCAGCCGTTCGCCAGCTCGGAGAGCACGGTGCGCTTCTGCGCGCAGGAGAACGTGACCCCGATCCTGCCGCCGATGCTGCCGGTCTTCGAGGAGAAGCTCTACAACGTCTACTCCGAAGTCTCGGGCAAGAAGAAGGGCGAGGGCGTCGGCGTGCTGCGCGATGTCATCATCTGCGACACCGACGAGGAGGCGCGGGCGCTGTGGCAGGACTCCGGCCAGTTCACGGGCCGCGCCTGGTTCGAACCGTTCGGCTTCCGCAAGGGCGTCACCGATCCCAAGACCGGCAAGATGCTGACGCCGGACGAGATCGTCGAGATGGGTTACGCCTGCGTCGGCACGGTCGACACCGTGCTGAAGGGCATGGAAGTGCAGCAGAAGCGCCAGCCGGTCGACTGGGTGTTCGCCTATACCTACAACAGCCTGGTGCCGCACCCGAAGCTGATGAAGTCGATCGAGGCGTTCTGGACCAAGGTGATGCCGCGCTTCTCCTGACGGAGATCAAAGAGGGGCCTGTTGAGCGACAAGGAGGAAGCCGCGCTGTCGCCGGCGTATGTCGCCGCCAGCTCGCGCGTGACGATCGGTAGATCTGGACGACTCCTGGTTAGGCAGGTTCATTGGACCGCGGAGCTCCAGGCCCGCGGTCCAATGAGAATGTCTCCGCTCGGGTGAATGCGCCCTAACCCGCCTTGCCCTCCTTCAGCAGGCCGACGAGCGGGTTCGGCTTGGGCGGTCCGACCCGGCGCAAGGTATTGGTGTCGTGATGATTGAACGCCGGCACCTGGCCGCGGACGGCCAGGTCGGTGCGTGTCAGGTAGGTCCAGCTACCGTCGTCGTTGAAGGTGATGTCGATGCGGTAATAGTCGGTGCGGAACGCTTCCTCGAGGAACGTCGTCGAGCAGATCCCGAAGCGCGTGTCGCCGCGCCGCGCCTCGACCGAAATGCGCTTGTCGTCGACGCCCGCCTTGCCGCCCGCCAGCACCACCTGGCCGCGCGGAATGGCGATGGTCTGCATGATCATGCCGGTGGCCGGTTCCCACAGCCAGTAGCCGACCTGATCGTGGAAAGTGATGGCTTCTTCCGCCGTGTTGATGTGGATGTGATAGCGCAGGCCGTAGAGAAGCTGCGGGCCGTTGGCCTGCGGATCGATCGGCTCCATCCGGATATGTTCACGGTACACGCGTCGTTCAGGACCTTCCGCCTTGGGGCTGACATCCACCCCCTGATCATCGGACTGCCATACGCCGGCCAAGCGGCGCAGCGGGCCCAGATTCGCCAGCGTATCGGGCGAGACGTCTTCGGGCTCGGTGAAAATGTCGTCAGGGATGCTCTGCATGAGGCCTCGTGGAGTGTACTCCCGTCCAGAGTGCGGGCTTGCCATTGCGATGACAAGACATTGTCCACTCCGTGCGGCGCAGTTCATATAAAGCGTCAGCGCGGCATACATTCCGTGCCCGTGCCGATCGGCGCCGGCACGTGGCCGGCCGCCTGTCCGACCACGCTCTCGACGATCTGCCGATGCTCGTCAGGCGTGACGTTCAAGAACTCGCCAGCACTGCCCAGCGGGATCAGGCGCGGATGCGGTCGTCGCTCTGGGTAATCGACCAGACGCTTCGTCGACCTTCCGGCCGTCGGCCGTGAAAGGCGTGATCGGGACCGTGTAGGTACCGCGAAATTTCTTCATGTCGTTCGTCTTTGCGGCCATTGTAGATCATCCGCCATGCGCCTGAAGCACCCGAACATGCGACCGGCCGGCGCGCCGGTCCGCCTCCGCTTCGACGGGGCCGAGATCGAGGCGCTGACCGGCGAAACCATCGCCGCCGCCCTGGCCGCGGCCGACATCGTGTCGGTGCGGCAGGCGCGGTCGGGGGCGCCGCGCGGGCCGTTCTGCGGCATGGGAGCCTGCTTCGATTGCCTGGTGACCGTCGATGGCCGGCCGAACCAGCGGGCCTGCCTGACCAGGGTCGCCGACGGCATGGACGTGCTCTCCGAGCCCGTCGCCGGGCAGCCGCCCGATGGCCCGGCCGTTGCTGCCGAGGAGATCGCCTGCGATGTGCTGGTGGTCGGCGCGGGCCCTGCCGGCCTCACGGCGGCACGCGATCTCGCCCGGGCAGGCGCCGATGTCATCGTGGCCGACGAGCGCCTGCATGTTGGCGGCCAGTTCTTCAAGCCGCTGGCGCCCTCGCAGGCCGCGGAACGGCTGCAGCTCGATCGCCAGTTCCGCGACGGTGCTGCGCTGCACGAGGCGGCGTTGCAGGCGGGCGTCCGTATCCTCAACGAAACCACGGTGTGGGCGGCCTTCTCGGCGACCGACGTGGCCGCCATCGTCGCCGGCCGGTCGGTCCTGTTCCGGCCGCGTCGCCTCGTGCTGGCGACCGGCGCCTACGAACAGTCGCTTCCGGTGCCGGGCTGGTCCCTGCCCGGCGTGATGACGGTCGGTGCGCTGCAGACCCTTGCTCGCTCCTATCGCGTGGCGCCGGGCGAGCGCATCGTGATCGCAGGCAACGGCCCCTTGTGCCTGCAGACCGCGGCGGAGCTGCTCGACGGCGGCGCCAACGTGGTGGCGGTGCTGGAATCGGCGTCACGGCCGGCCATCGGCAATCTGCCGGAAGTCCTGCAGGCGGGCTGGGCTGCTCCGGCACTGCTGGCCAACGGCCTTGCGCTGGTATCGCGGCTGAAGCCGCTGTTGCACTGGCGCCGCCGCGTGACCCGCCTGCTGGGCGACGATCGCGTACGCCGGGTCGAGGCCGCCGATCTTTCGATCGATGCCGATACCGTGGCGTTGGGCTATGGCTTCTCCTCGTCGAGCGAGCTCGCCCGCTCGCTCGGCTGCCGTCACCAGTTCGTGCCGCGCGGCAACGGCTCGATGGAAACGGTGACCGACGCCAACGGCCGCACCAGCGTGCCCGAGGTCTTCGCGATCGGTGACGGCGCGCGGTTCGGCGGCGCCCAGGCGGCGATGGCGGCAGGCTCGATCGCCGCCGCTGCCGTCGCTCGCGATCTGGGCTTGAGGGCCCGGGAGCCGCGGAGCGCACGGCGAAGCCTGGCGCGCGCCCAGCGTTTCCAGAAGGCCTTGTGGCGTCTGTTCGAGGCGGCGCCACAGCAGGCCGCCGCGATCGATTCCGCCGCGCTCGTGTGCCGTTGCGAGGAAGTGAATGCCGCGGCGATGCGCGATGCGGTGAAAGCCGGTCACGACACGCCGGCCGCGCTCAAGCGCGCCACGCGTGCCGGCATGGGACGTTGCCAGGGCCGTTACTGCGCGCCGCTCATCGCCCGGATCTGCTCGGGCGAGCCGGGCGAGTTCGACCTGTTCGCCCCGCGGCCGCCGGCCAAGCCGGTGCCGATCCGCGCGCTCACGATCGAACAGCCCGAATGGACCGGCCATGTCGATTTCGTGCCGCCGGACATGGCGCGGCCGCGCGAGACCGAGAGGTTTCCGGTCGAGTCCGTGGACACGCTGGTGATCGGGGGCGGCGTTGCCGGATCCTGCGTGGCCTACTGGCTGGCGCACGAGGGCATCGACGTGATGGTCGTCGAGCGCGACGACATGAACCTGCAAGCCTCGGGCGCCAATGCCGGCAGCCTGCACGTCCAGTTGCTGGCCTTCGACTTCGTTGACGGTGCGCCGCCCGCCGGCAATCGCGCGGCCGACACCTTGCCGCTCGGTCCCGCGTCGATTGCCTTGTGGCAGGAGATCCAGCGCGACACCGGCGAGGATCTCGAGATCAAGGTCACCGGCGGGCTGATGCTGGGCGAGAGCGAGCGCGACATCGAGTTCCTCCAGGGCAAGATCGCGCTCGAGAAAAGTCGGGGCATCGAGGCCGAGCTGATCGGCGGCAACGAGCTGCGCCGGATGGAACCGTCGATTGGGGAGACGGCGATCGCTGCCGAATGGTGCCCCGGCGAGGGCAAGATCAATCCTTTGCGCGGTACTTATGCAGTCATCGCGCGGGCAAAGGAGCTGGGCGCGCGGTTCCGGCGCGGCAGCGACGTCCAGGCCATCGCCCGCGACGGCGCCGGCTGGAAGGTGACGACCAGCCGCGGCGAGATCCGCTGCGGCCG
>Ga0268266_10004493_pt1 | contig 13339 bp, 12 predicted proteins | sample KBSS13metaG_FD_190356 | JGI IMG/M metagenome (GOLD analysis project Ga0268266, IMG submission 190356) | Switchgrass rhizosphere microbial communities from Kellogg Biological Station, Michigan, USA - KBS S1-3 metaG (SPAdes) (version 2) | ecosystem: Host-associated > Plants > Roots > Rhizosphere...
CCCGTATGGATCTACCAGGTCAAGATTTCACCGCACCCCGACATCCCGACGCCGCCGGAGGGTCCGGAGCGGGCTGCGATGGCCGACCGGTTCGCCGATGCGGTCAGCGCTATCTGGCACGGCCGCGCCGAGATCGACCGCTTCAACGAGCTGGTGCTGCGCGCGGGGTTGACCTGGCAGCAGGTCGTGGTGCTGCGCACCTACGCGAAATACCTGCGGCAGGCGGGTTTTCCGTACAGCCAGTCCCACATCGAAGGTGTGATCAACGGCAACGCGGGCACCGCGCGGTCCCTGGTCCAGCTGTTCGAGGCGCTGTTCGACCCGAAGCCGTCGGACGAGACACGGCGCCGCGACGCGCAGACGGCCGCGGCCGCTGTGGCGGCCGACATCGATGCACTGGTCAGCCTCGACACCGACCGCGTGCTGCGCGCATTCGCATCGATGATTCAGGCCACCCTGCGCACGAATTACTTTGTCAGCAGGCCGGATTCGGCCAGGCAGCAGAACGTGCTCTCGGTCAAGCTGAACCCCGGCCTCATCGACGAATTGCCGCTGCCACGGCCGCGGTTCGAGATCTTCGTGTACTCACCGCGGGTGGAGGGCGTCCACCTGCGATTCGGCTTTGTGGCCCGCGGCGGCCTGCGGTGGTCGGACCGCAAAGAGGACTTCCGGACCGAGATCCTCGGCCTCGTCAAGGCGCAGGCGGTGAAGAACGCCGTCATCGTGCCGGTCGGAGCCAAGGGCGGCTTCGTCGTCAAGAACCCGCCTCCTGCAGACGATCGGGACGCGTTCCGCAATGAGGGCGTGGCTTGCTACAAGCTGTTCATCGCCGGGCTGCTCGATCTGACCGACAACGTCGACAAAGCCACCGGCGATGTCGTCATCCCCGCTGATGTGGTGCGCCGCGACGGCGACGACGCCTACCTCGTGGTGGCCGCCGACAAGGGCACGGCCACGTTCTCCGACATCGCCAACGAGGTCGCCGCCTCGTACGGCTTCTGGCTCGGCGACGCGTTCGCCTCCGGCGGTTCGGTCGGCTACGACCACAAGGCGATGGGCATCACCGCCAAGGGCGCGTGGGAGGCGGTCAAGCGGCACTTCCGGGAGATGGGCGTCGACACCCAAACCGAGGACTTCACCGTTGTCGGCATCGGGGACATGAGCGGCGATGTGTTCGGCAACGGCATGCTGCTGTCCAAGCACATCCGGCTGCTGGCCGCGTTCGATCACCGGCACATCTTTCTCGACCCCAATCCCGACAGTGCGTCGTCGTGGGATGAGCGCAAGCGACTCTTCGACCTGCCGAGGTCGTCGTGGCAGGACTACAACCCGTCGCTGATCAGCGAGGGCGGCGGGGTCTATAGCCGCGAGCAGAAGTCCATCCCGATCAGCCCGCAGGTCCGGGCCGCGCTGGGTATCGGTGACGGCATCGAGGAACTGACACCGCCCGCGCTGATGAAGACGATCCTGAAGGCGCCGGCCGACCTGCTGTTCAACGGCGGCATCGGTACCTACATCAAGGCCGAGACGGAGTCCGACGCCGACGTCGGTGACCGCGCCAACGATCCGGTGCGGGTCAACGGAAGCCAGGTGCGCGCCAAGGTGATTGGCGAGGGCGGCAACTTGGGTGTGACCTCGCGCGGCCGCATCGAGTTCTGCCTGGCCGGCGGCCGCTGCAACACGGATGCCTTGGACAACTCGGCCGGCGTCGACTGCTCCGACCATGAGGTCAACATCAAGATCCTCGTCGACTCGCTGGTGACTGCGGGCGAGGTGCGCGCCGAGGACCGCACCCAGTTGCTGGTGTCGATGACCGACGAAGTGGGCCGGCTTGTGTTGGCCGACAACGAAGACCAGAACGATCTGATGGGCACCAGCCGCGCCAACGCTGCGAGCCTCCTGCCCGTGCACGCGCGGATGATCAAGGACTTCGTCGCCGAACACGGGCTCAACCGCGAGCTGGAGGCGCTGCCGTCGGAGAAGGAGATCGCCCGCCGCACCGAAGCCGGAATCGGCCTGACCTCACCGGAACTCGCGACGCTGATGGCTCACGTCAAGCTGGCGCTGAAGGACGAACTCCTGAAGAGCGAGCTGCCGGATCAGGAGGTGTTCGCGTCCCGGCTGCCGATGTACTTCCCGACCAACCTGCGCGACAAGTTCGCCAGTGAAATCAGGCAACATCAGCTGCGCCGGGAGATCGTCACCACGATGCTGGTCAACGATCTCGTCGACACCAGCGGAATCAGCTACGCCTACCGGGTTTCCGAGGACGTCGGCGTCGGACCGGTCGACGCGGTGCGGTGCTATGTCGCCACGAACGCGATCTTTCGCGTCGGCGAGGTGTGGCGCCAGATCCGCGCCGCAGGCGAAAGCGGAGTGTCGGTCGCCGTCACCGACCGGATGACGCTGGATCTGCGTCGGCTCATCGACCGCGCGGGCCGCTGGCTACTCAACTACCGTCCCCAACCGCTGGCGGTTGGCGCCGAGATCAACCGGTTCGCCGAGAAAGTCCGAGCGCTGACACCGCGGATGTCGGAGTGGCTGCGCGGCGACGACAAGATCATCTGCGAGAAGGAAGCCCGCGAGTTCAGCGCGCAGGGTGTGTCGGCCGACCTGGCGTACATGGTGTCGACGGGGCTGTACCAGTACAGCCTGCTCGACGTGATCGACATCGCCGACATCGTCGACCGCGATCCGGCAGAGGTCGCCGACACCTACTTCGCGCTGATGGAGCGTCTCGGCACCGACGGCCTGCTGACCGCGGTGTCGCGGCTCGTGCGCGACGATCGCTGGCATTCGTTGGCACGCTTGGCGATTCGCGACGACATCTACGGGTCGATCAGGGCACTGTGCTTCGACGTGCTGGCAGTGGGTGAGCCGGAGGAGACCGGTGAGGAGAAGATCGTCGAGTGGGAGGCGACCAACAGCTCCCGGGTCAGCCGCGCGCAGCGCACGCTGACCGAGATCTACGAAAGCGGCGAACTCGACCTGGCGACGCTTTCGGTGGCGGCACGCCAGCTGCGCAGCATGACACGAACGAGTGGAACGGGACAGACTGGGTGAATGGGTTTGTAGCGCCGGTGCATGTGCGGTGGTCGGACATCGACATGTATCAGCACATCAACCACGCCACGATGGTCACTATCCTCGAAGAGGCCCGAATTCCTTTTCTGCGTGAGCCGTTCGAGGCGGTGATCGAGGAAATAGGTCTGCTGATCCACGAGGTCAAGATCCTCTACAAGGGTCAGCTTCGGCTCAGGGATTCGCCGCTGCAGGTGACGATGTTTTCGAAGCGCGTGCGCGCCGTCGACTTCACGATCGGCTACGAGGTGCGTTCGGTTCGGCGCCCGGACGCCAAGCCGTCGGTGATCGCGGAGACCCAACTGGCCGCCGTGCACATCAAAGAGCAACGACTGGAGCGGCTTTCGCCCGTGCAGCGCGAGTATCTACAGCGCTATCTTCGATGAGCTCACCCGAACGCGGTATCTGGCTCGACGACGCCACACACCGCGAAGATTTGCAGACGTTCGCCGAACGGGCGTTGCGGCTCGACGATGCGGCCGTAATCCGGCTGCGGGAGCGGACAGGCGGACTCGTGGTCGCTTGGGTGGCAACGGGTTTCGACGTCTTGGCCAGCCGTGTCGTGCATGGCCGCATCAAGCCGAGCGACCTCAGTGCCGGCGCCGACGCGCTTGCCGCCGGTTTGACGGCGATGGAACGCGACGGTTACGTCGATCCCGGGTTTCCGATGGATTCAGCGTGGCGTGGTGTGCTCCCGCCCGAGACCGGCTTCGTCCATCTCGACGACGTGCCGGCGCGCGTGGTGCTTGACCTCGCCCAGCAAGGCGTCGCCTTGGCGAAGGAACACTCGAGCTCGCATGGGCCCCCGGCGTCGCTGCTGGATCAGGAGGTGGTCGCGGTCAGTTCGGGCGCCGAGAGCGTCGGCATCCCGATGCGCTGCGTATTCGCCCTGACCGCAATGGGTTTCCTGCCACAGTCGGCCGAGCAACTGGACCCTGGTACCGTCCCCGCCGACGAGATCGTCCGGGTGCGCGCGCTGCCGTCGTGGTTGCGCATCGATGCCCGCTTCGGTTCGGTGTACCGCCGGCGCGGCGACCCCGCTTTGGTCCTGCGCTAACTTCAACTACCGCGAGCGTGCGTGTCTGTACGTCGAAACGCCGGTATACCCGTACATTTTGCGCACGTTCGCGCGGCAGTCAGACCAGCCAGGCGGCGGTGTTCGGCGGCAGCCCGTCAGCCATTGGGCCGCTGGCCAACAAGACGTCACCCGGGGGTAGCGGGATCGCCTGCGGGCCGGTGTTGACGACGCAGACCAGCCCGCCGCTGTTGCGGAACGCCACACTGTCGGCGGGGGTGTCCAGCCACTCGACGGCCGTCCCGTTGAATTCGGCTCGGTTGCGGCGCAATTCGATCGCCCGCCGGAAGAACGACAGGGTCGAGCCCTCGTCGACGAGCTGCTTCTCCGCCGTCAACGCCGCCCACTCCGCCGGCAGGGGCAGCCAGGTGTCGGCATTCGACGAGAAGCCGAACGGAGGCGCCTCGCCGTCCCACGGCATCGGCACCCGCGAGGCGTCGCGGCCGCGGCGAGTGTGTCCGGACCGCTCCCACACCGGGTCTCGCAGCGCCTCGTCGGGCAGGTCGACGTTCGGCAGCCCGAGTTCTTCGCCGTTGTAGATGAACACCGCGCCCGGCAGTGCCAGCATCACCAGCGCCATCGCCCGCGCGCGGGCCAAACCGATCTCACCGTCGCCGTAGCGTGTCGGCTCGCGGTCGACATCGTGGTTGGCCAGCGTCCAGGTCGGCACCGCATCCGCCAAAGCCGCTGCGGCAAGCGAATTCTCGATCGCACCGCGGATATCGGCCGCCTCGAATTTTGCCCGCAACAGCCGGAAGTTGAAACCGAGATGCAGCTCGTCGTCGCGCACATACCGCGAGAACTGCTCGTTGTCGTACACCCACACCTCGCCGATCGCGACGGCGTCGGGATAGTCGTTGAACACCCGGCGGATCTGGCGGTGGATCTCGTGCACACCGTCGTTGTTGAAGCGCGGGTCGTCGTCCATGTCGGCCAGCAACACCTCGGCCTTGATGACCTCCATGTCCGGCAGCCCTGGCGGCTTGGCCATGCCGTGTGCGACGTCGATGCGGAAACCGTCGATGCCGCGCTCCAGCCAGAACCGCAGCGTCTTCTCCAGGTCGTCGAACACCTCGGGGTTGTCCCAGTTCAAGTCCGGTTGCTCGGCGTCGAACAGGTGCAGATACCACTGGCCGGGATTACCGTCGGCCTCGACGACGCGAGTCCATGCCGGGCCGCCGAAGATCGACACCCAGTTGTTCGGCGGATGAACGCCGCCGGGTCCGGTGCCGTCGCGGAAGATGTAGCGCTCGCGTTGGTCGCTGCCCGGGCTCGCAGCCAGCGCCGCCTGAAACCACGGATGCGCCGAACTGGTGTGGTTGGGCACCAGGTCCATCGTCACCTTGATACCCAACCGGTGCGCGGCATCGGTCAACCGGTCCAGCGCATCGATGCCGCCGAACAGCGGGTCGACATCACGCGGATCCGCCACGTCGTAGCCGTTGTCGGCCATCGGCGAGACCATCACCGGGTTGAGCCAGATCGCGTCGACACCCAGCGCCTTGAGGTAGTCCAGCCTGGCGGTCACGCCGTCGAGGTCGCCGACGCCGTCACCGTCGCTGTCCTGAAACGACCGGGGATACACCTGATAAAAGAGCGCGTCGCGCCACCACGGCTTGGGAGACGGATCAGTCATCAGAAGGGGGAGTTCACCATCGAATGCGCGGCCATTTCCAGGTAGCTGAGAAGTTCCTGTCGATGCTCGTCGTCGAGCGTCTGCGAATCGATCTCCGCGACGGCCGTGTGCATGCAGCGCAGCCAGGCGTCGCGCTCAATGTAGCCGATCTTGAACGGCGCGTGCCGCATCCGCAGCCGGGGATGGCCGCGCTGATCCGAGTACGTCCGCGGGCCGCCCCAGTATTGCTCGAGAAACATCCGCAACCGCACCTCGGCGTCGTCGAGCTCGTCGGCCGGATACAGCGGCAGCAGGATCTCGTCCTCGCGGACCAGCTGATAGAACCGCGACACCAGCTTGTGGAAGGTGTCGTGGCCACCGACTTCGTCGTAGAACGAGCGCTGCGCCTGGGTCACGCGCTCCATTGTCCAGATCGCAGGTTGCGGGCCGTCAACCGGTGAGGTCACCGACTGTTCACTGGAGCGACCAGCGAACACGGGCAGAATTGTCGTGCGATTGTCCGCAATCCGTGGTGAACTGTCGATCGGAGGACGTATGGCGCAGCGCAAGAAGAGTCGCGGCCACCGGCACCACCCGGCCGCGGCGGGCTTATCCGGGCCCGCGATAGCCCACGCGCAGTCGCGCGTCTTGCACAGCGTCGACACCCATCCACCGAGTACGAACGAGGCCTCGATCTGGGGCCGCCGGCGAGTACTACTACTGAATTCCACCTACGAACCGTTGACCGCTCTGCCCATGCGGCGGGCGGTCATCATGCTGATGTGCGGCAAAGCCAGCGTGGTGCACGACGACCCGAACGGCCCGGTGATCCACTCCGCGACCAGGTCGATCGTGGTGCCGTCGGTGATCCGGCTGCATTCCTTCGTCCGGGTCCCGTACCGGGCGCGCATCCCGATGACGCGGGCGGCGCTGATGCACCGCGACCGGTTTCGCTGCGCCTACTGCGGAGGCAAGGCCGACACCGTCGACCACGTCGTGCCGCGCAGCCGCGGCGGCGACCACTCCTGGGAGAACTGCGTGGCGGCCTGTTCGACATGCAATCACCGCAAGGCCGACCGGCTGCTCGCCGAGCTGGGCTGGACGCTGCGTGCGACGCCGGTTCCGCCGAAGGGTCAGCACTGGCGGTTGCTGTCGTCGGTGAAGGAACTCGACCCGGCATGGGTGCGATACCTGGGTGAGGGCGCGGCCTAGTCGCTCGTTGTTGTACGGTTTGCGACGTGAGCATCGCATTGACTCATTCCCTGCTCGGTGGCGTTCCGCTGGTTGTACTGCTGGTGTTGATCGCGCTCATCTGGGGCGTCGGCAAGAACCGCAAGGGCCCGCACCCGGAGACCTACAAATTGACTGAGACGTGGACGCACGAGCCGATTCTGTGGGCGTCCGACGAGCCAGCAGAGCACGGCCACGGTGGCCATGGCTCGCACGTGACGGTAGGAGGCGGCGCAAGTGGCAAGTGGTGAAGTCGCGGTCGTCGACTCTGCGCTCCCGGCAGAACTGCCGCGCGGATTCGTCGTAACCACCAGCGGCCGGATCTCGGGCGTCACCGAACCCGGCGACGTGTCGGTGACCTACCCCTTCCCGGTGAAGGACTTGGTCGTTCTCGACGACGCGCTGCACTACGGCTCCCGCTATGCCGGCGCACGTTTCGCTGTCTACCTTGGCGATCTCGGCGCGGACACCGCGGCCACCGCACGCGAGATCCTCGCCAAGGTGCCGACACCGAATAATGCTGTGCTGCTGGCGGTTTCGCCTAACCAACGCGCGATCGAGGTGGTCTACGGCGCCGATGTTCAGGGTCGCGGCATCGAGGAGTCCGCTCCGCTGGGCGTGTCGGCGGCCGCCGCGTCGTTCAAGGAGGGCAACCTGATGGACGGCCTGATCAGCGCTGTCCGCGTGCTGAGCGCCGGCGTCTCCAAGGCCTGACCTTTCGTCGGTTTGTGGAGCGCTACCGGCGGCCACCGCCGGCGCGACTCCACTAATCGCAAGCTACGCGCCTAGCGCAGACCGGATTTCGACGTAGCGCGTCAAGAACATGCGCTCGTCGAGGCGCTTGCGGCGCAGCCAGGTGGTGACTTCTTCATTGCACTTGCTGGTGTTGCAGGACGCGCACGCAGGTACGACGTTGTCGATCGTGTACCGGCCGCCGCGCGAGATCGCCATGACGCAGTCGCGTTGCAGCGGGGTGTCGGTCGCGCCGCAGTAGGCGCATCCATTCCAGGCGGCCTGGATTGCTGCCCACTGCTCGGCGGTGAGGTCGTTGACGACGGCGCCGAGCCGCCGCTTCCGCTTGCGCGCAGCCCTGGCCCGACGGCTTCGACTGACTGCCATTCATAGAGCGTATGGGTGACGAGCGTGCGCGAAATGTACGCCAGACACGGCGTGTCGGGGTACAGACACGCACGCTCGCCGTAGTTGGTGGTTAGGTGACGTCGAAGGCGCGGGCGCGCAGGGCGCGCTCGACACCGGCGCGGCCTTCGAGCACCAGTCGCCGCAGCGCCGGGGGCACGTCCGGGTCGGCCAGGAAGCGCTCGGCGGCGTCCAGGCCGGCTTGGCTGACGTCCCATGCCGGATATAACCCGATCACCACCGTCTGCGCGACCTCGCTGGACCGCCGCGCCCACACACCGGAAATGGCATCGAAGTACTTGGCGCTGAACGGGTTCAGCACGTCTTCCTGTCCGGGTCGGACGAAGCCGCCGATGATCGCCCGCGCGGTGATGTTGGCCAACGTGTCATCCTCGATGACCTGCTGCCACGCCGCGCCCTTCACCGCGGCCTGTGGTCGCGCGGCCGCTGCCGCCGCAGCATGCCGCTTGCCTGCCGCGGTCGGGTCGCGCTCGGCTTCAGCATCGATGAACGGGGTTTCCAGGCCGTCGGCGTCGACGACGCCCGCTGCGGCCAGCGCCGTGACGATGCGCCAGCGCAGATCCGTGTCGATCACCAAACCCGGCAGGTTCACCGCCGCAGGCTCGTTGTCCAGCAATGTCGACAGCACGGCGACGTGATTGGGCGACAGCACCGATGCGCACAGCGCGTTGACGAACGCCAGCTGATGATCTGAGCCCGGCGCCGACTCGCGCGCCAGATCCAGCAGCGCATCCCCGAATGCGGGCCAACCGTTTTCGGTCGCCCACTCTCGATCCGCGTAGGCGCTCAGCGCCGTCTGCGCCTGCAACAGCAGCCGCTGCGCAACGCCCACTTCGGTTTCGGCATGCACACCGCTGATCACCAGCGCCACGAAGTCGCGAGCCTTGAGCTCGGCCTCGCGCGTCATCTCCCATGCCGCCGACCAGGCCAACGTGCGGGGGAGCGGGTCGGCGATATCGGCGATACGGGTGAGCGCCGTGTGCAACGACGCAGGGTCGAGGCGAAGCGAGCAGTACGTCAGGTCGTCGTCATTGACCAGAATCAGCTTGCCCCGTGAAACTCCCTGCAGCGCAGGAACATCGGTGGTTGGGCCTTCGACGTCGAGCTCTTCGCGATGGATGCGGACCAGCTTGCCGCTGCCGTCGTCGTCATGGATGCCGACGGCAAGGCGGTGCACCCTGGTCTCACCGGCACCCGGCTGCGCCCCACTTTGCGTGATCGCAAACCGGGTGAACCGGCCCTCGGCGTCGAGATCGAACTCGGGCCGCAGCGTGTTGAGCCCGGTGGTCTTGAGCCACTGCTGCCCCCAGCCGGACAGGTCCCGGCCCGACGCCTTCTCCAGCGCGCCAAGCAGATCCCCGAATGTCGCGTTGGCGAAGGCGTGGTCGCGGAAGTAGTCCCGCAGACCCGACAGGAACTCCTCGAGCCCGACGTAGGCGACGAGCTGCTTGAGCACGCTGGCACCCTTGGCGTATGTGATGCCGTCGAAGTTCACCTCGACCGCGGCCAGGTCGGGGATGTCGGCGGCCACCGGATGCGTCGACGGCAGCTGGTCCTGCCGGTAGGCCCACGACTTCTCCACATTCGCGAAAGTCGTCCACGCCTCGGTGAATTCGGTGGCCTCGGCCTGGCACAGCACCGAGGCGAACGTCGCGAACGACTCGTTGAGCCACAGGTCGTCCCACCACTGCATGGTGACGAGGTCGCCGAACCACATGTGCGCCATCTCGTGCAGCACCGTTTCGGCGCGCCGTTCGTAGGACGCACGGGTCACCTTGCTGCGGAAGACGTAGTCCTCCAGGAACGTGACCGCGCCTGCGTTTTCCATTGCGCCAGCGTTGAATTCGGGTACGAACAGCTGGTCATACTTGCCGAACGCGTAGGGCACGCCAAAGTTGTTGTGGTAGAAGCCGAAACCCTGCTTGGTCTGGGTGAAAAGCCGATCGGCATCCATGAATTCGGCAAGCGACTTGCGGCAGTACAGGCCGAGCGGAATATCGCCGTGGTCGTCGCTGTAGGTATCGGTCCAGTGCGCATAGGGCCCGGCGATCAGCGCCACGAGGTAGGTGCTCATCCGAGGTGTGGTGACGAAGGTGTGCTCATGCGCGTCGCCCACGCCATGCACGTGTCCGCTGGCTCCGTTCGAGATGACTCGCCAGTGCTTGGGCGCGGTCACCATCAGGTCGAACGTGGCCTTCAAGTCGGGCTGGTCGAAGCACGCGAACATCCGCTTGGCGTCGGCGGTTTCGAACTGGGAGTACAGATACACCTCGCCGTCGACCGGGTCGACGAAACGGTGCAGGCCCTCACCGGTGTTCGAGTAGCGGCAGTCGGCGTCGATCACCAGCACGTTGCGTTCGGCGAGTCCTTCCAGGGGGACGCCGGTGGACTCGTCGTAGCCCGACACGTCCACGCTGCGTCCGTTGAGGGTTGCGCTGCGGATCGCCTCCGCGGCGATGTCGATGTACGTGTCGGCGCCGGCCAGCGCGTCGAATTCGACCGTCGTCACCGAGCGGAACGTCCGCTCGCCTGGTTTGCCCTCACCGTCGGTGAGGTCAAGGGTGATCCGATAGCTGTCAACGGTGACGAGGGCGGCGCGTTCGACGGCCTGCTCGCGGGTCAGATTGGGAAGTGCCACGCGTCCAACCTAGTGGCCGCCCTGGCTGGGCGGCGGCCGAGCCGTCGTGTGGCTAGATTCCGGGTATCCCGGACAGGCCAGGGATTCCCTGCAAGCCCGACAGCGAGTTGAGGAACGTGCCGTTGCCAATCGAGGACATCATCGACGGGCAGTACATCGAGATCGCGATCCCTGTGAAGAACGACGCCATCGCGGGGTTGATGCCGTTGTTGGAGACGGTCGAGTAGATCGACGCCATGTTTTTACCCGGCTCGACCAGCATCGGGCAGATCGACTGTCCGAGCTGCTCGGTGCTGGTTGGATCGCCGTAGCCGATGCCGGCGTCGGTCAGCGCACCGAGGAAGTTGTTGTTGGTGACGGGGTCGGCGGACGCCGGTGACGCGAGGCTCAATGCCGTCGCGACCCCGACCAAAGTCACGGTCGAATATCGTTTCGCTTTATTCACGGAAACAACACTGGTTGACAGCAGTCACATAGACAACACGGTTAGGTCACCGTTTGCACACTATGCGTGTCCTATGCGCCTGGTCTTTGAACCGCGTGGCAGCGGGAACACGTTGATTGGCTGCACGGTTGTGCTGAACGGATTTCTGCCCACCTACCGAGAGGACCAAACAGTTATGGCTGAGAAGTCGGTTGCGGATTTCTGGTTCGACCCGCTGTGCCCGTGGTGCTGGATCACCTCGCGCTGGATCCTCGAGGTCGAGAAGGTCCGCGACATCGAGGTCAACTTCCACGTGATGAGCCTGGCCGTGCTCAACGAGAACAAAGAGGACCTGCCCGAGCAGTACCGCGAAGGCCTCAAGCAGGCGTGGAAGCCGGTGCGGGTGGCCATCGCCGCCGAACAGGCCAAGGGCTCGGAGATCCTGGCGCCGCTGTACGCCGCGATGGGCACCCGGATCCACAACCAGGACAACAAGGATTTCGACGTCGTGATCAAAGAGGCCCTCGAAGAGGTCGGCCTGCCGGCCGAGCTGGCCGAGGCGGCCGGCACCGATAAGTACGACGAGGCGCTGCGCAAGAGCCATCACGAGGGCATGGACGCCGTCGGCGACGACGTCGGCACCCCGACCATCCACGTCAACGGTGTCGCGTTCTTCGGCCCGGTGCTTTCGAAGATCCCGCGCGGCGAGGAGGCCGGCAAGCTGTGGGACGCCTCGGTGACGTTCGCGTCCTACCCGCACTTCTGGGAACTCAAGCGCACCCGCACCGAGGCGCCGACGTTCGACTGAGTCAGGCCGGCTCGTCCCACACCCGGTTGGACCGCACCGTGTCCAGCCGGTAGTCGGTGACGCGGATATCGAACAGTCGCGCGCCGAGATCGTGCGCGCACGACAGCGGATCGCTGGGGTCGCGCACGATCTCGCCGCGGCTGTTCGCGTTCCCGACGACGACGCCGACGAGGTCCTGACGCAGATATCGGGTCAGCTCCTGAAACTGCGCGACGACGCCCTGCGTCGCACCGACGTAACTCTCCTCGCATGAGATGAGCACGCCGACGCGCTTGTCCATGATCTCGCTGACGACTTGATCCTGCAGCGGCGCGCTGTTCGCGGTGTAGCAGAACAGTCGGTCGAACACCGTCTTCAGCCGGGCCGGCATGCCGTAGAAGTACAGCGGCATTGCGAAGATGATGCCGTCAGCGGGCAGGATGCGGTCGATCAGCAGCTCCTGGTAGCGGTCGTCCAGCGAGCAGCTACCGTCCGCCAGCCGGCACCGCCGGCAGTTGCCCAGCATGCGGTCGACGAAGTCGTCGAGAAAGACGTGCTCGACTTCGTGACCGGCCGACCGGGCGCCCTCGATCGCGGAGCGGGCAAGGACATGGGAGTTGCCGTCATCGCGCGGACTTGCGCTGACCACGAGTGTCTTCACGTGGGCTAGCAACTTGCTGCGTCCTCGGTTTGTTTCCGGCGGGTTTACTCCGGTTGCGAGGAAGGGTCGCGGGGATGAATGTATGACGGTGACACTGACCGAACCGACCGTCCAGACCGACGGCACCTACCGCGACCAAGTCGCCGCGGTCGAACCAGGCGGCAACGAATACATCGCCGAGGCTGACCGCCACGGCAAGCCCAGCCAGTTGTTCTGGACCTGGACCTCGCCCAATCTCGAGTTCGCCACGATCTTCGTCGGCGTGCTTTCCGTCGCCGTGTTCGGCATGACGTTCTGGCAGGCCGTGCTCGGCATCGTCATCGGCACCGGCCTCGGCGCGATCGCGCATTACTTCCTGTCCGCCCGCGGGCCGCTGCACGGTGTGCCGCAGATGGTGTTGGGTCGACTTGCGTTCGGGTTCAAGGGAAATGCGCTGCCCGCCGTGCTGATGTCAGTGACCGCCGGGGTCGGATGGTTCGCCACCAACAGCGTCAGCGGCGCGTACGCGCTGGCCACGCTGTTCGGGTTCGGACCGCTGGTGGGGCTGGTGATCATCGTGTTGCTGCAGACCGGCCTCGCATTCTTCGGGCACAACCTCGTGCAGGCATTCGAGAAGTGGACGTTCCCGGTGCTCGCGGTGATTTTCGCGATCGCGTCGGTGGTCATCCTG
>Ga0268266_10004495_pt1 | contig 13329 bp, 10 predicted proteins | sample KBSS13metaG_FD_190356 | JGI IMG/M metagenome (GOLD analysis project Ga0268266, IMG submission 190356) | Switchgrass rhizosphere microbial communities from Kellogg Biological Station, Michigan, USA - KBS S1-3 metaG (SPAdes) (version 2) | ecosystem: Host-associated > Plants > Roots > Rhizosphere...
CACCGAACCGACCGGGCCCGCCGTCGAGGATGTACGAGATGCCGAGGCTCGCGATCAGCCGCTGGCGGTTGAGCTGCGTGACGATCGCCTCGCCCTGCGCCGGATTCGCCACTTCGACTTGCTGGAACTGATACGAGTTGTCGAGGCGATTGACGCCGCCGTGCAGCGCGACCTCGAGCGCATCGTGCCGCTGGCCGTGCGGCATCTCGGTCCGGTACTGCACGCCGGCGCCGAGCGTGTTGAGGTTGTCGAGCGGCCAGTAGTCGAGCAGGTAGATGTCGTCGCCGCGGTACATCCGCGAGCCGGCCCAGCCCGTGAAGTGATCCGAGAACCGCGCCTCGAGGTAGAGGTTGCGGATCGCCGGCATCGAGTCGAACAGGCCCGTCTCGTGGAACAGGTCGCCTTCGATCGCGAGCGTGAACACCGGGCGCAGCACGATCTCGCTGTCGCCGGCCTTGATGCGCTCGAAGCCGTACGAGAACTCGAGCTCGACGTAGCTGTCCTCGACGATGCGCGGGCCGTGCGCGACCACGAGCAGCTGCTCGGGCTGGCCGCCGCGCAGATCGGTGTCGGCGAGCACGCGCCCGTACGATCCGAACCGGAACCCGCGCTCCGACGTCTCGGGCGCCGGCGTGCCGACCGGCGGCGGCGGGATCTGCTGGAGCGCGTCGGACTTCTGCTGCGCGTCGCTTGGCGCGGCGGCTTGTTGCGGCGGCGTGACCGGGCTCGCAGGAACTGCAGCGGGTGGCGCCTCCGCCGATGGCGTCTGCTCGGGAGTCAGCGGCGCCGCGGAACCGGCGTCCGGTGCGGGCTGGGCCCAGGCGCGGCCGGCAACGAGCATGACGACGAGGGCGAGACGGCGCATCGCGCGCGCACCCGAGCACGAAGCGTGCCCGTCACGCAAGGCGTGTTCTCGACGATCTGCCCCGACGACACGCGCAAGGCCGTTGCGATCGGCAACGCTACGGCTTGGCGCTGGTCTTCGGCTTCGCGTGGTGCTTGTGGTGATGCGACGCGTGGCGCGCCTTCGCGACCTTCGCGACCTTGTGCTTGTGCGCGGCGTCCGGCTTCTTCGACGGGCGGTGAGCGAGAGCCGGGCTGGCAGTCATGGCCACGACGAACAGCGAGCAGAGCACCCCACGCATCATGACCTCGTCACTACAGCATCTCGGATCGGTGGGCAAGTCATCGCCGGGCGCGTTGCCGATCGCAACGAGGCGCCCCGTCGCCGATCCGGACAAAGTCCGCCGGCCGGTGCAAGTGTCGAATGTGCTGGACGCCAGAGTCGACCTGAGCGAACTCTTCGCTGGCATGGCCCTTGATGTCGCCTCACGCACCATGCGCCTCGTCGCCGTCGCCGCTTGTCTCGTGCTCGCCGCCTGCCCCGCGGCGCAGAACCCGACGACCGGCGATGACACCGGCTCGGATGGCGGCGTCGGCTCGAACGGTAGCGGCTCGGCGTGTCCGCCGGTCCCGACCTGCTCCACGACGTTCACGTACATGGGCACGGGCACGAACGTGATCCTCCAGGGCGATTTCGCACCCGACGGTTGGACGACCGGCGTGCCGATGACGCCGATCACGGGCGGCTTCCAGGTCACCGTTCCCGCCAACGACGAGCAGGTCATCCTCTACAAGTTCAACGTCGACGGGAACTGGATCGCCGATCCCGCGAACATGCGGACCTCGCCCGACGGGTTCGGCGCGTCGAACTCGGTCGTGCGCGTCGATTGCGATCACTGCCCGCATCGCGCGGCAATGGATTGGCGCGACGCGATGATGTACTTCATCGTCATCGATCGATTCTCCGACGGCGACGTCTCGAACGATCAGGAAGTCAACGGCGCCGCGTATCCCGGCCAGTACCAGGGCGGCGACTTCAAGGGCATCCAGAACAAGATCGAGTCGGGCTACTTCGACGACCTCGGCATCAACACGATCTGGATCACGTCGCCGCTCGAGAACACGTGGCTGCCCGAGCCGGGCTCCGACGGCCACACCTACTCGGGCTATCACGGCTACTGGCCGAAGGACGAGACGCTGATCGACGCGCACTACGGCACGCAGGCCGATCTCGCCGCGATGATCGCGAGCGCGCACGCGCACGGCATCCAGATCCTGCTCGATTACGTGATGAACCACGTCACGACCGACAGTCCGCTCTACCAGCAGAACCCGAGCTGGTTCTGGCCCGACGACAACGGCATGGGCGGCAACTGCGTGTGCGGCCAGGGCTGCCCGACGTTCAACACCGTGTGCTGGTTCGACACGTTCCTGCCGACGTTCGACATGCTCAACCCCGACGCGCGCCGGTGGTCGGTCAACAACGCGATCACGTGGGCCAAGACGCTCGGCATCGACGGCTTCCGCCTCGACGCGGTCAAGCAGGTCGAGGACGTGTGGTTCACCGACACGCGCGCGCGCTCGAACGGCGAGCTCGCGTGGGATCAGCCGTTCTACATGGTCGGCGAGACGTTCGACGGCAACCGCGATCTCATCAAGTCGTTCGTGAACCCGCAGACGCAGCTCGACGGTCAGTTCGACTTCCCCGAGCGCGCGCAGGTCCTGTCGACGCTGCTCCATCGCGACGGCCAGATGAGCGACCTCGTCGGCTTTCTCGATTCGAACGACGGTTACTACGGCCAGGGCGCGGTGATGTCGACGTTCCTCGGCAACCACGACGTGCCGCGCGCGATCGAGCACGCGCTCGACACGCCGCTGTTCGATCCGTGGGACGGCGGCAAGGAAGACTCGTGGAGCAACCAGCCGCTCCTGCCGACGAGCGCGAACCCGTTCCAGCGCCTGTCCGTCGCGTATGCGCTGCTGTTCACGACCGTCGGCTTGCCGATGATCTACTACGGCGACGAGTACGGCATGAACGGCGCCGGCGATCCCGACAATCGCCACTTCATGCAGTGGGACGAGTACACCGACAACCAGACGTGGCTCCACGATCAGATCAAGGCGCTCGCGCACATCCGCGCCGCGCACCCGGCCACGCGCCGCGGCACGCGCACGACGCTCGGCACCGCGACCGACACGTACGTCTACTCGATGTCGATGAGCGGCGACGAGGTGTTCGTCGCGCTCAACCGCGGTGACGCCGCGAACCCGGCCGCGGGTCTGCCCGCCGGCTCGTACACCGAGCTGATCTCGGGCCAGACGATGACGACGCCGATCCAGCTGCCGCCGCGCACTGCCTACGTGTTCACGCAGAACGCGGCGTATTAGCCGACGAGCCGCTACTCGTCACCGCCGGGCACCTCGAACGCGTCGATGCGTCCGTGCTTGCGCCAGCCGGTCGACAACAGCCACGTCTTCGGCAACCACACGATCAGCGACGCGTACGTCGGCGGTGGACGAAAGCCGAACACGCGGTGTTCGAGCTCCTTCCAGCCGCCGAAGCAGACGCCGCTCGCAAACGGATCGAGCTTCCACGTGCGCTCGCGGTCTTCGCCGTGGTGGCGCCAGTTGTTCAAGACGTACGCGACGCAGTTGCGGACCTCGCGCGGCGTACTCAAGGCGCGCGTGTGATAGCGGTCGGCGAACACGGCACCGCGCTGTCTGCGATGCGTTCGCTTCGCTAGAGCCGAATTGATTCCACGCGCCGCCGAGATCAAGAAGCCCTGCATGCCCTTCCAGAGCGCCACGCGGTTCGTCGCTTCGACGATCAGGTGCAGGTGGGTGCGCTGGATGCTCAAGTGCACGATACGAAAGTCCGGCGCGTGTGCTGCGGCGATGAAGCTTGCGTCGCGGATCACCGCGTAGGTATCGCGGCGGCGCAGTCCGTACGCGCGTGGCACGACCCGCGTCGTGACGTGCAGCGGCTTGTTCGCATCGAGGTCCGGTCGGACCTGGTGGTGCTCGCTCGCGCGACCTTTCTTGCGAGGTCGCCCGGCGCCCTCGCGTGCACCGCCACGGCGCTGGCCGTTCTTGTCGAGCTTTCGCGGCCGTAGATCGAGCTCGCCCTGCCTACCCATGGTCGAGATGGTAGGCGTCACCATTCTTCTTGTAAATGAAAATCGCCTATATTTTGGACAACGCTGCGCAAACCGCGAGGGCGACCTCCACGGCCTGCGTACGCAACAAGGACTTCGAACCGAGGCGAACACGCCGGCCATGCCGTGCAGAACGCGAGGCGGCCTGCTCACATCCGTGGACGGCCGCTTTGCTCGTCGTCGGCGCCAACGACGCAGCGGGTTCAGACGCGCCCGTCCACCGATGTGACCAGGCTTACCCACGCGCGGACGCTCCGGGCTTTGAAAATTTCGGTTCGATTTCGGAGGGAGGGCGTGTGCTCTTCTTCCGAAATCAATCCATTAACCAAGAGGAAGCGCCGGCGCGAGGGAAAGCGCGGTCACACTGAGGATGGGCGCGCCTGAACCCCTCGCGATACTCGCAGTCGAACGTGCCGCGCGGCCATCCTCATGGTGTGAGCGCGCCGCCGCGCGATCTGCAGAGCCTCGCTTCTCGGGTGCGCATCGTGCGACACGTCCGCGATCTCGGCGATCGCCTCGGCCACGCCGTGCAGACCGCGAGGCGGCCTGCTCACATCCGTCGACGGCCGCTCTGCGTCACTGCCCGTCGACGTCGAGCCGCTCGACGCCACCACCGGGCACCTGGCGGTAGTAGCCGGCGCCTTGCGGCCCGGTCGAGCTCCACGCGTTCCACGGCACCGTGTACGTCTCGCCGCTCGACGGCGACCGCGCGTGATCTTGCTGGAGCATCGTGTCCTCGTAGCCCTGACTCTGGCGATCTTGCATGCTCGACCAGTTCGACCAGATGCCGGCGTAGTCGGGTTGCGTCGAGCCCGGGCTCGACGAACCGGCCGTCGATGGCTGGATCGGCGGATAGCTCGCGAGCTGCTGGCGGATCTCGGCCTGCACCTGCGCGGTCGCGGCCGGCAGGATCTGCACGCTCGCCGCCATCGCTTCGAGCGTCGGGCGCAGCGCGTTCCATTTTTCGGCGGCGATCAGCCACGTGCTCTCGGTGGCCACGCCGTTGCCGACGGCGACGCGCAGATAGCCGTGCGTCGGATAGCCGGCATTCGCGGTGAACTCGATCGTGGCGAGCTGCCAGCCCGCAGGGCCCGGCTGCACGCCGGCATTGATCACCTGCGCGCCTTGATAGCGCTGGAGCGAGCGCTGCGCGTACGTGTTGGCGTCGAGGTGCGGCGCTGCGATCCACGAGAAGTCGAACGCCGCGTTGCGGTTCTGCATGATCATGTCGATGCCGTGATCGGTCTCGGCCGTGGTCTGCCAGCCACTCGGCACCGACATCGCGAAGTAGCGACCGCGATATGGCGAGAGCCCGGCGATCTGCGCGGGCATCGGTTTCGGGGCAGGCGGTGGTGCCGCGGTGATTCCGTAGCGCGTCTGCGGGCCACCGGGCGGCGCGACCGGCTCGCGCGACGTGATGACCGTCTTGCGCCGGAAGCAGCCGACCACCTGGCGCAGCGTCGGCTCGTCGGCGCTGAACTCTGACTCGGGCGCCCAGTAGAACTTGAGCGTCGCGAAGCCCGACGAAGCGACGACCTCGATCGGCCCTTCGAGCTTCACGCCGTCGACCGTCGCGTGGGCGAGCGCCGTCGCGACCCGACCATCGGTGACTTTTTGATCGAGATGAAACGTCCCGCCGGTCTGGCGCACGCTCGCGGCGATCGCGTGCGTGAACTTCTGCACGAGCTGCTCGGGCGGAACGTCGCCGTGGCGCATGCGGGCGGGATACACCAGCGCGGCGACCATGTTGCTCGCGTCGCGCGACACCACGAGCGTGCCGGTCGAGTAGTCGACGCGCCACCCTTGGGGTCTCCCTACGCTGAACCCGTAGTAATCGTCGTCGTGGGTCGGTGACGTGCACGGGTCGGCCATGTGGTCGACGGCAGGCCCCACCGGCTGCACGTGCTGCCAGTCAGGCTCGCTCGTGATGTACTTCGCGCGCAGGTTGTCGATGGACGTGCACGACACCAGCGTCAGAAGGACCAAGAGTCCACGCATAGCCCCGCGATCACGATACGCGAAACCGGCGTTTTCGTGCTAGGCAAACGAGCCATGCGGTTCGCGTTTGTCATGCTCCTCGCGTTCGCTGCGTGCGGCGGCGGAGCTCAGCAGCCTCCACCGACCAACCCTACCGACGTGCCCCCGCTGCCGCCGGCATCCGGGACGCCGATCGGCTACCTGATCGATTCGTCCACCGACCTCAAGCTGCGCGACGACCAGCTCGCTCAGCTCAAGGACCTCGACGCGAGCCTGGCCGCGCAGGACGCTGACATCGACGTCCAGATCCGCCAGATCGAGAAGCCCGAGGACGAAGAAGAACAGACGCCGCAAGAGCAGAAGGCGCACGTCAAGAAGGAGCGCTTCAACATGGCGCCCGGCCAGAACATGAAGAGCACGCCGGACTCGCAGCGCCTGCACGCGATCCGCGATCAGAACGACAAGGCCGCGCTCGGCAAGGCCTGGGCGCTGCTCGACAAGGACCAGCAGGTCACCGCGAAGAAGATCCTCGAGGACCGCGGCGTCACGGTGCCGGGCGAGCAGAAGGCCGCGGCGGATCACAGCGCCGACGGCACGCCCGTACCGGGAATGGAACCCTGATGCGCGCGCTCGCGATCGGCGCGATGGTCATCGTCGCGTGCAATTTCGAGCACGAACCGAAGAAGCAGACGGGCGCTGGTAGCGGCAGCGCGAGCATCGCAGAGCTGATGAACGGCTCGGCGATGCTCGAGCAAGCGAAAGCCGAGCAGGATCAGAAGCTCGTTGCCGAAGCCCAGCAATGGGTGAAGGACGCCGACCCGAAGCTGCGCCAGCTCGTGGTCGACTCGTCGGTCGCCGAGTGGGCCAACGAGACCGACATCACGAAAGATCACGAGGCCGCGGCCGCGAAGGCCAACGAGGCGATGAGCGTCGGCATCACGGCCATGGTCAAGGAAGCACGCAAGTTCGAGCCGGTGATGGACAAGCTCGATCCGGATACGCGCCGCCAGCTCACGCTGCTCAAGTTCCAGGCGAGCCCGTCACCCGACGATCCGAAGCTCGCGACCGAGCTCGCCCAGATCGGCGAGGACATGACGTCGATCTACGGCAAAGGCGTGTGCACGACGCCCGCGACCGGCGGCAAGGAGACCTGCACGAACGTCGATCCGTTCTCCGAGGCGCTCCAGACGTCGCACGACCCGGCGGCGCTCGCGAAGACGTGGCAGACGTGGCACGACGGCGTCGGCCACGCGCTGCGCGACAAGTTCGCGCGGTTCGTCGAGCTGTCGAACATCGGCGCGAAGGCGATCGGCTTCTCCGACGTCGCGTCGCTGTGGAAGTCGAACTACGACATGCCCGAAGCCGAGTTCGGCGCCGACGTCGATCGGCTGTGGAACCAGGTCAAGCCGCTCTATCAGCAGCTGCACTGCTACACGCGCCGCGTGCTCAACAAGAAGTACGGCGACAAGATCGTCCCGAAGGACGGCCCGATCCCGGCGCACCTGCTCGGCAACATGTGGGCGCAGACGTGGAGCTATCTCTATCCCGACCTCGAGCCGTACAAGGGCGTCGCGCCGATCGACGTCACGCCGGTGCTCCAGAAGAGCTACGACCCGACGAAGATGGTGAAGATGGGCGAGGCGTTCTACGAGTCGCTCGGCTTCGATGCGCTGCCGCAGACGTTCTGGGAGCGCTCGCTGTTCACCAAGCCCAAGCACAAGGACGTGGTGTGTCACGCGAGCGCGTGGGACGTGACGTACTCCGACGACCTGCGCATCAAGATGTGCATCACGGTGAACCAGGAAGATCTGTGGACGATCCACCACGAGCTCGGCCACGACTTCTACTACCAGCACTACTACACGCTGCCGATCATCTATCAGGCGGGCGCGAACGACGGCTTCCACGAAGCGATCGGCGACACGATCCAGCTGTCGATGACGCCGCAGTACCTCAAGGACAAGGGCCTGCTCGCGCGCGTGGTCAAGAACGACAAGGCGACGATCAACCATCAGATGAGGGTCGCGCTCGAGAAGATCGCGTTCCTGCCGTTCGGCCTCATGGTCGACAAGTGGCGCTGGGACGTGTTCTCCGGCGCCGTGAAGCCCGAGCAGTACAACCAGCACTGGTGGGACCTGAAGCGCGAGTACCAGGGCATCGCGCCGCCGGTCGAGCGCACCGCGAACGACTTCGATCCCGGCGCGAAGTATCACGTCGCGACGAACACGCCGTACATGCGCTACTTCCTCGCCGACATCCTCCAGTTCCAGTTTCACCGCGCGCTGTGCAAGATCGCCGGCTTCACCGGCCCGCTCAGCGATTGCTCGATCTACGACAACAAGGATGCGGGCACCGCATTCGGCAAGATGCTGGCGCTCGGCGCGAGCAAGCCGTGGCAGGAAGCGCTGTACGAGCTGACCGGCGAGCGCGAGATGGACGCCAGCGCGATCATCGAGTACTTCGAGCCGCTCATGAAGTGGCTCGAGGAGCAGAACGCCGGCCAGCAGTGCGGCTGGTGATGACTCTCGAATTTTCGTGACCTGACGCCGTCAAGTCATCGGAATCGCAGCCGCGCCGCGCGGCCCAGAGCTTGCTGCACGGCGGACCATGAAACGACTGCTGGGGCTACTGCTGTTCACGATCGGCTGCGTCGCGAGCTCGCACGACGAGCCGGAGACGACCGGGGCGTGCACGGGCTTGAACGAGGCCGATTGCGCCCACACGAGCGGTTGTCACCTCGAGTTCAGCTCGGACGAGCCGTGCGACAACGTCTGCTGCTCGTCGCACTTCGATCGCTGCGACGACGGAGCGCCCGCGAACTGCGACGGCCATCGCACCGGTCAATGCAGCGGCGCCTGCGCCCAGGTCGCCTCGACCTGTAGCGGCTCGCTCGTGCAGGGCTACAGCGAGGATGGTTGTTGCCCGCAGGGCTGCGTCGCGATCTCGCAGTGCGAAGGCGTGACGTCGCAAGCGGTGAACGAGTGTCCCTCGGGCCTGAACGACACGATCGTGATCGCCGGCAGCGCTTACAGCGCGTGCGATCCGGGCAACCTGGCAACCTTCGACGACGCCTGCCCGCCATCCTGAACAGCCGCGATGCCGGCAGACGCGGTGGCCAGCTCGAGCTCACCCCGCACAAGCGTTCCGAGCGCGGCGGCACATCGCGCGATCAACCAGTGCGCTCGCGACGTGGGCGGCGGGACGTCGTACGACGCGTGCACCCAGATGGCGAACGAGCTGAAGTGGGTCAAGCAGCGCTCGGTCGGCTGGTGATCAGTCGCCCGTCACGCCCTTCTCGCGTAACAGCTTCCACACTTTCTGCGGCGTGATCGGGATGTCGACGTGCCGCACGCCGAGGTGCCACAGCGCGTCGACGACCGCGTTCGCGATCGCCGGCGGCGAGCCCACCGTCGGCGACTCGCCCACGCCCTTCGCGCCGATCGGGTGATGCGGCGACGGCGTCACGGTCTTGCCGAGCTCCCACTTCACCGACTCGACCGCCGTCGGCAGCAAGTAGTCCGAGAACGTGCCGGTGAGGCACGTGCCGTTCTCGTCGTAGACGATCTCCTCGAACAGCGCGGGCGCGAGGCCCATCGTCAGGCCGCCTTCGATCTGCCCCTCGACGATCATCGGGTTGATGATGTTGCCGCAGTCGTCGACGGCGACGAACCGGCGGACCTTGACCTCGCCCGTGCCCTTGTCGATGTCGACGACGGCGATGTAGCTGCCGAACGGGAACGTCAGGTTCGGCGGATCGTAGTAATCGGTCGCCTCGAGCCCGGCTTCCATCCCCTGCGGATGGTTCGTGTACGCGGCGAACGCGATGTCCTGGATCGTCTTCGCGCGATCGGGCGAGCCTTTGACCTGGAAGCGATCGACGTTCCACTCGAGATCGTCTTCGCCGACCTCGAGCAGGTACGCGGCGATCTTCTTCGCCTTCGCCCTGATCTTGCGCGCGGCCATCGCCGCGGCGGCGCCGGCGGTCGGCGTCGAGCGGCTCGCGTACGTGCCGAGCCCGTACGGCGCGGTGTCGGTGTCGCCTTCTTCGACCTGGACGTGCTCGGCGGGCAAGCCGAGCTCCTCGGCGATGATCTGCGCGTACGTGGTCTCGTGGCCCTGCCCTTGTGACTTGGTGCCGAACCGCGCGATCGCCTTGCCGGTCGGATGGATCCGGATCTCGGCCGAGTCGAACATCTTGATGCCGAGGATGTCGTAGTCGCGCGACGGCCCGGCGCCGACGACCTCTGTGAAGCTCGAGATGCCGATGCCCATCAGCTCGCCGCGCTTGCGTTTCTCGAGCTGTTCTTTGCGCAGCTCGCGATAGCCGATCATGTCCATCGCCTTCTGGAGCGCAGCTTGATAGTTGCCGCTGTCGTACTGCCAGCCGGTCGGCGACTTGTACGGGAACTGCTCGGGCCTGATGAAGTTGTGGAACCGGAAGTCGGCCGGATCCTGACCGAGCTGGTGCGCCATGATGTCGGTCATCCGCTCGATCATGTGAACGGCTTCGGTCACGCGAAACGAGCAGCGATACGCGACGCCGCCCGGCGGCTTCGTCGTGTACACGCCGTCGACCTCGACGTGCGCGGCTTTCAGGTCATACGAGCCGGTACAGATCGAGTAGAGCCCGGCCGGGAACTTCGACGGGTTCGCGGCCGCATCGGCGGCGCCGCAATCGGAGACCGTTTTGACCTTGAGCCCGACGAGCTTGCCGTTCTTGTCGGCCGCGAGCTTGGCGTGAATGTGATAGTCGCGCGCGAAGCTGTCGGCCTGGAGGTTCTCGCTGCGGTCCTCGATCCACTTCACGGGCCGGCCGAGCGTCAGGCTCGCGACGATGCAGCACACGTAGCCGGGATAAATCGGCACCTTGCCGCCGAAGCCGCCGCCGATGTCGGGCGAGATGATCTGGATCATCTGCTCGGGCAAGCCGCTGACCAGCGCGAACACCGTGCGGTGCGCGTGCGGGGCCTGCGACGTCATGTAGATCTGCAAGTGGCCGCGCGCGCGCTCGTAGTTGGCGACCATGCCGCACGTCTCGATCGACGACACGTGAATGCGCGGCAGGTGCATCTTCTGCTCGACGACCGTCGCGGCTTTCGCGAACACGTCGTCGGTCTCGCGCTCGCCGTTGCCCGCCTCCCAGTGCCAGATGAGGTTCGTCTTCTTGTCCTTGTCGTCGCGGACGATCGTCTTGTTCTCGAGCGCCTCGAACGGATCGATCACCGGCGGCAGCGGGTCGTACTCGACGACGACCTTCTCGACGGCGTCCGCGGCGATGTAGCGATCGGTCGCGACGACCGCGCAGACCTCTTGCGCGTAGTAGTAGACCTTCTCGGTCGGCAGCACCATCTGCGTGTCCGACATCAACGTCGGCATCCAGTGCAGCTTCGCCTTCTCGAGGTCCTTGCCGGTGATCACGGCGAGCACGCCCGGCGTCGCGAGCGCCGCGCTCGCGTCGATCTTCGTGATCTTCGCGTGCGCGTACGGGCTGCGCACGATGTCCATGTAGACCATGTGCGGCAGCTTGATGTCGTCGATGTAGCGGCCCTTGCCCTGGATGAAGCGCGGATCTTCTTTGCGCTTCATGCGATGGCCCATGCCGCACACGTTGGCCGGCGTGGTCACGCGCACGTGATCCGACGTCGGCACGTTCGCCGATGCGCCATCGGGCGTGGGCGTGTGGTGCTCGACGCGATCGTTCAGCTGCTTGTCCATGACTACGCCCCCTTCCCATCGAGCTTGTCGGCGGCGAACTGGATCGCCTCGACGATCTTGTTGTAGCCGGTGCAACGACACAGGTTGCCGGAGATGCCCCAGCGGATCTCGCTCTCGGTCGGATGCGGCTTCTTTCGCAGCAGATCGCGCGCGCTCATGATCATGCCCGGCGTGCAGTAGCCGCACTGCAGGCCGTGCTTCTCCCAGAACCCTTGCTGGAGCGGATGCAAGCCGGCGCCGTCGGCGAGGCCTTCGATCGTCTCGACCTTGCCCTTGTCGGCCTGCACCGCGAAGTACGTGCAGCTCTTCGTCGCGAGCCCGTTGACGCTGACCGTGCACGCGCCGCAGCTCGATGTATCGCAGCCGATGTGCGTACCCGTGAGCCCGAGATCTTCGCGGATGAAGTGGACGAGCAACATGCGCGGCTCGATCTCGCGCGTGTAGGCCTCGCCGTTGACCGTGACCGTGATCAGCTTCTTCACTTGGCACCTCCGGCGCGAGCGAGCGCCTTGTTGACCGAGCGTTTCAGGAGCACGCGCACGAGGTCGCGCTTGTAGTCGACGCTGCCGCGCAGATCCTCCGACGGATCGCACTCGGCGGCCGCGGCGTTTGCCGCCGCCGTCAGCGCCGCGTCGTCGGGAGCCTTGCCCTGAAGCGCGCGCTCGGCCTGCGTGGCGCGCATCGGCACGGCCGCGACGTTGGTGAGCCCGATGCGGATCGCCGCGATCTTGCCGGCGGTGAGCGTGAGCTGCACGGCCACGGCCGCGACGGCGTAGTCGCCGACCTTGCGCTCGATCTTCATGTACGCGCCGCCCGCCCCTGCGCCCGGCTTCGGGATCCGGATCTCGGTGAGGATCTCGCCCGGCGCGAGGCTGTTCTCGAACAGCCCGACGAAGAAGTCGTCGATCGGGATCGTGCGCGTGCCCTGCGGGCCGCGCGCGACCACCTGCGCGTCGTACGCGAGCATGGTCGCGGGATGGTCGTTCGCCGGATCGGCGTGCGCGAGGTTGCCGCCGACCGTCGCCTGATTGCGCACGATCGGATCGGCGATCACGCGCGACGTGTCGTGGAGCAGCGGATACGAGCTCGCGATCAGGCTCGATTCGTCGAGCTGGTGCTCGCGCACGAGCGCGCCGAGCACGAGAAAGCCGCCGCGCTCCTCGATCTTCGACAGCTCGGGGATGCGATTGATGTCGACGAGGTTGTCGGGCGCGGCGAGCCGGAACCGCATCGCCGGGATCAAGCTCTGACCGCCCGCGAGGATCTTCGCGCCGTCGCCGAGCTTGACCATGAGGGCGATCGCTTCGTCGAGCGTCGCCGGGACGTGGTAGTCGAACGAACCTGGAATCACGAGGGCTCCTGTTCTGGTGCTCAGCGCACCACGAGATAGACGACCCCGGCGATCGCCAGCACGAGCACGATCAGCACGGGTAACGGCGCGAGCGTCTTCGCGACTTCTTTCGTGACGGCCGCGGCGTACGTCGACGCATCGGCGCGCTTGTATTCGACCTTCGGCGGCTCGACCGCCGGAGCCGGAGCCGGAGCCGGAGACGAAGGCGCGGGCGCGGGCTCGGGCTCGGGTTTTGCGCGATGCGCGGCGGCGCGCAGCTTGATGTTGTCGTTCAAGCCGTCGAGGCTC
>Ga0268266_10004499_pt1 | contig 13325 bp, 9 predicted proteins | sample KBSS13metaG_FD_190356 | JGI IMG/M metagenome (GOLD analysis project Ga0268266, IMG submission 190356) | Switchgrass rhizosphere microbial communities from Kellogg Biological Station, Michigan, USA - KBS S1-3 metaG (SPAdes) (version 2) | ecosystem: Host-associated > Plants > Roots > Rhizosphere >...
CCGCACATCCCGTGCGCACTCTCGACTACGTCGGTACCAGCATGGGCGGCCTGATCGGCATGGTGCTGGCGGGGCGCAGCGAGCTGCCGTTGCCGGTGCCGATTCGCCGGATCGTGATCAACGATGTCGGCCCGGCGCTCAGCGTCGCCGGCCTGCAGCGCATTGCCGGCTATGTCGGCGCCAACGGCCGCTACGAATCGCTCGGCGCTGCCGCGGACGCGCTGTGGGCGCTGTCGACGACGTTCGGCCCGCACACGCCAGCCCAATGGCTGCAGTTGTCGCGTCACATGGTCGTGCCGGCGGCGCATCGAACTGCCGACGGCACTTCCAAGGTCGAGTCGGCGGGCGTGGGCGGCGCGCCGTATGCGCTGCACTACGACCCGGCCATCGCCACACCGTTTCGTGCCATCACCGCGGAAGGCGCAGCGCAGGCCGAGGCCGCAACGTGGGCGTTGTATGACGGGATCAGCGCCGCGACATTGCTGACGCGCGGCGCGCAATCCGACTTGTTGTCCACCGACACGGCAAGCGCCATGACCGCTCGCGGACCGCGTGCCAGGTTGGTCGAGTTCGACGGAGTCGGGCATGCGCCCACCTTCGTCGATCCGGCGCAGAGCGCGGCTGTCGTCGGCTTTCTTCTCGACTGAGCGCGCGACGTTGCACAAGTCCGAAGCGTCGTTATCCGATCTGTCCGCGGGCGAGCAGGCGCTGCTGGCTGCGACACGCGAGACCGCGCCGCCGGTCGAACACATGTTGTCGCGCGCCCGAGCGTTCGCCGAACCGCTCATCGCCGGCGAGCGGCTCGACACCGGCGAGAACACGCTGGCGCATGCCGACGCGGTAGCGGCCATCGTTGCCGCGATGGGCGGCTCCGAGGCGATGCAGGCCGCGAGCTATCTGGTGTATTCCTGCCAGCACCTGAACCGCCCGCACGAAGTCATCGCCAAGGCCTTCGGCGACAACTTTGCGATGCTCGCACTGGAGACCACCAAGCTCGTGCACGTGCAAAAGCAGGCGCGCACGGCCGGTCACCTGGCCAGTCATCTGGCCGGTGATGCGGGCACGCAGACCGAGAACGTACGCAAGATGCTGCTTGCCTTCTCGCGGGATTTGCGCGTCGTCATGTTGCGGCTGGCATCACGCCTGCAAACCTTGCGGCATGCCGCAGCCAGCAAACAACCCGCACCCGCGGACATGGCACGCGAATCGCTGCAGGTGTTTGCGCCGCTGGCCAATCGGCTGGGCATCTGGCAGGTCAAGTGGGAAATCGAAGACCTGTCCTTCAGATTCCTGGAGCCCGAGACTTACAAGCTGATTGCGCGCCTGCTCGACGAAAAGCGTGTCGAGCGGGAAGGGCATATCGAGCAACTGCGCTCGCGGCTCGAACGCGAGCTGAAGTCGCAGGGCATCCAGGCCACCGTGCACGGTCGGCCGAAAAACATCTACAGCATCGTCAAGAAGATGCGCGGCAAGTCGGTCGACTTCGACCAGGTGTTCGACATCCTGGCACTGCGCGTGGTCGTCGCGGACGTCAAGGACTGCTACGCGGTGCTGGCCTGGGTGCATTCGCATTTCGAGCCGATCAGCCGCGAGTTCGACGACTACATCGCGCGCCCCAAGGCCAACGGCTACCAGTCGTTGCACACCGTGGTGCGCGAGCGCGGCGTTCAGTTCGGCAAGCCGGTCGAGATCCAGATCCGCACCGAGGAAATGCACGACCATGCCGAGCATGGCGTGGCGGCACACTGGGCTTACAAGGAGGCCGGCCACAAGGGTTATGCAGGCGTGTGGGCAGGCGGCGAGTACGACGCCAAGATCGCGGTGCTTCGGCAACTGCTGGCGTGGGAGCGCGACCTGTCTGGCGGCGAACAGGGCCGCGGATTGTTCGACGACCGCATCTACGTGCTGACGCCGGATGCCGCGATCGTCGAATTGCCGCAAGGCGCGACGGCGGTCGATTTCGCCTACTCGGTGCACACCACGCTCGGCCATCGTTGCCGGGGTGCGCGGATCGACGGGGCGATGGTGCCGCTCAACACGCCGCTGGCGAATGGACAGACGGTCGAGATCATCGCGGCCAAGGAAGGTGGCCCGTCACGCGATTGGCTCAACGCCGAACTGGGCTACCTCGTGAGCCACCGTGCGCGTGCCAAAGTGCGCGCGTGGTTCAACGCCCAGGTCACGCACGAGACGATCGCCCGCGGGCGCGAGTCGGTCGAAAAGTTGCTGCAGCGCGAGGGCCGCACCTCGCTCAAGCTCGAGGACCTCGCGGGCAAGTTGGGTTTCAAGTCGGCAGACAACCTGTTCGAGGTCGTTGGCAAGGACGAGTTTTCGCTGCGCAATATCGAAAACCTGCTGCGACCGCCCGAGGCGCTGCCGAATGCCGACGACGAGGTGCTGATCCGCAAGCCGCGCCCGGCTGGTGGGAGCGGCAAGGGCGGTGTTCTGGTGGTGGGCGTGTCGTCCTTGATGACGCAGTTGGCCAAGTGCTGCAAGCCGGCACCGCCCGACGCGATCCGCGGTTTCGTCACGCGTGGCCATGGCGTGAGCATCCATCGCGCCGACTGCAGCAATTTCCGCATGATGGCTGCGCGCGATGTGGGCCGCGTCATCGACGTGGAGTGGGGCGAGGGCAAAAGCGACACGGGGTCTGTCTACCCTGTGGACGTGACGATCGAGGCCAGCGACCGGCAGGGCTTGTTGCGAGACATCTCGGACGTGTTCACGCGGGAAAAGATGAACGTCATCGGCGTGCAGACGCAATCGGTCAAAGACAGCGCCTACATGACGTTCACGATCGAAATCGACAGCGCGGCGCGGTTATCGCAGGTACTGCGCATCGTCGCCGCAGTTGCCGGCGTGCGATGGGCGCGCCGTCGCTGAACGCCGGTGCCTCCCCTGGCTGCCTGCTATACTCGATGCTCTCGGATACTCAGGCGCGTAGCTCAGCTGGTTAGAGCACCACCTTGACATGGTGGGGGTCGTTGGTTCGAGTCCAATCGCGCCTACCAATTTCCGTTTTTGTTTGCGTTTCGATGGTATGTCTACGCCATCTGTCCACGTTCAGAACGTGTGTCGAATGTTAAATTCGGCTTCAGAATCTGCGTTATGACAACTGCAAACTCCAGCGATCCTTCCAATGCCCCGGTTACTGTGATCGATCCGGCGCAAGAAGAAGTTCGCATTGCCGCGTTGATGCGTCAGGCACCCCTCGAATTTGCACGCGTTGTCTACGGGCTCAACGATCGCGCCAGCGGCCGTGCCGGCACGATGGCCGCCGAAGAAGTGGCACGCACCGTACGGCAGGGCACCCCCGTCACGCGCGAGAGGGCGGAACAGCGCGCTCGCGCCTACCTGCCGGCAGCGGGCCAGGAGCATTGCCCGCGTTGCTGGGTTTTCAACGGCATCAAGAGTCCGCTTCACTACCGCGAAGCGACAGACGAACGGCCCGAAACCGCAACCTGCAAGGTCTGCGGGGCCGAATACACCAGCGCGCTCGACTGAGCTAGTTCGGTCAGGGTAAACCTCTGCGCAGGCGGCCGAGGCCGCTCCCTAGAATTGACCGGGCGCCGTGACGTGATCTCGGCAAGGAGTCCCAAGTGCAGAGCAAGAAGGCCGCCGCCAAACCGGCGCAGCGCGTGATCAAGAAGTATCCGAACCGAAGGCTCTACGACACCGACACCTCCACGTACATCACGCTGACCGAGGTCAAGCAACTCGTGATGGAGAAGGCACCGTTCGTGGTGCGGGATGCAAAGACCGGCGACGACCTTACGCGCAGCATCCTGCTGCAAATCATCTTGGAAGAAGAAGCAGGCGGCGCGCCGATGTTTACCGAGCCGGTGCTGGCGAACATCATCCGGTTTTATGGCCAGGCGATGCAAGGCTACATGGGGCCCTATCTGGAGAAGAACGTTCAGGCGATGACCGAAATGCAGGCGCAGCTCGCCGACAAGGCCAATGGTCTATCGCCCGAGATGTGGGCCAGCTTCATGGCAACGCAATCGCCCATGCTCCAGGGATTGATGGGCACATACGTGGAGCAATCGAAGAACATCTTCCTGCAGATGCAAGAGCAGATGCAGAAGAACACGGAGCAGGTGCTTGGCGCTTTCGGCATCAAGCGACCGTGACGCGATAGCTGGGACAATAGCGGGATGAGCGAAGCCGCCGTCCCCGAAAAAATCTCCGTACCGAAGGTGGGCTTCGTCAGCCTGGGTTGCCCCAAGGCACTGACCGATTCCGAACTGATCCTCACGCAACTCAGCGCCGAGGGCTACGAAACCTCCAAGACCTTCGAAGGCGCCGACCTCGTCATCGTCAACACCTGCGGCTTCATCGACGATGCGGTCAAGGAAAGCCTCGACACGATCGGCGAAGCTCTGGCTGCCAATGGCAAGGTGATCGTCACCGGTTGCCTGGGCGCCAAGGCAGGCGAGCAGGGTGGCAACCTGGTGCGGCAGATGCACCCGAGCGTGCTGGCCGTGACCGGGCCGCATGCCACGCAAGAAGTGATGGACGCGGTGCACCTGAATTTGCCCAAGCCGCACGATCCTTTCATCGATCTGGTGCCGGCCGCCGGCATCAAGCTCACGCCGCGGCACTATGCGTATCTGAAGATCAGCGAAGGCTGCAACCATCGGTGCACGTTCTGCATCATTCCATCGATGCGCGGTGACCTGGTGTCGCGACCGATCGGCGACGTGCTCAAGGAAGCGAAGGCGCTGTTCGAAGGCGGCGTGAAAGAACTGCTGGTGATCAGCCAGGACACGTCGGCGTACGGCGTCGACATCAAATACCGCACCGGCTTCTGGGACGGAAAGCCCGTCAAGACGCGCATGCTGGATCTGGTGCGCGCGCTGGGTGAGATCGCCGAGCCCTACGGTGCCTGGGTGCGGCTGCACTACGTCTATCCCTACCCGAGCGTCGACGAGGTGATTCCGCTGATGGCGACCGGACAGGTGCTGCCGTACCTGGATGTTCCCTTGCAACACAGCCATCCGGATGTGCTCAAGCGCATGAAGCGGCCCGCCAGCGGCGAGAAGAACCTGGAACGCATCGCGCGTTGGCGCGAAATGTGTCCCGAGCTGGTCATTCGCAGCACCTTCATCGCGGGCTTTCCGGGCGAAACCGAAGCAGAGTTCGAGCACCTGCTCGACTTCATTCGGGGTGCAGAAATCGATCGCGCGGGCTGCTTTGCCTACAGCCCGGTCGACGGCGCCACAGCCAACGGCATTCCCGGCATGCTGCCGCCGGCCGAGCGTGAGGCTCGCCGTGCGCGCTTCATGCAGGTGGCCGAAGCGGTGTCAATTGCCAAGCTGGAGCGGCGCGTCGGCGCCACCATGCAGGTGTTGATCGACTCGGCGCCGGCCCTGGGAAGAAAAGGCGGCGTGGGTCGCAGCTATGCCGACGCGCCGGAGATCGACGGGATCGTGCGATTGCTGCCGCCCGAAAAAATCAGCAAGCAATTGAAAGTCGGGGAGTTCACGCGCGCGCGCATCGTGGGCGCGCAAGGCCACGACCTCATTGCCGTGCCGATCTGATGCGGGGCGATCGGCCAAAGAAAAAGCCACCGGAGCCGGTGGCTTGAACTCTATAAACTTGGTGCCCAGAAGAGGACTCGAACCTCCACGATGTTACTCGCTAGTACCTGAAACTAGTGCGTCTACCAATTCCGCCATCTGGGCCCACATGTTGTCCAAAGAGACAACATGTTTTGAATTTCAGGAAAGAGAGCGATTCTATCAAACAAAATAACAGCCACTCCAGCGGCCTGCTGGACGAAGTGGAAGGTTCCGTTCAAGGCCATCGCGATGGCCATGGTTTCGTGCAGCGCGACGACGGCGAAGCCGATATTTATCTGCCGCCGAACGAGATGCGCGCAGTGCTGCACAAAGACCGCGTCAAGGCGCGCGTGGTGCGGCAAGACCGGCGTGGTCGCCCCGAAGGCCGCGTGGTCGAGATCATCGAGCGCCCCGAGCAGCCGATCATCGGTCGCCTGCTGCACGAAGGCGGCGTCTGGCTCGTCGCGCCCGAAGACAAGCGCTACGGCCAGGATGTGCTGATTCCCAAGGGCGCCACAGGCACTGCGAAGGCAGGCCAGGTGGTCGTCGTGCAATTGACCGAGCCGCCGGCGTTGTTCGGCCAGCCCGTGGGTCGCGTGAAAGAAGTGCTGGGCGAGATCGACGACCCCGGCATGGAGATCGAAATCGCCGTGCGCAAGTACGGCGTGCCGCACGAGTTCTCGGAAGCATGCCTGGCCGAGGCCCGGGCGTTGCCCGACAAGGTGCGCCCGCAAGACAAGAAGGACCGCGTCGACCTGACCGATGTGCCCCTGGTCACGATCGACGGCGAGGATGCGCGCGACTTCGACGATGCGGTGTATTGCGAGCCGGCCAAGGTTGGCCGCGGGAAGGGCTGGCGTCTGTTGGTCGCCATCGCCGACGTCAGTTCGTACGTGAAGACCGGCTCGCCAATCGACATTGACGCCTACGACCGTGCCACCAGCGTCTACTTTCCAAGTCGCGTCATCCCGATGCTGCCCGAGAAGCTGAGCAACGGCCTGTGCTCGCTGAACCCGGAGGTCGAGCGCCTGTGCATGGTGTGCGACATGCTCGTCACGGCCACCGGCGAGATCCATGCGTACCAGTTCTACCCGGCCGTCATGTTCAGCCACGCGCGCTTCACGTACAACGAGGTTGCCGCGATTCTCGCCAACACGCGTGGGCCAGAAGCGGCCAAGCGCAAGGATCGAATAGACGACCTGATCAACCTGCACGACGTGTACCTTGCCTTGCTCAAGGCGCGCGGTCAGCGCGGCGCGGTCGACTTCGAAACCACCGAAACGCAAATCGTGTGCGACGACGCGGGCCGCATCGAGAAGATCGTGCCGCGCACCCGCAACGACGCGCACCGCCTGATTGAAGAGGCGATGCTGGCTGCCAACGTCTGCAGTGCCGATTTCATCGCCGAAGGCAAACACCCCGGCCTGTACCGCGTGCACGAAGGCCCGACGCCCGAGAAGAAGGAGATTCTTCGCGGCTACCTCAAGGCGATGGGCGTTGGCCTGACGATCACCGACGAGCCGCGCCCTGCAGAGTTCCAGGCCATCGCTACTGCCACCAAGGAGCGCCCCGACGCGCAGCAGATCCACACCATGCTGCTGCGCTCGATGCAGCAGGCAATCTACACGCCGATCAACAGCGGGCACTTCGGCCTGGCATACGAGGCGTACACGCACTTCACCAGCCCGATCCGGCGCTATCCCGACTTGCTGGTGCATCGCGTGATCAAGGCGATCCTGACGAAGACGAAGTACACGCTGCCGATGTTGCCGACGCCGGGAGAGGCCCATGCCAAGCTGGCCAAGCGCCTCGCGTCGCGCGTCAAGGCACCCACCAATCAGCCGCAAAAGGCGACGGTCGCCCCGAGCAAGGAAACGCAGGCGTGGGAAGCCGCCGGCCTGCATTGCAGTGCCAACGAGCGCCGCGCCGACGAGGCCAGCCGCGATGTCGAGGCCTGGCTCAAGTGCAAGTACATGCGCGAGCATCTGGGCGAGGAGTACGGCGGGGTCGTCAGCGCAGCAACCAGTTTCGGCATCTTCGTGACGCTGGATGCGATGTACGTCGAAGGCCTGGTGCACATCACCGAGCTCGGCGGCGAGTACTTCAAGTTCGACGAGATGCGTCAGGAGTTGCGCGGCGAGCGCACCGGCATTCGCTATGCCATTGGAACGCGCGTGCGTGTGCAGGTGAGCCGCGTCGATCTGGACGGCAGGCGCATCGATTTCCGGCTGGTTCGCGACGATGAAGACCTGCTCGGCCGTGCCATGAAGGACAAGGGCGCAGCGTCGGCAAGCGGAGCGCCGACCAAGGCGGCGGCCAAGCGCGCCGGTCGCACCAAGAGCGAGGCGCATGCGACGGAAGGCGTGCATGCGCCGCGTGCCGCGCAGACCACCATGCAAGCGCTCAAGTCCGCGGTCAAGAAGGCCGCCAACAAGATGAAGGGGCGCAAGCCGCGCCGCTGATCCAGCCGATCCACCTCACCCCAGGAGACCTGATTCATGAGCAACGAAAGCAACAAGGGCCGCATCGCCATCGTCACCGGAGCGGGCAGCGGCATCGGTCGCGCCGCCACGCTGGCGCTGTTGGGCGATGGCTGGAGCGTCGTGCTGGCTGGCCGCAGGCCCGACGCGCTGTCGCAGGTCGTCGACGAATCCGGCGCTGGCGCGCGCGCGTTGGCCGTGCCGACCGACGTTACCGATCCCGACTCGGTGAAGGCGCTGTTTGCCGCTGCGGTCGAGCACTTTGGCCGCGTCGATCTGCTGTTCAACAACGCCGGCACAGGCAACCCGCCCGGCCCATTCGAGGACTGGACGCCCGAGCAGTGGCGCGGCGTGGTGGCGATCAACCTGGATGGCATGTTCTATTGCATCCAGCAGGCGTTTCGCACCATGCGCGACCAGACGCCACGCGGCGGCCGCATCATCAACAACGGGTCGATCTCGGCGACCACGCCGCGCCCCAATTCGATCGCCTACACCGCGACCAAACACGCCGTCGAGGGCATGACCAAAACCGCCTCGCTCGATGGCCGCAAGTACGACATCGCCGTCGGGCAGATCGACGTGGGCAACGCGGCCACGGCGATGGGCGGCCGCATGGCCAAGGGCGTGCCGCAAGCCAACGGCGAGATTGCCGTCGAGGCGGTGATGGACGTCGCCATCGTGGGCGAGTCGGTGCGCTACATGGCCAGCTTGCCGCTGGAAGCGAACGTCATGTTCCACACGGTGATGGCGACCAAGATGCCCTTTGCAGGCCGCGGCTAGGCGCGCGCCAGGGCCCCGGCCGTCAGCGGTCGGTCGGCCGGCCAGCGGTCGGCCAACTCGCCGTGACGCCACACGGCTTCGCGCACAGCGTCGAATGGCGAGCGCCCCGGCGTCAGTGCCGCGCCGATCATGCCGGCCAGGACATCACCCGTGCCCGCGGTGGCCAGGCGCGCGTTGCCGGTTGGATTGATGCACGGCGCCGCCTGATCCGGACCGGCGATCACGCTGCCCGAACCCTTCAGAACGACCACCGCTTCGAAGCGCGATGCCAATGTGCGGGCCGAGGTGAGTCGATCCGCCTGAACGGTGGCCGCATCGCTGGCCAGCAGGCGCGCAGCTTCCAGCGGATGCGGCGTCAGCACCGTGAGCGCGCCGCGCGCCGCTCGTTCGCGCAGCGATGCCTGGAGCGTCGCATCGAGCGCGATGGCGTTCAGCGCGTCGGCGTCGAGCACCAGGCGCGGCGACGTCGCCAGCACGCGCGGCAACAGCGCAGCGATGGCGGCGCCGCCGCCGCAACCGCACACGGTGGTCGACGTGCGCAGGTCGAGTGTCTCGGCATCGCGAAGCATGAGTTCGGGTTGCGCGTTGTCGATGCTGGCGGCACGCGGGTCGAGCATTCCGATCAGCACCCGTCCGGCGCCGGCGTGCAGTGCCGCTGTGGCGGCGAGCAGCGCAGCGCCAGCCATGCCCGTGGCGCCACCGATGACCGAGACATCGCCGTAGCTGCCTTTGTGCGATGCATGCTGCCGACGCGTGGCCGGGGGCGCACCGGACAGCTGCGCGACCGGGGGCTCGGCGCGGCTGTCGCATCCGAGGTTGTCGAACCACACTTGCCCTGCGGCATCGCGACCCTGCGCGGTGAAGAGGCCGGGCTTGAGCGTCAACAGGCTGAGGCAGTACCGCGCACCCGAACCGCCTTGCCAACGGCCTTCGCGCGCGATCACGCCGGTGTCGGCGTTCAACCCCGACGGCAGGTCGATCGCCAGCACCGGTGCCAAAGCCGCGTCCATCTGCTGCAACCAGGACGCCATGGCGCCCCCGGGCGTGCGGGTCGAGCCGATGCCCAGCAAGGCGTCGATTGCGAGGTTCCACTGAACGGGCGGCGACGCGGCCAGTGTGACGCCGGCTTTTCGTGCGCGGTCGAGCGATTGGCGAGCATCTTGCGGCAGACGGGTTTCGTCGCCGGCGAAGGTTACGACCGGTGCAAAGCCGCGCTGCTGCAACCAGGACGCGGCTTCGAAACCGTCGCCACCGTTGTTGCCAGGACCGCAGGCGATCCACACCACGCGGGCGTGCGGCGCGATCGCCATGGCGAGGCGGGCCGCCGACTCGCCGGCGCGTTGCATCAAGGTGTGCGCGGGGAGGGTCGCTGCCGCGGCTTGTTCGAGCCTGCGCGTGCCCGCAACGTCGTGCAAGTCGGAGGCAAGGTCGGCGCTGATGCGGTGCATCGCCGGATGGTACGGCGCGGCAATGCTCAGGACGACAAGCGTTCGATGCCCAGGCCGTTGACGTCGATGCCAGGCTCCTGGCCACCCATCACGTCGGCCAGCACGCGGGCACTGCCGCAGGCCAACGCCCAGCCGCTGGACCCGTGTCCAAGGTTGAGCCAGACCCCGGGAACGCCACTGGCGCCGATCACTGGCGGGCCGTCAGGCAGCATCGGCCGCGCGCCTTTCCACTGCTGCACGCCGCTCGCCAGTTGCGCCGCCCCGGGATACCAGTCTTGCAGCACCTTGTAGAGCGTGCGCAGCGCACCGGGGTGGATCACGTCCGGCGCGCCGCCCAGCTCCGCGCCACCGGCCACGCGCACCCGCATGCCCAGGCGCGAGATGGCCACCTTGTAGCGTTCGTCCATGACGGCGCTGCGCGGCGCGTTGAGGGGTTCGCGAATCTGGGCGCTGATCGAGTGGCCGTACACCGGCGCCAGCGGAATCTGCAGGCCCAGCGGCGCGAGCAGCGCAGCCGAGTCGGTCGCTGCGCAGATCACCACGGCGTCGAACGCGAGCGGCGGTGAGCCGGTCGCCAATTGAAGGGTGCGTGGTGCGGCGCGCGTGAGCGGCGCGATGTTGCAGCTGAAATGAAACTGCGCGCCCAGCGCTTCGGCCTCGCGCTTGAGCAGGAGCGCGAACTGCCGGCAGTTGGCGACCTCGTCCTGCGGCAGATGAATGGCGCCGACCAAGGCGGTGTCGCGGGACAGCTCGGGCTCGATCGTGCGTGCCGCGTCGCCGTCGAGCTCGTGAAACTCGGCGCCCGCTTGCCGCAACACCTCGAGCCCGGGCTGCACCAGCCTGCATTCGCGTTTGCCGCGAAGCAACACCAGATAGCCTCTGCTGCCTTCGTAGCTCAGCTCGCAGGCTTGAGTGACGTCGTGCAGCCGCTGGCGGCTGTAGAACGCCAGCCGCTGCAGCCGCCCGCGATTGAGCAGGTAGCTGTCGAGCGTGCAGGCGCGCTGCCAGCGTTTCATCCAGTCGATGTCGCGCGCGCTCAGCGGCCAGCGCAGCTTGACGGCGCCATGGCTGGAGAGCAGCGAGCGCAGCACTTTCACGCGCATGCCCGGCGCTGCCCAGGGCGTGACGTAGCCGGGCGCGATCACGCCGGCGTTGGCAAAGCTGGTTTCTTCGGCGGCGGCGCTGCGGCGTTCGAAAACCATGACGTCATGGCCATCGGAAGCGAGCTCCCAGGCCGTGGTGACGCCGACGATGCCGGCGCCCACGATCGCAATTTTCATGGGGGATTCAAGGGTGGAAACTGGCCGTCGCGTCCGAGGTGCGGACGTCAGGCGTCAATGGGTTTGCAATGCACGCTCTGCTTGCAGCGCGATCGACAGCACTGCGTCGTCGTGCATTGCGGCGTGCCACAGCATGAGGCCGACCGGCAGGCCGTCGGTTGGACAAGGAATCGAAATGGCGCAGCCATCGAGCATGTTCACCACCGCCGGATTGCGCAGCAGCAGTCCGTTGATGCGAAAGAACTCGGCATCGCGCGCTTCGCCGGGCGCGACGTCGGCGATTGGCGGTGCGGTCAGCGGCACGGTCGGCGACAGGATGGCATCGAACGGCGCCAGCGCGCTTTCCATGCGGGCGATCCAGTCGCGCCGCGCATGCATCAGATCGATGTACTCGTGCGCCTTCATGGTGGCGCCTTTCAGGATGCGTTGGGCAACCCGCGGGTCGTAGCCGGCGCCGCTGCGCTCCAGCAGCAACCGGTGCCACGCGTAGGCTTCCGCCGCCGAAAACCCGCCGGTGGCGTTGATCGTCGCCAGGTCGGCCAGTGCGGGCAACCGGATGTCCTCGACGCGGGCGCCGGCTTGTCGCAGCAACGCCAGGCACTTGTCGAAGGCCTGCGCGACGGCGGGCTCGATGCCATCGAAGAAGGTGTCGGTGACCACCGCCAGGCGGTAGCTCGAGAGTGGCGCCGCGCCGATCTCGGCGTGGCGCGCGGCCAGAATCTCGTGCGCCGTGATCGCGTCGCGGACGCTGCGCGTCATGGCGCAGACCGTGTCGAGCGTGGTCGACAAGGGCAGGGCGCCAGCCGTCGGCACCAGCCGCGCCGTGCTTTTGAAGCCGACGATGCCATTGAGTGCCGCCGGGATGCGGATCGAGCCGCCGGTGTCCGAACCCAGGCCGATGAACGATGCGCCGGTGGCCACGGAGATCGCCGCGCCGGAAGACGATCCGCCCGGAATGCGCGGCGTGGTCGCATCGCGTGCATTGGCTGGCGTGCCGTGGTGCGGATTGACGCCGACGCCCGAGAACGCAAATTCGGTCATGTTGGTACGGCCAAGCAACGCACCGCCGGCGGCGCGCAGGCGCGCGACGGCGACGGCGTCCGACGTCGCCGCCGGTGCGTGCGACAGCACCTTCGAGCCGGCCGGCGTCGGCTGAGAGCGCACGTCGAACAAATCCTTTACCGAGAACGCGAGCCCCTGCAAGGGACTGTTTTGTGTATCGGCAGCGGCGGCCGTCGAGCGAGCCTCGTCGAACAGGGTGCGCACGAAGGCATCGGCGCAAGCCGACGACCCGGCGATCGCGATGGTGCGCTCGATTTCGGTGCGTGCGTCGGTGCTGCCAGACAGCATGGCAATTCGGGTGGCGTGCAGGTCTGCTGTCATGGCGGATCGGGAAGGGGCGGACGGCTGGGATTGGAGAGGGCCGTGCTATACTCTTTGGGTTTCGCGAAGGGGACTTTCCCGCAGCGAAACGCATCCGCAAACCAGCCCTTTCAAGGTGTTGCGTGCCCCGTCGAATCTTCTCGATGGGAACCGCAAATCGGGCTGGATTTTAGACCCAACCTTTGGAGCAACTTCAATGTCGACAACCATGCGCGAAATGCTGGAAGCCGGTGTCCATTTCGGCCACCAAACCCGCTTCTGGAACCCCAAGATGGCCCCGTTCATCTTCGGCCATCGCAACAAGATTCACATCATCAACCTGGAAAAATCGCTGCCGATGTTCCAGGAGGCGCAGAAATACGCCAAGCAACTCACCGCCAATCGCGG
>Ga0268266_10004502_pt1 | contig 13321 bp, 9 predicted proteins | sample KBSS13metaG_FD_190356 | JGI IMG/M metagenome (GOLD analysis project Ga0268266, IMG submission 190356) | Switchgrass rhizosphere microbial communities from Kellogg Biological Station, Michigan, USA - KBS S1-3 metaG (SPAdes) (version 2) | ecosystem: Host-associated > Plants > Roots > Rhizosphere >...
CTGTCGTAGAGGTCGAGTTCGGGCGTCACGTCGGTGAGGTCGATATTGGCTTCCCAATAGGCGTCGATGGTTCCGACATCGCGCCAGTAGGCCTCGTTCTCGGCGGTGGAGCGCACGCAGGATTTGGCGAAGCGGTGGGCGATCGCCTTACCGTTCTTGACGATATGCGGAATGATGTCCTTGCCGAAGTCGCGGCTGGATTCGGGATCGCTGGCGTCGCGGCGCAGCGCGTCCATGAGGAACTTGGTGTGGAAGACGTAGATGCCCATCGAGGCCAGCGCATGGTCGGGCTTGTCGGGAATGCCCGGTGGATCGGCGGGCTTCTCGATGAAGGAGATGATGTTGTCCTTCTTGTCGACATGCATGACGCCGAAGCCGGTGGCTTCCATGCGCGGCACTTCCAGGCAGCCGACGGTGACGTCGGCGCCGGCGTCGACGTGCTGGCGCAGCATCAGCTCGTAGTCCATCTTGTAGATGTGGTCGCCGGCCAGGATGACCATGTATTCGGGGTTGTAGGCCTCGATGATGTCGATGTTCTGGTACACCGCGTCGGCCGTGCCTTCGTACCACTGCGTCTCCGAGACGCGCTGGCTGGCCGGCAGGATGTCGAAACTTTCGTTGCGCTCGGGCCGCAGGAAGTTCCAGCCTCGCTGGAGGTGGCGGATCAGCGAATGCGCCTTGTACTGCGTGGCGACAGCGAGGCGGCGGATGCCGGAATTCAGCGCGTTGGACAGCGCGAAATCGATGATGCGCGTCTTGCCGCCGAAATAGACCGCGGGCTTGGCGCGGCGGTCGGTCAGCTCCTTGAGCCGGCTGCCGCGCCCACCGGCAAGCACGTAAGCCATCGCATCGCGGGCCAGCGGCTGGTTTCGTTTGGCCTCCATCTTGTACCCTCCCAGGTCAGTAACTCTTTGTTTTGACGCATGATCTTGCGATCATGCGCTACTGCGGAACGAATTCAAGCATGATCGTCGACAATGGCGGCAGCATCATCGTTGCGACCGCGCCTTTCTTGCCCGCGACGGCCTCCACCCAGCCGCCATTGCCCTTGCCGGAGCCGCCATAGTCGGCGGCGTCGGTGTTCATGATCTCGCGCCAGCGGCCGGCCGCGGGCAACGGCACCTCGTAGAAATCGCGTATCACCGGCGTGAAGTTCGCGATGACGGCGATCGGATGCCCGTCCGGCGCCTTACGCAGCCAGGCGAACACCGAGTTCTTGCTGTCGTCGACGATCAGCCACTCGAAGCCGTCAGGCTCGCAGTCGCGCGAATGCAGCGCCGGCCGCGAGCGGTAGAGGTAGTTGAGATCGCGCACCAGCAGCCGCATGCCGCGATGCGGCGCGTATTCGAGCAAGTGCCAGTCGAGCGCACGCGCCTCGCTCCACTCGCTGCGCTGCGCGAATTCCTGGCCCATGAACAGCAGCTTCTTGCCGGGGTAACCCCACATGAAGCCGTAATAGGCGCGCAGATTGGCAAACTTCTGCCAGTCGTCCCCCGACATCTTATTGAGCAGGGTGCCTTTGCCGTGCACGACTTCGTCATGCGACAGGGGCAGCACGAAATTTTCACTGAAGGCGTAGAGCAGGCCGAAGGTGATCTCGTTGTGATGATGCTTGCGATGGATCGGCTCGAGCGCCATGTACTCGAGCGTATCGTGCATGAAGCCCATGTTCCACTTGAAACCGAAGCCCAGCCCGCCCTCGTGCACGGGCTGCGAGACCTTCGGCCATGAGGTCGATTCCTCGGCAATCGTGACGACGCCGGGATAGTGGCCGTAGACCGCCTTGTTCATGTCCTGCAGGAAACGGACAGCCTCGAGGTTCTCGCGGCCGCCGCGCTCGTTGGGGATCCATTCGCCGGCCTTGCGGGAATAGTCGAGGTAGAGCATCGAGGCGACGGCATCGACGCGCAGCCCGTCGAGGTGGAACACCTCGGCCCAGTAGAGCGCGTTGTTGACGAGATAGGACAGCACCTCGCGGCGGCCGAAATTGTAGATCGCGGTGTTCCAGTCGGGATGAAAACCCTTGCGCGGGTCGGCATGCTCGTAGAGCGCGGTGCCGTCGAAATGCACCAGCCCGTGCTCGTCGACCGGGAAATGCGCCGGCACCCAGTCGAGGATGATACAGATGCCGGCGCGGTGGGCGCCGTCGACGAAACGGGCAAAGCCGTGCGGATCGCCAAAGCGGGCGGTCGGCGCGTAGAGGCCGGTGGTCTGGTAGCCCCATGACGGATCGTAGGGGTGCTCGGTGATCGGCAGGAACTCGATGTGGGTGAAGCCGGTGTCCACGACATAAGGGATCAGCCGGTCTGCCATCTCGTCCCATGACAGGAACGTGCCGTCGTCGCGCAACTGCCATGACCCGGCATGCACCTCGTAGATCGACATCGCCTCGCGGCGGTGGTCGGCCTTGCTCCAGAAGGCGCGATGTGAGGCGTCGCCCCAGTCATGATGCACCGGCGAGGCGGTGATCGACGCAGTCGCCGGGCGCAATTCCGAGCGGAAGGCAAACGGATCGGCCTTGAGCGGCAACCTGACCCCGTCTGGGCCGATGATCTCGTATTTATAGGGCTGGCCCTCGCCGATATCGGGAATGAAGATTTCCCAGATGCCGGTGTCCTGGCGGTCGCGCATCGGATGGCGGCGGCCGTCCCAGCCGTTGAAGGCGCCGACCACGGACACGCGCTTGGCGTTGGGCGCCCACACCGCGAAATGCACGCCGTCGGCGCCCTCATGCGAGATCAAATGCGAGCCGAGCTTGTCGAACAGCCTGAGATGCGAACCCTGGGCAATGTAGTAATCATCCATCGGCCCGAGCACCGGACCGAACGAATAGGGATCGGTGACCGTCCATTCGCCGCCGGCATTGCGGGCGACGTAGCGCAATGGCTGGCGCTTGCGGATCGACAGCACGCCTTCGAAGAAACCCTCGTCGTCGCGGCGCGTGAGCTCGCCGACCTGCTTGCCGGCCAACGTGAACGCCGTGACGAACTCGGCATGCGGGATAAAGCAGCGCGCGAGCAGCTTGGCGCCGGCCTGCTGAAGGCCGAGAACGGCGAAGGGGTTGCCGTGAGTTCCGGAAATGATCGCCTTGACGTCCGAAGCGGCGGCCTGTTCGACGGGAACTTTTGGCGTTGCCGCCGCGCGGGTCTTCTTCATGTGCCGGCGCTACTCCCTCACTCGATCAGTACTCTCTTATACGCTCCGTTCCGGATTTATTCATGCGGAACATTCCAGATGTCGCTGGCATACTGTCTGATCGTGCGGTCGGAGGAAAACCAGCCCATCCGCGCGACGTTGCGGATCGCCTTGGCGTACCACTCCGGGCTGTCGCGCCAGATGGCGTCGACCTTGCGCTGGGCGTCCGTGTAGGAATCGAAATCCGCGGCTACCATGAACCAGTCGGTGTCGTAGAGCGCGTTGAGAAGATCGCGGTAGCGGTTGGGGTCGTCGGGCGAAAACACGCCCGACGAAATCGCCGACAGCGCCTGCGACAGTTCCGGCGAGGCTTCAATCACCTCACGCGGCCGGTAGCCATTGGCGCGGCGGTTGGCAACTTCCTCGGCGGTCAGGCCGAAGATCACGATGTTGTCGTCACCAACGCATTCCCTCATCTCGACATTGGCGCCGTCGAGTGTGCCGATGGTGAGCGCCCCGTTCAGTGCGAACTTCATGTTGCCGGTACCAGAGGCCTCCATGCCGGCCGTCGATATCTGCTCCGAGAGATCGGCCGCCGGCATCATGATCTCGGCCAGGCTGACATTGTAGTTCGGGATGAACACCACCTTCAGCAGGCCGCGCACCGACGGGTCGTGGTTGATCACCTTGGCGACGTCGTTGGCGAGCTTGATGATCAGCTTGGCGTTGTGATAGCTCGGCGCCGCCTTGCCGCCGAAGAATTTCACGCGCGGCATCCATTCGCGCTCGGGATGCGAACGGATCTGGTCGTACAGCGCCACCGTCTCGATGATATTGAGCAGCTGGCGCTTGTATTCGTGGATGCGCTTGACCTGGATATCGAACAGCGCCGACGGGTCGACCCGGATGCCGAGGCGCTCCGCGACGAGGTTGGACAGCCGCACCTTGTTGGCGCGCTTGACCGCGGCGAATTTCTCGCGGAAGGCGGCGTCGCCGGCATAGTTGTCGAGGTCGGACAGCGCGTTGATATCGTCGAGGAAGCCGGGGCCGATGGTCTCGCGCGCCAAGTCCGTCAGGCCGGGATTGCACTGGATCAGCCAGCGCCGCGGCGTGATACCGTTGGTCTTGTTGTTGATGCGGTCTGGATAGAGCCTGTGCAGGTCGGCGAACACCGTCTTCTTCATCAGCTCGGTGTGGAGCGCCGAGACGCCATTGATCGAGTGCGAGCCGACGAAAGCGAGATTGCCCATCCGCACGCGCCGCTCGCCGCCTTCGTTGATCAGCGAGATGCGCTTGACCTGTTCGTCGTCGAGGCCGTGCGAGCGCGCCTCAAGCAGCACTTCGGCGTTGATCGCGTAGACGATCTGCATGTGGCGCGGCAGCAGCCGTTCGAACAGCGGCACCGGCCAGCTCTCCAGGGCCTCCGGCAGCAGCGTATGGTTGGTGTAGGCGAAGGTGCGCTTGGTGATGCTCCAGGCCGCGTCGAAGTCGATCGCGTGGACGTCCATCAAGAGCCGCATCAGCTCCGGCACGGCGACGGCCGGATGAGTGTCGTTGAGATGGATCGCCGCCTTGTCGGCCAGCGACAGCAGATCGGGATACTGCAGGAGGTGGCGCTGCAAAATGTCCTGCAGCGAGGCTGACGAGAAGAAATACTCCTGGCGCAGGCGCAGTTCCTGGCCAGCCATATGGGAATCGGCGGGATAGAGCACGCGCGACAGCGCGTCGGCCTTGTTGCTTTCGGCGAGGGCGCCGATGTGGTCGCCGGCGTTGAAGGCGGCGAGCAGGATCGGGTCGATCGGCATGGCCGACCACAGCCGCAGAGTGTTGACCCGATTGCCGCGCCAGCCGACCACGGGGGTGTCGTAGGCCACGGCAAGCACCCGCTCCTGGGGCCGCCAGACGTGGCGCTCAAGACGGCCGTCGCGCGCGGTGATCGATTCGACCGAGCCGCCGAAGCCGACCTCGAAGGCGCGCTCGCGGCGCTCGAATTCCCACGGATTGCCGTGATCGAGCCAGGTTTCCGGCAGCTCGACCTGCCAGCCATCGGAAATTTCCTGACGGAACATGCCGTTGACATAGCGGATGCCATAGCCATGGGCCGGCACGTCGACCGTCGCCATGCTTTCCATGAAGCAGGCGGCAAGACGCCCGAGGCCGCCATTGCCGAGCGCCGCGTCCGGCTCGAGCGCCGCCATCACATCGATGTCGACGCCGAGCGAATCGAGCGCCTCGCGCATGGCGCTGAGCAAGCCAAGGTTGGAGAAGGCGTCGCGCATCAGGCGGCCGATCAGGAACTCCAGCGAGAAATAGTAGACGCGCTTGGATTCCTGGTCGTAGGCGGATTTGGTGACTTCGAGCCAGCGCTCGATGACGCGATCGCGCACGACCGAGATCGACGCGGTCAGCCAGTCGTGCTGGGTCGCGAAAGCTGCGTTCTTGCCGATCCTGTAATTCAGGCTCTTGACGATCTCGGCTGCGAGGGTTTTGGGATCAGGTTTGCTCAAGGTCACCCTCGGATATTCGAGTGTAGTCGCTCGTGCCATTATCGCCTCTGCTGTATCGCCGGAGGGTCTCGGTAGCGATCCGGCGTAGTTCCGTCTCCTCTCCTCCCAAGCTGTACCCCTCCCCTTTAGCCTATTTTTTCAATCGATTGAAGTCGCCCAGTCCTTCGATATTGTCGCAGCAGCCATGCGTCTCAAGCAGCCATCGCCGCTTCCGGCGGTGTCTTGGCGCCGGTCATGAAGGCCACAGCGTCGGACATTGTATATTCCTTGGGATTGATGACACACAGGCGACGGCCGAGCCGGTGGATGTGGATGCGGTCGGCGACTTCGAACACATGCGGCATGTTGTGCGAGATCAGCACGATCGGCAACCCGCGTTTCTTGACGTCGAGTATCAGCTCGAGCACGCGCCGCGATTCCTTGACGCCAAGGGCTGCGGTCGGCTCGTCCATGATGACCAGCTTCGATCCGAACGCCGCCGCGCGCGCCACCGCGACGCCCTGGCGCTGGCCGCCGGACAGCGTCTCGACTGACTGGTTGATGTTCTGGATGGTCATCAGGCCGAGCTCGCTCAGCTTCTCCCGTGCAATCCGCTGCATGCGGGTCCGATCGAGCTTACGGAAGTAAGTGCCGAGAAAACCTTGCTTACGTATCTCGCGACCAAGGAACATATTGTCGGCGATGGAGAGTGCCGGGCTGAGCGCGAGGTTCTGATACACCGTCTCGATGCCGGCGTTACGCGCCTCCATCGGCGACTTGAAGTGCACCGGCTTGCCATCGAGCAGTATCTCGCCACCGTCGGGGATCACTGCCCCAGAGAGCGCCTTGATCAGCGTCGACTTGCCTGCCCCGTTGTCGCCGATGACGCCGAGGATTTCTCCCGGACGAAGATCGAACTCGGCGTGGTCAAGAGCCACGACACGACCGTAGTGCTTGACGAGGCCACGCGCTTCAAGGACAGGCTCGGCGTGCGTTTCGCTCATGCTGCAATCTTCCTGATCCACTGGTCGATGGTGACGGCGACGATGATGAGGACGCCGACCGCGAAGTCCTGCCACAGGACCTCGAGCCCCGAGAGCGCGAGACCGTTGCGGAAGACGCCCACGATGAGCGCCCCGAACAGGGTGCCGATGATTGAGCCGCGCCCGCCGAAGAGCGAGGTGCCACCGATCACCACGGCAGTGATGGAGTCAAGGTTGGCGGTGAGGCCGGCCTGCGGGCTGACACCGCCGATGCGGCCGATCAGCACCCATGCCGCGATGGCGCAAACCAAGCCGGCGAGCCCATAGACCGCAAGCAGCGTGCGGTCGGTATTGATACCCGAGAGGCGTGCTGCATCGGGATCGTCGCCAGTGGCATAGACGTGCCGGCCAAACGCGGTGCGCGTCAGGACATAACTGACGACCACCGCCAGTATGATCATCAGCAGCGAGCCATACGTCACCACCCAGCCCCGCAGGAACGGCATCTCGAAGCCGAGGTCCTGCCAGAGCTTGATGAGCTTTCCCATCCAAAGGAGGAACGGCGCCTGCGCTTCCATGTCAACGGCACGGATAGTCTCGGAGCGCGAATACCAGGTGTTGAGCGCGCCGAAGATGCTCCAGGTGCCGAGCGTGACGATGAACGGCGGCAGCTGGAGCCGGGTGACGATCAGGCCGTTGAGCAAGCCGCAGGCGAGCCCGACGAGGAGCCCGAGGACGAACGCGGCTTCGACCGGCCAGCCATAGACGACGGCGGTCCGGCCCATCACCACATGGCACAGGATCATGATCGCACCGACGGAAAGATCGATGCCGGCGGTAAGGATCACCAGCGTCTGCGCGATGCCGAGAATGGCAATGATCGTCACCTGCTGCAGTACGACGGACAGGTTGAGCGGCGACAGGAATTTGCCTGGCGCCGCGATCGTGAACAACACGACGCCGAAGAGGAGGACGATGAAGGGGATCGAGGTGGGATTGTCGTGAAGGAAGGCCTGAATGCGACGCACCGCGCTCGGGCGATCTTCCTCGAAGCTCGCGACCGCCTGTTCGGCACCGGCTAGACCAATCTCGGCACTCGCCGATCTGGCGGCATCCTCGCTCATTCAGGTATCCTCCCCAGGCACCTACTGAAAGGGGACGCCGACGGGCGTCCCCTCGCACTCATCAATGACAGCGCAACCGAGGCGCCGCCGTCAATCCCTTATCAGCCCCAGCAGAGCTTCAGGCCTTCTTCGAGGGTGATCGAAGGAACGCCGTCCACAGGCTTGGCCGTGATCAGCTGCGCACCAGTGTCGAGGAAGCCCATCTTGGCGTCGATCTCGGGGATCTTGCCCGATACGATCGCCTCAAGCGCCATCGACGCCATCTTCAGGGGATACTGCTGCGACGTCGCACCGATGATGCCGGCCTCGACGTTCTTCACGCCCGGGCAGCCGCCGTCGATCGAGACGATCAGCACCGAGCCATCATCCTTGCCGACTGCCTTCAGCGCCTCGTAGGCACCTGCGGCGGCCGGCTCGTTGATCGTGTAGACCACGTTGACGTTCGGGCACTTCTGCAGCGCGTTCTCCATCGCAGTGCGGCCTTTTTCCTGGTCGCCCTGGCTGATCTCGTGCGTGCAGATGCGCGCGTCGTCCTCGTCGCCGTATTTGTTGGGATCCTTCACGTCGATCCCGAAGCCGGCCATGAAGCCCTGGTCGCGCAGATAGTCGACCGTCGGCTGGTTGGTGGCGAGGTCGAGGAACACAATGCTCGCATCCTTGGCCTTGTCGCCGAGCGTGCCCTTGGCCCAGGCGCCGATCAGGTCGCCGGCCTTGCGGTTGTCGGTCGCGAACGTCGCGTCGGCCGCGTCCATCGGGTCGAGCGGCGTGTCGAGCACGATCACCATGAGGCCAGCGTCGCGCGCCTTCTTGATGGTCGGCACGATCGCCTTGGAGTCGCTCGGCACGATGGCAAAGCCCTTGGCGCCGGCCGAGATCAGATTCTCGATCGCCGCGACCTGGCCGTCATTGTCGCCGTCGAACTTGCCGGCGGCCGTGATCAGCGTAACGCCCAGTTCCTTGGCCTTGGCCTCGGCGCCTTCACGCATTTTCACGAAGAACGGGTTGGTTTCCGTCTTGGTGATGAGGCCGACCGTGTCGGCAGCATAGGCCGATACGCCGGCCATCACGCCGAACATCACCGCGCCGGCCAGCGACGTTTTCAGAAGTCTCAGTCCATCCATGTCATTCCTCCCAGTGGAACACGCACAAAATGCCGCGAATGCCGGCATCCTCCTAGGCGCCCGGCAATCGCTCCCGACCGGACGTCCCGCCCTTAACGAATACCAACCGACAATGTTTGTCAATAAATAAATCACTCTTATTTAATATTGACAGCATCTTACGCCGCCGCCATTCTCTGGCGAAAATATAAGGCGCACGGAGGCGCTGCAGTGGAGGAGACCGGCATTTCAAGGACGGCCACGGCTGCGGTCGCCGAACGCTACCACCGCGGCACCAACCAGAGCGGCATGCGCGACTATAATGAGCGCCTGACGCTGACTCTGGTGCGCCGGCACGGCAGCCTCTCCAAGACCGAGATCGCGCGGCTGACCAGGCTGTCCGCGCAAACCGTCTCCGTCATCATGCGCGAGCTCGAGGATGAAGGCCTGCTGCTGCGAAACGAGCCGATCCGCGGCAAGATCGGCCAGCCGTCGATCCCGATGTCGCTCAATCCCGAAGGCGCGTTTTTCCTCGGCCTGAAGATCGGCCGGCGCAGCGCGGAGCTGGTCCTGATCGATTTCCTCGGCGCGGTCAGGGCAATGCTGCAACTGTCCTACCGCTACCCTTCCCCGCGCGACACGGTCGAGTTCGTCGGAGAAGGCATCAAGCGCATCCGTGCCGGGCTGACGCTGGCGCAGGACGAGCGCATCGCCGGGCTCGGCATCGCCATGCCGTTCGAATTATGGAACTGGGCCGACGCCGCCGGCGCGCCGCGCGAGGTGATGGACAACTGGCGCAACCGCGACATCCGCGCCGACCTGCAGGCGCAGGTGAGTTTCCCGGTCTATTTGCAAAACGACGCGACATCGGCCTGCGGCGCCGAGCTGGTATTCGGCAGCGGCGGCACGCCGCGCGACTTCATCTATTTCTACATCGGCGCGTTCGCCGGCGGCGGCATCGTGCTGAATGGCGGCCTCTATGGCGGCCCAACCGGCAATGCCGGCGCGCTCGGCTCGATGCCGGTACCCGGCCCCGACGGCGCGCCGCGTCAGCTGATCGACATCGCGTCGATCGCCATGCTGGAAAAGGCGCTGGTCGCCAATGGCCGCGACGCCTCGCATCTGTGGACCTCGCCGCAGGATTGGGGCGACCTCGGCGACGAGCTCGACGAGTGGATCGCCACGGCAGCCAACGGCCTCGCCTACGCCATCGTGTCGGCGTCATCGGTGATCGACTTCCAGGCGGCGGTGGTCGATGGCTGGATGCCCGTTTCGGTGCGCGCCCGCCTGGTCGCGGCGATCGGCGAGGCGCTGCAGAAGATCGATGCCGAGGGACTGACCGTGCCGCCGGTGCGCGAGGGCACGGTCGGCATCCATGCACGCGCGCTGGGCGGCGCCAGCCTGCCGCTTTCGGACCGCTTCCTGGTCGGCGCAACCGCCGCAATCTCTGCCGCGTAGTCGAGAGCGACATGCTGATCGGCATCCCCCCCATTCTCGGCCCCGAATTGCTGGCCACCTTGCGCGCCATGGGTCATGGCGACGAGATCGCCATCGTCGATGGCAACTATCCGGCGCTCGAACATGCGCGCCGACTGGTGCGCGCCGACGGACACGGCACGATCGCCATCGTCGACGCCATCCTGCAGGTCATCCCCGTCGACGATTTCGTGCCGCAGGCGCTGTTCCGAGCCACCGTCAAAGGCACCGATGCGCCCGATCCGATCCATCGCGCGATGATTGCGGTGTGCGAGAAGCGGGCGCCCGGGCACCAGCTGGTGCCGCTGCCGGGCGATCTCCTCTACGACCGCATCAGGGCCGCACACACGATCGTTGCGACAAGCGAGCCGAGCCTCTATGGCAACATGATCATACGCAAGGGCGTGATCTATCCGGAGCGGGACGAGGCCAAATGATCATCTGTTGCGGCGAAGCGCTGATCGACATGCTGCCGCGCGAAAGCAAGGACGGCGAGAAGACGTTTGCGCCTTACGTCGGCGGCGCCGTCTTCAACACGGCGGTGGCGCTTGGGCGTCTCGGCGTACCGGTGCAGTTCTTCACCGGCATCTCGACCGACCTGTTCGGCAAGCAACTCTCCGACGCGCTGGTCGCCAGCAAGGTCGGCCTCGATCCGATCAAATTCTCGGCGCGGCCGACGACGCTGGCCTTCGTGCACCTGATCGACGGCCAGGCGACCTACATGTTCTACGACGAGAACACGGCCGGCCGGATGCTCTACGAGGCCGATCTGCCGGTGCTTGGCCCGGAGGTCGAGGCGCTGCATTTCAGCTGCATCAGCCTCATCCCCGAGCCGTGCGGCTCGACCTATGAGAGCCTGATGCGACGCGAGCACGACAAGCGGGTCATGATGTTCGACCCGAACATCCGCCGCGACTTTATCCCCGACAAGGCAAAGCACCTCGCCCGCATGCACCGCATGCTCGCCATGGCCGACATCGTCAAGCTGTCTGACGAGGATCTTGAGTGGTTCGGCGAGACCGGGACGCATGACGATATTGCGGCCAGATGGCTCGACCTCGGGCCAAAGGTGATGATCATCACCAAGGGCAGCAAGGGCTCGGTCGGCTACACCAAACGCTCAAAAGTCTCGGTGGCGCCCGAGCCGGTCAAGGTGGTCGACACGGTAGGCGCCGGCGATACGGTCAATGCAGCCGTTCTTGCGTCGCTGCACGACCAGGGCGCGCTGACCAAGGCCAGGGTCGCCAGCCTGACCGAAGCGGAAATCCATGCCGCGCTGACCCTGTCGGCCAAAGCCGCCGCCATCACGGTGTCGCGGGCCGGCGCCAACCCGCCCTGGCGCCGCGAGATCGCTTGAAAACACCGGCCTAACCCCTCACGCCGGCAATCAATTAATGTTTCGCTGTGCGTCAGCGGCGGGCGAATTTCAGGCCAGAAACCGCGAAATCCTTGCGCGGCGGCGGTTTTCGCCGTCCGAGCCGCCTCCGCACCGGTAACATCGCTCGCCGCGCGGACGGCGCCTGGCAAAGGGCTGTAAACTTCCGCGCCCAAGCCAACTCTGGTATCTCCTTGCCCGTAAACCAATGAGATTCCACGGCTTTGACTTCGGGGGCGTAATGCAATTCATCGATCTCGGCGCGCAGCGCGAACGGCTTGGCGACCGGCTCAAGGCCGCCATCGATCGCGTCGTCGAAGGGGGCAAATATATTCTCGGGCCCGAGGTCGCCGAGTTCGAGCGCCAGATCGCCGCCTATGTCGGCGTCAAGCATGCCATCGCCTGCGCCAACGGCACCGACGCGCTGCTGCTGCCGCTCTACGCCGCCGGCATCGGGCCGGGCGACGCGGTGTTCGTGCCGAGCTTCACCTTTGCCGCCACGGCGGAAGTCGTGGCGCTGGCCAAGGCCGAGCCCGTGTTCGTCGACATCGATCCCGACACCTACAATATCGACATAGCGAGCCTCGAAGCGGCGATCGCGATGGTCAAGCGCGAGGGCCGGCTGAAGCCACGCGCCATCATCCCGGTCGACCTGTTCGGGCTTGCCGCCGACTACGGCGCGATCGAACGCATCGCCGAGGCCGAAGGCCTGATGGTCATCGAGGACGCGGCGCAATCGATCGGCGGCACGCTCGGCGGCCGCAAATGCGGCGTGTTCGGCACAGTTGCCGGCACCAGCTTCTACCCGGCCAAGCCGCTCGGCTGCTACGGCGACGGCGGCGCCATGTTCACCGACAGCGACGAACTCGCGGCGAAGCTGCGTTCGCTGGCCTTTCACGGCAAGGGCGAGACGCAATACGACAACATCCATGTCGGCCTGAATTCGCGGCTCGACACGCTGCAGGCGGCGATCCTGATCGAGAAGCTTGCCATTCTCGAGGACGAGATGGTCGCCCGCCAGAAGATCGCGGCGCGCTACGCCAAGGGCCTCGGCGATATCGTCAAGGTCGCATCCTCGCGCCAGGGATCACGCTCGGCCTGGGCGCAGTATGCCATCGAGACACCGCACCGCGATGCTCTCAAGGCGCATCTCTCGAGCCTCGGCATCCCGACCGTGATCTACTACGTCAAGCCGCTGCACCAGCAGATCGCCTACCGCCACCATCAGCGTACGCCGTCGGGCCTGCCGGTTTCGGAAACACTGCCCGAACGGATTCTTTGCCTGCCGATGCACCCCTATCTCGGCACGGCCGACCAGGACCGCATCATCGGCGCGATCCGCGACTTCGTGCGGTCGCAGTCGTCGCAGATCGCGGCGGAGTAGCGGCACACCCCTCTCCCGTTCCCTCAGTTCGACATTTGGCGGATCGGGTGGGCCGCCTGTCCTCGCAACTATGGGGCACAGGATGCGGCTTTGAGCTCGCTCGCCAGCCTCGAACGCAGACCCTTGCTCGAAAGCAGGCTGAGACCGACGAAGGGCGCGCCGGCTGCGGATTGGAGAAGCCAATTTGCCGGCGCGACCCCCAGACGCATGACCAAGCGGCAGTGCCCAGACCCCTCCGGCTGCTGCTTTGCGGCGGCC
>Ga0268266_10004504_pt1 | contig 13319 bp, 16 predicted proteins | sample KBSS13metaG_FD_190356 | JGI IMG/M metagenome (GOLD analysis project Ga0268266, IMG submission 190356) | Switchgrass rhizosphere microbial communities from Kellogg Biological Station, Michigan, USA - KBS S1-3 metaG (SPAdes) (version 2) | ecosystem: Host-associated > Plants > Roots > Rhizosphere...
CGCAGGACCGAAATGCGCGAACATCTGGAAAATATCGGATCAGACATCTCATGCACCGGAAGCTCAGACGCCCACCGCCATTGCGGTTGCTAGCACAATGGCCAAGTCCAAAGATGAGCCATTTCTTTGTTATTAAGTAACGTGCGTCCTTCCCTTTGGGAGTGTTAAGCTGCGAATGGTCATTCGGAAATGGTATTTCACCACAAATGTGCATGGCCTGCGCCACGCTTTCGACCAGATTAAGGTAGCCGTGTTGTCTTGCCAGGCGAACCTTGGCCTTGCCCCGTATTGCCTTGTGGATGGTGCTGGCGCAGACGGAGAGATCGAGGCCCGCATCCAATGGTTGATTGATAACGGCGTCAGCATCATTCGGCATCAGGCATCGATGCTTAATATTCTGAGGCCAAAGTTTCAGGAAAAAATGGATATCTACAGCGGCCACTGGCTGCGCTGCGATATTGCTTCGTTGGAAGCAGACGATGATTTTGTTCTTTATACTGACATCGACGTCATATTCCTAAAACCCCTTCCGGAACTTCTCGAGACCCCAAAATATATTGCGTGCGCTCCTGAACATCAGCGAAGCGATTATAGCTATTTCAACAGCGGCGTCATTATCATGAACATTCCTGCCCTGCGTGCGCGCCGGGAGAATCTGATCCAAGTCGTGGAGCAGCGGTTACCCGTGACGGACCCTTGGGACGATCAGAGCGCCCTAAACGATCTATTCAAGGATGAGTGGCTCAAACTTGCGCCCATTTGGAACTGGAAGCCTTATTGGGGAGCCAACGACGATGCGCTGATCGTACATTTTCATGGCCCCAAGCCGGCTCACGCGCTCCGCATGCAATTGGGTCAATTGGATCCGATCGGCAGTGATTTCCGGAAAATCTATGAGCGGAACCCTGCGGGGTATACGCATTACCTTGAAATCTTCCAGACTATCTCATCGTCCAATACAACTCTCGTTAACCGCGCAACAGCTATCAGCACCGTAGCTTAGTGCTGTCACTTATAGACTGGCTGTTGGACCTCATAGCAATAGTCCGCCTATCCGCTCCTGAATTCCTAAAATCAGACGTCATGCCGGGTATTGACTTACGGCCCGCCGGCTCCTGCTGCTGCCCTTCTGCTCTCTCTTCGTAATCGGATTTGGAGCTCGATTGTTTCGTGAAGCACACCTGACCACTGATAGCGCCCCAGCGTTGAGAAGCCCACAGAGACAAGAAGCACCTTTGCTTCCTGAGTTAGCAAAATTTCGGTCCAAATTGGCTCGACCGAAGACTGTCGTTTGAGAAAGTGATCAACGCGGACAAATTCCGAGCCGTTCGCGCCTCAAAAACGCATCTTGTGATCGTTAGGCCTCAAGCCAATCTCGATCATTATGGCGAGAGACGACGATCGCTTTGAACCGCGGCTGGGACATTCAGCACTGGACCGTGTGCGCGTTTCGAAAACGTTAGGCGCCGAACTGATGCATCGTGCCGTCCGGGCTGGAGCGAATCCCCATCGGCTGCCTCGTTTCCTCCCGAAGGTCCCGGCGCTGGCACCGCAGTCTGGCCGGTTTAATGCGAGGGGCCGAGGCGCGAATATTATCGCCAGCTTCCCTCCACATTCGACCTGGTCGTTCGATCGAGAATCAGGGATGCGCATCCGATCTCGTCAGGTGGCGGTAAACGTTCACATCGTCAGGAGCAATGCCGCCACCAGTAGGGGAGTTCAGTCTTATCTCTCATATCTGGAGCGGGATGGAGTCGACCGCACTGGCGGTCCGGGACGGCTCTACTCAACATTCGCCGATGAGGCGGACCGGAAAGCATTTGTGGCGCGAGGACGTGATGATCGACATCATTTCCGCGTGATCCTCTCGCCGGAGGACGGTGCCGCCTATGAGGACTTGAAGCCGTTCACGCGTGACATCATGGCTCAAATGGAAAGCGATCTCGGGACCACGCTCGATTGGATCGCTAGCGATCACCATGATACGGCCCATCCTCACGTCCATGTGCTGTTGCGCGGTGCGACCGAGGACGGACGAATATTAAATATCGCCGGGGACTACCTGCTCCATGGCATCCGCCATCGAGCCAACGAAGTGCTTACTCGTGATTTCGGCCCTTTGATGGAGCGCGAGCTACAGCCACAAAACGAGATTGAGGCCTATCGGCTGACCTCTCTCGATCGCACGCTCGTAGAGCGGGCTCTAGACGGCTCGATCGATTTGAGAATAAGCGGCGAAAGTATCGACTCACAACGAATTCTCAATCAGCAACTCATAGGACGGGCGCGGCAACTCGAATCGATGAAACTTGCAACGAGAACGGCGCCGCTCCGCTGGTCCCTTCTGCCAGACGCTGAGGACGTGCTGCGAACGATGGGCGAGCGGGGCGACACGATCAGGACGATTCATGCGGTAGTATCACGGTCAAAATTAGAGCGCGCGCCCGAGAATTATCGGATTCATGAACCAAATGCTGAGCCCGTAGTGGGACGCATCATGGCATGCGATAAATCCGACGAAGAGAGCGGTCGGCGCCATCTGATACTCGACGGAATCGACGGTCGAATCTATTACGCCGATATCGGCGAGGCGAGCGGGAGCTTCCCAATCGGTAGCGTGGTGCGATTGTCTCCACGGTCCGCAGAGCCGCAGCGAATCGACACGGCGATTGCCGAGATCACCTCTGCTCATGATGGCTCCTACAACGCGGACATTCACCTCAGGCACGATCCAGCCGCGCACATCGCTCTGGTCGACTCTTTCACTCGGCGGCTCGAAGCGATGCATCATACCGGCTCCGTCCAGCGCGGACACGACGGGACGTGGAAGAAAGCACCAGATTATCTCGAGCACGCCAGAGACTCTGAGGAGCGAATAGCGCGAGCAAAACCATTCATTGTCCAATCTCTGTCAACCATACCTCTCGAGCGCCAAATTGGAGCCACGGGTGCGACTTGGTTGGATCGTCAACTTATCGGCGAAATAAAGCACCAGCTGGCCGGGTACGGCTTCGGGAGCGATGTCCGCGATGCTATCCTGCGCAGACAGCAATGGCTGATTCAACAGGGGTTAGCCTACCGCAACGGTGACGACATATTGTTCCGTAGAGACATCCTCAACGTGCTCACACAGCAAGAGCTGCGCCGAACCGGCGCCCGACTTCAATCCGCAATCAGCAAACCCTATTTCGAGGCGATGCCCGGCGAACGGATAGAGGGGACCTTGCGCCAGAAGGTCGAACTCATCAGCGGGCGCTTCGCGCTGATCGAAAAGTCGCGCGAATTTACTCTTGTGCCCTGGCAGCCCGTCCTCGACCGACATATTGGCCAAGCTATTTCGGGTATCCCGCGCGATAACACGTTCGAGTGGGCAGCGGGGCGTCGCCGCGGACTCTCGCTTTGAGCAGCAAGGTACGGCTCAGACGTACAAGAGCGTAGATAAAGCCGATAACGCGGTGGTCGGCAGTGTGCGTATTCTGCTGCACGCGTAGTCGATTAAGGAGGTAATGCGATGAGCTTACGCCAGATCCGCCACGAGTTGCCTCTCCCCGAAGCTACAAGTCGTCGACTGGCGGCCATGGCCAAAGCTCAGAAGCGTTCGAAGTCCGATCTGCTAGCCGAGATGGTTGACACCTACCTCAATCGTCGATCGGGCTCGCAGCCCGATGACCGCATAAACGCCAAGCTCGATCGCATAATCCGCGTAGTGACCAAAAGCAACACCGAGTGCATCGCGATCAGTTACTGCTTGTCGAGATTCATTCGCCATCAACTGATCTATGCCGCAGCGCTCCCTCCTCCTGGCAAGGACGCCATCGCGTTCGGCGAAAAACGCTATCAAGAATTTCTCGATACCGTGGCCAGGCTAGTAGCTAGGGACACAAACCCAGTCCAACAGCCGCCTACAGAGACATCCGAGTAGAGAAAGCTGGGCGCATTTCCTTTTCAATTCGACATTATGATAGCCACGATTGAGCAAAAATCTCCCTTCAGTATGCCTTCCGATTGGACGCGTGCATTACGCCGGTGACAGCCGCCCAGCCGGGTTGATCGTTCAAATCCAAGGTTATTCCGCCTCATCTGGCATCGGGAAAAATAGGAACATAAGAGGATCATTTCGACTCGCCGAGGATGGTTTAGTGCCCTAGGATCGAAGCATGTGCGGATGACTCCACCTTGCAATCCCCCTTGGAGGGTTGGTGCAAGTACTGTTCCTCGATATCGACGACGTTCTTGTGGTCCCGACGCTCTACAAGATCAAAAGTCGGCGACGCGTCCGCGATGGGCGCAAGGTTCATTACGCCTTCCTGCCAGCCGCGCGGACCTGTCTGCTGTCGATCCTAGATGCGCGCCCCGACGCTGCGTTGGTGATCTCGTCGACTTGGCGGCTTGAGGGCCCGATGGAGTTGGCTACCGTTCTTCGCCTCAATGGTTGCGGAGATCTCGTGCAGCGCCTTCATCAAGACTGGCGAACCCGTGAACTGCCACCCAGCGCGAGCCGAGCCGAGGTAGATCGATGACTGGCTTTCTCGACATCCGGAAATCACCCATGCCGCAGCAATCGACAATGACACTTCGATCATAGACCGGCCGTGGGCTGTAATCATCGACCCCGCTGTCGGCTTGTCGGAGGAAGCTGTGTTAGCCGCCGTAAGGCTACTAGGTTAGGGGTAGTTTTGGCTCAAAAGCGCCCGCTGCCACCGACCACATGTTTTATGCCGAACTGGTCGAGCGGTGTGCGCCAATCGGCGTTTTCTAGGCGTTCGGGTTCACAAGATCGTAATCGGTGGGATCCGGGCCGAGTTCAGTCACACCCTTCGCGAGTTCGGCTCGGAACAATTTCTGGAAATCATCCTCATAAGTCGCGATGCTTGTTCGAATCGCTGCTCTCCAATGCTCACCGCGATCCCAGGCGTCCATGAAAGCGGAAGCGAGGTCGGCCTGCTGGCGGTTCGCAAACATCGCTTCGATGATCGACTTGGCCTGAAGTCTATCCTTCGTGCGTCCTGCGGCATCCTGGCGCGGTTGTCTGCGCCGCGTGGACTGGCCTACCAAGCGGTGACGTTCTGAATTGAGTGCTTTGAATGCTGTCCGATATCGAAACGCTGGTCGCCGAGTTCGACCGCGCCAATGCCCATCTTGTCGCCGGCACCGAGGCGATGCTCGCCGGCTTCATCGCTGACCGGCCGACTCACGCGCGCTTCATGAACACGCTGTCTTTGCTCGAGCATATGGGCAGCCACAAGATCATGGCGACCCAGCACGGCCCGGGCATCGACCAGCCGACATTGAAGCACCTGGCAGAGGAAACCCGCCACGCCTTCTTCTTCAAGCGCCACGCCAACCGCGAGGCCGGCCGCACTCTGGAATACAGCCAAGCCGACATGATCGCGCCCTTGGCCGCCCGCCGCTATTTCCAGCGGCTGGAGGCCGAGATGGTCCACACCTTCCCGACGAACATCCATCCCCGCGCCGTCTATCTCACCATGTCGATGGTTATCGAATTCCGCGCTGTCTGGAGCTACCGGCTTTATCAGGCCGCTCTGGTCAAGGCGCGTAGTCTGGTCTCGCTCAAGAGCCTGCTGGCGGAGGAATCAGGCCATCTGACCGACATGGCCGAACGGTTACGCGGGTTGGGCGAGTTCGATCTCAATCGACTGTGGCGGTTCTGTGCCGCCGAAACGATGCTCTATGCGCGGCTGCTGTCAGCGTTCGCCGAAACTCCCGCCTTAGCGGAAGCTGCTTAGTTGCCTATCGATCGCGGCGCCCTATTCGGTATTCGGCTCGAAGCTCGTTAAAGACCGCTCGGGCCGGTTTGGTCCTGCCTTTGCCAAGTCCTCCAGCCCTTGACGGATTCCCGCGAGGGTACTCGCGGCCGCGGCCAAATCCAATGCCTCCTGGTCTGGGTTTTCCGTCGTTAAGCTCTCTCGGACCGGCCTGGGGCGATACCCTCAAGCTACAGTAAATTTCCCGGGTAGTCCTTTGATTTCCTCACCGTCGGGTGGGGTAAAAAGGATACCTCCCAACAGTATGGTATCGGCGGCTCGATCCCACGTCTCTACAGGGACATTCAGAAAATCCACTATCCTGGCCTGGACCTCTCGCATTTAGCCATCGACGGCGGTGTTGTGACATGACTTCCTAATCCTGCTTCGCCGCGATACAGGGCATTGGCAAAAGGGAGGAAAATCGCATGGTCCAGATCAAGCCGGTTCTGCGGCTCAACATGTCGGGCTGCGGCATCGGGCCTGACAGGGCGCTGGAGGCCGATCGCTACCAGGCGGCGCTCGACATGGCCGAATATGCCGACAATCACGGCTTCGCCATCGTCAATGTCGAAGAGCACCACGATGTCGAGATCGGTTGGATGGGCTCTCCGCTCACCATGGCGGCGGCGGTCGCGGCCAGGACGAAACACGTGCAGATCCGCGGCTCGGCAGTGCTGGTGACCCTTTACGACCCCCTGCGCCTGGCCGAGGACATGGCGCTGCTCGACGTCATCAGCCGGGGCCGTTTCGTCCTCTGCGCCGGCCAGGGCTATCGCCCCAGCGAATATCACATGATGGATCGCGATTTCGCCGCGCGCGGCAGGACGATGGATTTCGTCATCGAAACGCTGCTCAAGGCCTGGAGCGGCCGGCCGTTCGAGTATCGCGGCCAGACAGTCGGCATCTCGCCCCTTCCCTACACCCAGCCACACCCGCCGCTCCATATCGGCGGCATGAGCAAGGTCGCGGTCCGCCGCGCCGCCCGCTTCGGCCTGCCGTTCTTCCCCGCCCAGCCGAATGCCGAGTTCGAGGCTCTGTACTTGGAAGAATGCGAACGACTGGGCAAAAAAGGCGAAATCATCATCCAGCGCGAGATGCAGCTCTGGTTCCTCGCCGACGACCCGGACGAAGCCTGGGGCACGCTCGGCCCCTATTTCCTGAAAGAATCCCAGCAATATTCCAGCTGGCGCCGCACCGGCGTTGAGCGCTCCTTCTCCAACACCAGCCAATCGGTCGAAGAACTCCGCGCTACCGGCGTCTACGACATCCTGACCCCGGACGAGGCCTCGGCGAGGATCAAGGCCGCGACCGCCGACTATATGCCGATCATCCAGCCGCTGACCGGCGGCCTGCCGTTGGATCGGGCCTGGCGGTGCATGGATTTGTTTGGAGAGGTGATGGGAGGGGTTTAGAAATGCAGAGCCTACCGTTCACGGCTACTTAAACTCCCAGAGCATCATCGCCGCATCGGCCGGCGATGGCGCCGGCGGCCATGCCGGCCTCGCATCCTCCGTCGGCACAGCGAACGTCCTCGCGGCAACTGCTACCGAATTTACAGATCAGGATTGCCGTAGAGCTTCAGGGGCCCCGACCGGGGCCCCTTCGCGGTATTACCGAGGTTTCGGGGACTGGATGGCCGCGACGACCTGGGCCTCGGCCTGGCTGACCGCCTGCTTCACGCATTGCCGATTCTGACCCTGCTCCTTATCGAACGGAAAGAGTTGGTCCAGCTCGTCGCACCCCTCTTTTGCCACCTCGACGATACGCGCCTTCAGCGCCGCTTGGTCCTCGGGCTTGCTCAGGTCGAGGTCGTTGACCTGCACATGGTGGGTCAGCGAGATCTCCTCAATCGGGGCGCCGATGGTGGTTTTGCCGACCACCTTGCGATGAACCTGGTGTGGCGCAATGACCGTTATCTCCTCAATCGGCTGAGCGAAAGCGGCGGTGCCGGCAAGCATTGTCCCGACGAATGCAAGCGCGGGAACATGGAAATGCCTGGTGCGAGCAGAAAGCGTGGTGGTGTTCATCGCAGTCTCCCTTTGCAAGTACCGGTTAGGCAGCGGCTCTGATATCGGGATGCCGTGCGGCAATGGCTTCCGCGATAGCTTGGCATTCCCGAAAGCCCTGTGCAGCCGGGTTTTTACCTGAGTTGGTTCGGGCGGTTGATGTAAAATGCCGGGGTAAAGCCCCTATAGCTGCTCTGGTCGCGGAGGCTGAACCATAGCCTCGCTCCGCGCGCTGCCCGCGGGAACCCCTCTATCTCAGCGCTCCTTGGTGCAATCGTAGAAAGTGTGCCGCCCGATCTCGACCAGCGGCAGGCGGAAATGGCCCCAGCTATAGGACCAGGTCGTCGCACCGAAGGGGGGTCTTCGATTCGGCCGGCGACGGTGTCGGCGGCGATGCGTTCGGCGAGGCTGAAGTCGGGGTCGCTGTCGTTTACCGTCAGCAACTTGGTCCGGTTCGGGTTGCCCGGGTTCCAGGCGGCGAACTGGCTGCGGGCGCGGTTCGCCGCCGGATCGATCTGCGCAGCTCAACGCCTCGGCCACGACGGCCTGCCTGCACCGATTAGAGGCGCTTGCGGGATAGGATTCCATCGCGTACCCCGGTGCGGTCAGCTGAAAGACAGGACGAATCCAGATGCCCGAGCAGCCCGGCTCCTCTAACCCGCAGCTCAACCTGCCGGACCCCGGCCAAATCGGGCCGCAGCTCGGCCTGATGCTGGAGCCGGACCTGAAATCGATGCATCTCAGGATTGGCCAGGACGGCAAGCTGATGGCCGGCATCGTGCTCGGCGCCGACCATCTGGATGGGCTGATCCAAAACCTGGAACAGATTCGCGAGCGGATGCTGCCGGCGCCGCCGGTCAAGGCAGCGCCGGAAGAACCGGCTCCCGCCCAACCGGGCCCGCCGCAAGCCGCTGCACCCGAGCCGGCGTCACCCGAACCGGTACCCACCGAGTTTTCCCCGGACATCGCGCGCGAAATCAAAGGCACGCATTACGATTTCGGGCTCAGCGACAACGGCCAACAGCTGATCTTCTCGGTGCGCGACGAAGGCCTCGGCTGGCTCTCCTTCCGCTTCGGCGCCCGACTGCTCGAGCGGATGCTCAGGGTCGTGAATTCGGCGAAGAAAACCGGCTAAGGCGTGGTCTCTGTTCATGCTTGATCGAGACATTTGGCTGACCGCCAACCTGATCATCAAGCAGCATGGCGACGATGCTGAAATCCAAGCCGCAATGCGGGTCGACGAAATGTCCTCCCGCGGCGACTTTCTGGGTCGGGCTGTCTGGCGCCGAATTTTGAAGGCAGTGAGGGCGTTGAAGGTGCTGGCGCCGGCCGGCCCATTGCATTAATCCCGGCCGATGAACAGGATCTATCCTAAGTTCGTCAATCGGAACATTGCAGTGCCGGATTGAGCGAAGATCCCATTCGTACCCAAGGGTATGCCGCCGGCGATGATATTCACGATAGGAGCGGCCAAAGGGATCGCCCGCGCTCGGTGGCGACGCGAGCACGGCGATCGAGTGCCCTCCGAGGAAGAGATCAAGCAGTTCGTATTTACCTTCCTCGCGCGCTGGCGTGGAGATGAGGGCCACCGATACGCGGTATTGGCGCGCTGGGCTTACGAGTCCCTTCGTGACGCCAAGAAGGATCTCGAGCGGGCCACCACAAATCAACGCCGGGCCGAGATGGCTCGACCCGACATCGTATTGTCGCCGGAGCTCGACGAGACGCGAGCGAATCTGGCTTTGGATTGGGACGATGACGCTGAGTTTGCCCTCCCGCATTGCCCTAGCCAACCGGCTCCCGGTGCTGTCAAACGGTTCATCTTGTTGAACCCGCCGCAACAACCAAGAAAGGTGGGAAAAAAGCTAAATAACGGATAGGCCGAAACTGTCACGCCAGCTTGCTCCCACCTGCTTCGGGATAGCGCCAATGTGGAGACAGTTATCTGCCGGGTTGCTCCGTCGGCCTGTCCTGCGGCACAGATATGTACGTGCAGGCGCGGTCGCGACCGAGGATCTCTAGCGTTATGGGCAGGTAGTCGATCGCGATGAATAGGCTCTGCAGGAACAGAAGTACCATCAGCAGGCCGAAGCGCCTCATATGAGCGTGTCCACTGGCAACACGGCGGACGATGGCTTCGCCATAGCTGAAACGTACCGCTGCCAAAAGCCGTTCGATCTTCTCTGGACCGAAAATCGACTTGAACAGGCCAGTGAACGGCGACGTGTGATTGACGCCCCGCCGCTCGGGCGGGTTTGATTTGGCGCCCTCCTGCGGTGTGCGTTCATCTCGATCGACACCGTCATCGGGGAAACGCCTCGCTGGCGGTGACCGTCTGCGTGAAGGGTGTTTCATAACGTCCTCTCGGTTGGAACATTCAAAGAACATCGAGATAGATTCCACGCCCACACAGAATGGTCAATGGGAAAAATCACTTGCCATAGGGTACAAAACCCACTAGGCTGTCATCCATGGGCCAGACACTCTCCGCCCGACTTGAACGCGCAATGCGGGACGCAGGCTATAATCCGCGGAGCCTTTCGCTTGCGGCCGGGTTGGGCACGACCGCGGTCAGGGATATCCTCGATGAGCGGATCGCCAGCCCACGCTATGCGACCCTGAGCGCATTGGCGAAGGTGCTTGGTGTGTCGGCAGAGTCTCTGGCAACCGGGGAGCAGGCCGAAACCCTTGCGCCCGCCACGACGGCTCCTAGAGAGCGGGACTTTCCCATCTACGCAGCGGCGCGCGGTGGCGACGAGGGATCGCTCGTAATGGATTCGACACCAATCCAATACATTGCTCGACCTGATCCGCTTCTGACCGTCAGTTCCGCCTTTGGCGTTTATGTCGTCGGCGAATCCATGATCCCGGCATATGAACAGGGGGACATTGCTCTAGTTCATCCCGGCCTTCCGCCAAGGCGTCGAGCGGACGTGATCCTGGTCCGATCGGACGCCCATGGAACGCCGGACGCATTGATCAAACATCTGATCGGCTGGAATGAGGAGACTTGGCACCTGAGGCAATATAACCCGCCGCGCGACTTCACCTTGCCGCGGGCGGAATGGGCGCTAAAGACGATCGTCGGCCGCTACAACACGCGATAGGAGATGTCATCCGCAACGACGTGCAGATGCGCGAGGCGCGCGATCAAATGGATCGCGATTATTCCGACTCTCTGGGTTGAGCCTCAAGAAAGTCCGTCAATCGTTCCTTTAGCTTCCGCGTCTCGTCGGCCGTCACTGGAAAGCGTTGCCCGTCCATCTTTACGGTAACGGAGGTACCGGCGACCATGAGCGGCCCATTCCAGGCGATGTCGACGCCGTTGCGGTGGATGGCGTTGTTACGCAGAACCCAGCCCTCACGGTCGCGGACCAGACCATCGGCCAGCATATCGATATGGCTGTGCCTGCCCCAGCTGGTTTTTTTCTGAGCCGCTCGCTGGCGCGCGAAACGGCTGAGCAGCACTGATAATATCGCGGTGATAGGCATAGATACAATTTAAGATAATCCGCCCTGTGCGTCCAGAAGCGCACACGACTCGATGTTACGGTTTAGGGACCATCTGACCGCGTTTCAATTCGGGCAAGGCACGCACTCCCTCATCCTTGATAGGGCCGCAAAATTAGGTCTTTGTGGACAATGACACGCAGCGGCCAGCCCGGGCGGACTGTGATTGTCGGCTGGATGTCGATGTCCTTCTCAACGATGCGCTGGCCGGCCTGATTGGTACTCTCGGCCGTCGATTCCCGGATCGCCTCGACAAGATTGCTCTGGTTGCTGCCGAACGTGACCTGGGTTCCGATGCCGAGCAAAGTCGACATCGCGATTCCCTTGAGGAGCGTCCAGCTATGGTAGTCGACGTCGTCTTCGAGCCCGGCATAGCCGGCCGCGTCGGTCGCCGGCAGGTTGTCGATCTGGATCGATGAGCCGTCGGGCATGACAATGCGTTGCCAGACCAGCAGCGCCCGGCTTTGGCCAAACGCGATCACACTGTCGTAGCTCCCGATCAGCTTACTCCCCTGTGGAATCAATAAAATCCGGCCGGTGACGGAATCGCGCACCGCCTCGGTCACCTGGGCCGTGACCATGCCGGGTAAGTCGGAATCCAGCCCTGTCAGCAGGCTGGCAGCGATCACCGTTCCCGCCAGCACCTCGTAGGGCGATGCCGGTGTCTCCAGCGCGTGATCGTTGTAGATGCTGTGGGCGGCGGCCTGGTTGACGAACTCCAGCTTGCGCTGTTGATCGTTTGGGTCGCGGTCGGGATCGAGGTTCAGGTGCACCGCCCCTGCCCCCGTCTCAGTGGCAGATGTTCCGGGCGCGGACACTGGAGCACTGGTAGAACGCGACACGGGCGTCACACCACCCTGGGTGAGTTGGAAGAAGACGCCCGCTTCCCGGGCCTGCTGTGCCTGCTGGGCGCGGCGTAGCCGTTCGGCGCGTGCGGCTTCGTCCTCGCCACCGGCGGGATCGACGCCGAGCTGCTTTTCGCGTGCGACGATCGGCGGCCCGAGATCGCCCGGCAACGGCGGCCCCAGCGGGGGCTTGGACTTTGCCATCTGCCCGTAGTCGCCGGGAAGATTGGCCAACGCGTCGGGCGTGTTTTGGCGCGCCGCGCCATAGAGCTCGTCGCTGCCGAGACGGGGATGGAAGCCGGATCCTTCGAGCGCGATCCAAGTAACACCGAAGAGGCCGATGCAGCCGACAGCAGCAATACCGATCAGCAGGGTTCGCTTGAAGCGGACCACACGGCGCGGCGTGGCCCTCAGCGCCAGAGCTTCGGGATTGAGCTTAGGAGGTTCGGCAGCATCGCTCACGATCCCCTCCCTGCTTCCGGGGCGGGCGTTGCGCTATCGGTGCGGCTGATGCGGACGACCTCCTGAGGATCCTGGCCCAACCGTAGCTCGGCAGCGGCGAAAAGGCGGTCGACAATGTAGTAGTTGTGCCGAACCCGGTAGTTGACGAGTTGGTTGTCGCCCAACGGGCCGACCACGAACAATGGCGGCGCCTCGCCTTGATCGATCCGCGCCGGGAACTCGATATAGACATGCATGCCATCGTCGAACGCCCGGGTCGGCCGCCAGGGCGGATTGTCGCCGGAAATCGCGTACCGGAAGTGCAGGTCTTCGAGTGCCAGGTTCTCAGCGACCGGCGCCACCGCCTCAGCGCGTTGGTTCTGCTGATGGAGTGCAACCAACTGGTCATGCGGATAGGTCCACGAAATCGCCGCCATCGCGGTCCGGTCGGTGCTCTCCATCACGAGGTGGTAGCTGCGCCTGTCCGTCATGATGACGAGGTTGGTTTTCAGGCCGGTCGCAAACGGTTTCACCAAAACGTGCGCCTGTTTCGTTGCGCCACTGCCGCTGGCAGTGTCGCCGACGACCCAACGCACTGTGTCGCCCGCGGACACCGAACTCAGGGTTTCGCCGGGTTGCAAGGTGACATCGGTCACCTGCTCCGGCGCCGCGTAAAGGCGGTAGAGCGCGCCGTCCGTGAAAGGGTAGACCTGCACCGCATTGATGTAGCCGTGGGCAGTCGGCTACAT
>Ga0268266_10004510_pt1 | contig 13310 bp, 12 predicted proteins | sample KBSS13metaG_FD_190356 | JGI IMG/M metagenome (GOLD analysis project Ga0268266, IMG submission 190356) | Switchgrass rhizosphere microbial communities from Kellogg Biological Station, Michigan, USA - KBS S1-3 metaG (SPAdes) (version 2) | ecosystem: Host-associated > Plants > Roots > Rhizosphere...
TCCACTCCACGACATAGAGCTTCTTCTCGTCCGGCGAGAAGGCGAGCCCGTTCGGATTGACCAGGTCAGTGAGGACAGCCGTCAGCTTGCCGTCCTTGGCGATCCGATAGACGTTGGTGGTGGCCTGCTCCGGCTTTTCCTTCTTGCCTTCCCACTCCCCATTGATGCCGAACAGCGGATCGGTGAACCAGATGGTGTCGTCGGACTTCACCACGATGTCGTTCGGCGCGTTCAGCCGCTTGCCCTCGAACTTGTCGGCCAGCACCGTGATCTTGCCGTCCTTTTCGGTGCGGGTGATGCGGCGAGTGACCGAGTGCTCGCAGGTGACGAGCCGGCCCTGGCGATCCCGCGCATTGCCATTAGCGTAGTTGGCATTGGCGCGGAAGATGCTGGTCTGGTTGGTCTTCTCGTCGAATTTCATGATGCGGTTGTTGGGAATGTCGGAAAACAGCAGATAGCCGCCCTCGGGAAAATAGGCAGGACCTTCAGCCCAGCGCATGCCGGTGGCGACCTGTTCGACGGTCGAGGAATAAATCCGATACTTTGCAAAACTCGGATCGAGGATCTGCACGGCCGGATCGGGATAGCGCTGGTTCGGCGTGAACGGAAATGATTGCGCGCCGGCAGCGCGGGACAGCAGCGTGGAAGCGGCGGCGGCACCTGCTCCCGCGAGCAGGTTGCGTCGAGACATGGTCATCGGTTGGTCCTCCCTGTGATGCTTTCTTGTGCCGGCGTTTTCTCGCCGATCCTCTCGTTTGTCATTCTGGGACGATGCGTAACCCGGAACGACGTCGTTTAGTAAATCGACGGCTCGTCGACCGGCTTGCCGAACCCGGTCTCCAGAAAATCGAAATCACAGCCTTCATTGGCCTGTTTGATGTGGCGTGAGAACATCCAGCCATAGCCGCGCTCAAAGCGTGGCTCCGGCGCCTTCCAAGCGGCACGGCGCCTGGCGAGTTCCTCTTCCGGCACATCGAGGTTGATGGTGCGCGCGTTGACATCGAGCGTGATCATGTCGCCATTGCGCACCAGCGACAGCGGGCCGCCGATATAGGATTCCGGTGAGACGTGCAGGATGCACGCGCCGTAGCTGGTGCCGCTCATGCGCGCATCCGACAGCCGCACCATGTCGCGCACGCCCTGCTTCACCAGCTTGGTCGGGATCGGCAGCATGCCCCATTCCGGCATGCCCGGCCCGCCTTGCGGACCGGCGTTGCGCAGGATCAGCACGTGATCGGCGGTGACGTCCAGATTCGGATCGTCGATCGCTTTCTTCATCGAGGGATAATCGTCGAACACCAGCGCCGGGCCGGTGTGCTTCAGAAAGCGCGGCTCGCAGGCGCTGGGCTTGATCACACAGCCGTCCGGCGCGAGATTGCCCTTGAGCACCGCGAGTGCGCCTTCGGCGTAGATCGGGTCCTTCACGGTGCGGATGACGTCGTCATTGTAGACTTCGGCCCGTGCGATGTTGTCGCCGAGCGTCTGGCCGGTGACCGTCATGACGTCGAGATGCAGGTGCTCCTTGATGCGGCTCATCAAGCCCGGCAGGCCACCGGCGTAGAAGAAATCCTCCATCAGGTATTTGTCGCCGCTCGGCCGCACGTTGGCGATCACGGGCACCTTGCGGCTGGCCTTTTCGAAATCGTCGAGCCCGATGTCCTGGCCGGCGCGGCGGGCCTGTGCGATCAGATGGATGATCGCGTTGGTCGAGCAGCCCATCGCCATCGCGACCGTGATCGCGTTCTCGAAGGCCTTCCGGGTCTGGATCTTCTGCGGCGTCAGATCCTCCCACACCATCTCGACGATGCGGCGGCCGCATTCGGACGCCATTCGGATGTGGCCGGCGTCGGCGGCGGGAATCGAGGACGCGCCAGGCAGCGTCATGCCGATCGATTCCGCGATCGCCGTCATGGTCGACGCCGTGCCCATGGTCATGCAGGTGCCGTAGCTGCGCGCGATGCCGGCCTCGACGTCGACCCAGTCCTTGTCGGAGATCTTGCCGGCGCGCCGCTCGTCCCAATATTTCCAGGCATCCGAGCCGGAGCCCAGCGTCTTGCCCTTCCAGTTGCCGCGCAGCATCGGACCCGCCGGCAGATAGATCGTCGGCAGGTTCATGCTGGTGGCCCCGAGCAGCAGTCCCGGCGTGGTCTTGTCACAGCCGCCCATCAGCACGACGCCATCGACGGGATGACCGCGCAGCAATTCCTCGGCGTCCATCGCCAGCATGTTGCGGTAGAGCATGGTGGTCGGCTTCAGCAGCGATTCCGACAGCGACAGCGCCGGCAGCTCCATCGGAAAGCCGCCCGCCATCAGGATGCCGCGCTTGACGTCGTCGACACGGCTCTTGAAGTGCATGTGACAGGGCTGCGCATCCGACCAGGTGTTGACGATCGCGATGACCGGGCGGTCCTTCCACTCCTCCGGCGCGTAACCCATCTGCATCGCGCGCGAGCGATGACCGAAGGCGCGGAGATCGTCGGGAGCGAACCAGCGGGCGCTGCGGAGTTCGGCGGGGTTTTTGTTCCTGGTCATGATTGCGTGCCCCATTTCTGGACGGTGTTGCGCTCGATGGTACGGAAGATCAGGTTTTCGACGATCAGGCCAATGATGATCACGGTCAGCAGGCCGGCGAATACCGCAGGAATATCCAGCAGGTTGCGGTTCTCGAAGATGAACCAGCCGAGGCCGCCCTGCCCCGACGATACGCCGAACACCAGTTCGGCGGCGATCAGCGTGCGCCAGGCAAACGCCCAGCCGATCTTCAGGCCGGTCAGGATCGAGCCGAACGCAGCAGGAATGAGGATGCGCGCGACATAGGGCAGGCCTCGCAGACCGTAATTGCGGCCGACCATGCGCAGCGTGTTCGACACACTCTTGAATCCGGAATGAGTGTTGAGCGCGACCGGCCACAGCACCGAATGGATCAGCACGAACACGAGGCTGCCATTGCCGAGACCGAACCAGATCAGCGCCAGCGGCAGCAGCGCAATCGCCGGCAACGGATTGAACATCGCCGTAATGGTTTCGAGAAAATCCGTACCGATCCTGGTCGAGATCGCAAGAATGGTGAAGATCGCCGCGAGCACGATGCCGGCGGCGTAACCCATGAACAGCACCTTCAGTGACGCCCAGGCGCGCAGCGGTATGGTCCCGTCGCGCACCTTGTCGAACATCGTCAGAATCGTGTCGTGGAAGGTCGGAAACAGCAGCGGGTTGTTGAGGACAGTGCCGTAGATTTCCCACGCTGCGGCGAGAAAAATGATAATCAGGGACTTTCGAACGAAGCCATCGTTCCACAACAGCTCCAGCACCGACAGCTTGCGCTCGACTTCCGCCGGAACCGCCGCCGTCAGGTCCGCGGTATCGCGCAGCAGGATTTTTGCCTCGCCCATCGCGCGCTCTCCTAGTGTGCCGTCACGGCGTCAGCGAACAACAGATCGTGGATCTGCTTTTCCAGCCGGGCAGCGCTGCCGTCCTCGCCGGAGACCTTGTCGACATCGATCACCTCGGCCTTGACGCGGCCGGGATGCGGCGACAGCAGCAGGATGCGGTTGCCGATCTTGATCGCTTCCGCGATCGAATGGGTGACGAACAGGACGGTGAATTTCGTTTCAGCCCAGAGCTGCAGCAGCTCATCCTGGCAGGTGCGTCGCGTCAGCGCGTCGAGCGCCGCGAACGGCTCGTCCATCAAGAGGATATCCGGCTCCATCGCCATGCCGCGCGCGATCGCTACCCGCTGCTTCATGCCGCCGGACAGCGTATGCGGATAGGAATCGACGACGCGGGTGAGGCTGACCTTCTCGATGTAGGCGCGCGCCCGCATCTCCGCGTCCTTGCGCGACAGCTTCCGTGTCATCAGGAGCGGAAACATCACGTTTTCCAACACTGTCTTCCACGGCAGCAACTGGTCGAATTCCTGGAAGATCATCATCCGGTCGGCGCCCGGCTCGGATATTTCGCGGCCGGATATCCGCATCTTGCCTTCGCTCGGCTTCATGTAGCCGCCGACTGCTTTCAACAGCGTCGACTTGCCGCAACCGGAGGGGCCGAGCAGCACGAAGCGATCGGAACGATCGACCGTGAAACTCACCCGCTCGGTCGCGGTCACCACCGCGCTCGAAGTCTTGTAGCGCAGCGTTACGTCACTGACATCGAGAAGCGCGGCCATGTCGATCAGTTACCCTTCAGGTCGTGCGCGACCGGCAGGTAGTAGTCAGTGAAGGCCTTCGGCATGGTCTTCAGCGTGCCGACCTTGAACAGATGGGCAGCGAATTTCATGGTGCCCTGCGGCTGCAGATTCCATTCCATCATGCCGGGCTCCTTGAGCCACGCCAGGAGATCGTCGACGCTGGTCTTGTCGCCGGTGACTTCCTTGTAGATCTCGACCGCGGCCTTGGTGTCGCTGCGGATCATGTCGTGCGCCTCCTTGGTGGCGTCGCGCACGGCCTGCACGATCTTCGGGTTGGCGTCGGCAAATTTGGTGGTGGTAAAGAACTGCGCCTGGCTGAGCGGGCCGCCCATCACGTCGGGCGACGACAGCACCACATGGGCGCCGGGGACGTTCTTCAGTTCGAGGAACGTGAACGGCGGAATCGCAAAATGATTGCGCACTTCATGCTGCGTGTTGGTCATCGCCACATAGGCGTCGGGATGGCCGAGCTGCACGGTATTGGGATCGAGCTTGGCCCACTGGTCGGCGCCGTAGGCTTCGGCGGCCGCGATCTGCAGCACGATGGCCTGGGTGGAGACCTTGACGGTGGGTACCGCGATCTTGTCGTTCGGGCCGAAATCCTTGATCGACTTGATATGGGGATCGCGGCTGATCAGCGTCATCGGCTGCGCCGAGGTGGCGACGATGCCCTTGACGCCGCCGCGGGTGCGATCCCACAGCAGCAGCAGATTACCTGTTCCGGTGTTGAGAATGTCAACGCTGCCGGCGAGCAACGCATCGGTCTGCGCGCCGCCGCCGCTCAGATTGACCCATTTGGTGGTGACGCCGGGAACGCCGAGCGAAGCTGCATGCTTCTCGATCAGCTTGTTCTTTTCCATGATGTGCGAGGGCATGTAGAAGATGCCCGGCTGCCGCGACAGCGTGACTTCCGACTTCTGCTGTGCCGATACCTGAGAGCCAGGCAGCAGCATCAGCATCGCAACGGCGCCCGCGCAGGCGTTCCACATCCTGTTCTTCATTGTGCATCTCCTCCCGCGCGCCTCGTTGACGCCTCTGGCGAAATGCACTAATGTATTAGTGCATTTCAAGCAAGTCCATTCTGGAACGGCCGGTCGCCCGATGGCTCCCACGCACACCGCCTCCCGCCGCGCAGCCCCGCGTTCCGCCGATCGCCTCGATCGCGATCGCCAGGCGGCGCCGCAGGTGTTCGAGCGTCTGCGCGGCATGATCATTTCGCTGGAACTACCGCCGGGATCGCCGCTGTCGCGCGCCGCGTTGGCCAGCCAGTTCGGCGTCAGTTCGACACCTATCCGCGACGCGCTGATGCGGCTGGAGGAGGAAGGCCTCGTCGACGTCTTCCCGCAATACGCAACCGTGGTCAGCAAGGTCGACGTGCGGCTGGCGCAGCAGGCGCATTTTCTTCGGCAGGCGGTCGAACTCGAAATCGTACGCGGGCTCGCGATCCAGCACAGTGAGGCGCTCGTCGCCGAACTTCAGGCGACGATTGCCCGCCAGCAGCACTATGCAAAGGCGGGCGACTTCGAAAAATTCATGGCTGCCGATAACGAGTTCCACAGCCAGCTCTATATGGCCGCCGACAAGCAGGACATCTGGGCGCTGGTGCGCAGCCGCAGCGGGCATATTGACCGGCTGCGGCGGATGCATCTGCCCTCGCCCGGCAAGGCGCAGGATATCGTGCGGCACCACAGGCTGATCGTGAAGGCGATCGATGCCGCCGAACCCGACGAGGCACAGAAGCACCTGCGCACCCATCTGTCGGGCACACTGAGCGAACTGATCCGGATTCGGGCGGACCATCCGGAATATCTCAGCAACTGATCCCTGCTGGTTCCCGCACCTTCGCTCGCGCGAGCAAATCGCTTGCGCAGCCCTGCTATGTGTCTGCCCGGCAACATGCGGATAAACTATGTTTTTATGCCGCATTTTAACCATTAGCCGGAACGTTCCAGCGGGCGAGCCTGTTGCGACAACACGGGGATTCGGCAAAACTCGCAACCTGCCGTTGACTGGTTCCCGCGGAGCCCGGAGAATTTTTTACCTTGGCAAGAATACTGGTCGTGGATGACGATGCGGCGGTCCAGATGACCATCCGCGTCTTGCTGGAACGCGCGGGCCACAGCGTGGTCACAGCCGGCGATGGGCGAAAGGGCCTGGCATTGTGCCGGACCGGAAATTTCGACCTGCTGTTTCTCGATATCTTCATGCCGGGAATGGACGGGTTTGAAACCATGCGGATGGTTCGCCAGCAGCAGCCGCAGCTTCCGATTGTCGTCATCTCCGGCCGGCCGGTCGCTTCCGAAGCCGACCAGGCTCCGGATTTCCTGACCATGGCGACCAAGCTCGGCGCGGTCTCCAGCCTGCAGAAACCGTTCCGGCCAGCGGACCTCCTGGCGGCTGTCACGGGCAGCCTGGAAGCAGCCCGGCGTGGCTCACCATCACGCGGCGGTGTTGCTTCCTCCCCGTAATGCGCCATAGCATCGGATTCGTCCGGCGGCTCGCCGGGCCGAAGCGGAGGACGAGCGAACAGCGACATGACGCTCACAACCAGGCTTGCCATTGCTATGGTTGCGCTGGTCGCGATCGCGGTTACCGCGGTCGGATGGCTGAACTATCGCAATCTGGAACAGGCGCTGCTGCTGCGAGCCCGCGACCGCATCGAGACCCATTCGCGGCAGGTCGCGACCGATCTCGAATACTACGCGGCCAGCGCGACCGGCGATGTCATCGGCTTTCGTTCGGCCGCCGCGCTGCAAGGATTGGTCCGCGCCCGCAAGGCGGGCGGCACCGATCCGATCGACGGCGTCTCCGAAAAAACCTGGCGCGACCGGCTGGCCAGCCGCCTCGCAGCGGAGCTTGAAGCCAAGCCGACCTACTCGATGGTCCGCTTCATCGGCTTTGACGACGACGGTCGCGAGCTGATCCGCGTCGACCGCGCGGGACCAAACGATGCCGTTCGGATCGTTCCAGAAGGGGGCCTGCAGAAGAGAAGCGGTCGCAGCTATTTCAAGGAAACAGTCGGGCTCACTCCCGGACAAATCTATGTCTCGCCGCTCGATCTCGGACGTCGCAACGGATTGATCGAGGAGGTGCACCGGCCGACCCTGCGCATCGCAACGCCGATCTTTGCGGATGATGGCAAGCTGTTCGGCCTTTTCATGATCAATGTCGACATGCGGCGTGCATTCGACCGCATCAGGTCGTCGATATGGCCGGGCGAGACGATCTACGTCGTCAACCGGCAAGGCGATTATCTCATTCATCCCGATCGTTCCCGCGAGTTCGGCTCCGTGCTTGGCAAGCCCACTGACTGGAAGGTCGACTTCCCGCATCTGGCGTCGCAGGCGGGAGCAACGCAAAGCAGCGCGGACATCGTTCCGGACCAGACCGCGCGCTCCGGCGGGATAGCGCTCGCCCCTGCCCTGCTGGCCGGCACCGAATGGGTTGGGGTGATCGAAACCATTCCCCACGCCGCGATCATGGCGCCGGCTGCGAGCATCAGGAATACATCGCTGCTGGTCGGCGCGATCGCGGTGTTGTGCGCGGCCGTACTGGCGCTGCTGATCGCGAGATCGCTGACCCGGCCGATCGTGCAGCTGACAGAGGCCGTTCAGCGAGTCGCCAGCAAGGGCAAGGTCGTCATCCCGGTCGATGCAGGCGGCGAGACCGGCGTGCTGGCACGCGCGTTTGCCAAGGCGATCGAGGAGATCAATTCGAAGACCGCGGCACTCCAGCAGGAGGTTCTGGAACATCGCCGCACCGTGGCGGCGCGCGATCATCATGCCGAGCGCGAGCGGCTGTTCAGCGCGGCAGTCGAGTCCTCCAATGATGCGATCATCACGACGTCCCTCGATGGCACGATCACCGGCTGGAATTCGGGGGCCGAGCGTCTATACGGACATTCGGCTGCGGAAGCTGTGGGGAAAAATATCTCCCTTCTCGTTCCCATCGACCGGATGCCGGAGGTGCAAGATACATTGCGCCGGATCAGCTGGGGCGAACGCATCGAACATAACGAAACCGTACGCCTGCGAAAGGATGGCCGTCCGATCGACGTGTCGCTCAGCATTTCCCCGATCAAGGCGCCCTCGGGCGCGATTATCGGCATCGCGAAAGTGGCGCGCGACATCACAGCAGACAACAAGACCCAGCAGGTGCTGCGGCAACAGACCGAGGAACTGCGCCACATCTTCGAGAGCTCGCAGGATCTGATCATCGTGGCCGATTCGCGGGGATTTTTGGTCCAGGTCAGCCCGAGCAGCGAAGCCATATTGGGCTATCGGCCGGAGGAAATGATCGGACGCAGCGGGGTCGACTTCATTCATCTCGACCATCTCGAGAACTCCCGCCGTGAAATGCGTGAGACACGGCGCGGACAGCGCTCCAAGCTTTCCGATACACGCTATATTCACAAGGATGGGCACCAGGTGTGGTTGTCGTGGCTCGGCACATGGTCCGAACCGGCCAAGCGCTTCTTCTTCGTCGGCCGCGACATGACCGAAAGCCGACAAGCGCAGGAGACCTTACGCGAGAGCGAAGAGCTCGCGCGCGGCATCATCGACACGGCGCTCGACGCCTTTGTCCTGGTCGACGAGAGGGGCGTTATCCGCGACTGGAATGCGCAGGCCGAAAATATTTTTGGCTGGGCGCGCGAAGAGGCGCTCGGCAAGAATGTGTTCGATCTGATGGGCCAGCCGGACGGGCAAGGCCCCCTCAAGAAAGCCCTGCAAGCCTTCCTTCAGGCCGGCATCGAGTTCGTCCGTCAGCCCCGCCGTGAAGTCCAGATCAGGCGTCGGGACGGAAAGGAGATCACGGCTGAACTGAGCATCGCCGCGCTGAAGACGCGCCGGGGCTTCGTGTTCAACGCCTTTGTCCGCGACCTCACCGACAGGATCGCGGCCGAAGACAGGATCCGGCAGGCCGAGAAGATGGAGGCGATGGGGCAGCTCACCGGCGGCATCGCGCACGACTTCAACAATATTCTGACCGTGATCACGGGAACGATCGAAATCCTGGCGGATGCCGTCAAAGGCGAGCCGCAGCTCGCCGCCATCACGCGGATGATCGACGAGGCGGCGTCGCGCGGTGCTGACCTCACCCAGCATCTGCTCGCATTCGCGCGCAAGCAGCCGCTCGAACCAAGGGTCACCGACGTCAACACGCTCATCATCGATACCGCGAAACTGCTGCAGAGAACGCTCGGCGAGCACGTCGAGATCGAATCCGTGTTCAACGACGAGGCCTGTCCGGCGATCGTCGATCCCAATCAACTCGCCACCGCGATCCTCAATCTGGCGCTCAACGCCCGCGACGCTATGCCGGACGGCGGCAAGCTGATCATCGAGACCGGCTTCGTCGTGCTCGACGACAATTATGCGAGGACGCACAGCGACGTCCGGCCCGGCCGCTACGCCATGATCGCGGTGAGCGATACCGGAACCGGCATTCCGGCGGCGGACCTCGACAAGGTATTCAATCCGTTCTTCACCTCGAAGGGCCCCGGCAAGGGCACCGGCCTTGGCCTGAGCATGGTGTACGGCTTCATCAAGCAATCGGCCGGCCATGTCATGATCTACAGCGAGGAAGGCCATGGCACGACGATCAAGATGTACCTGCCGCCGGCCGCAGGCGCCTTGCCGCCGGCCGAACCGGTACCGCCGGCGGACATCGAAGGCGGTCACGAGACAATTCTTGTGGTCGAGGACGACAAGCTGGTGCGCGACTATGTGCTGACGCAGCTGCACTCGCTCGGCTACGTTACGCTGGATGCTGGGAACGCGGCCGAGGCGCTCGCGCTCGTCCAGACCAATCATGCGTTCGACCTGCTGTTCACCGACGTGATCATGCCCGGCATGAACGGCCGCCAGCTCGCCGACGAGATATCGAAGGTCAGGCCTGGCTTGAGGGTACTGTTCACCTCGGGCTATACCGAGAATGCCATCATTCATCACGGCCGGCTCGATGAGGGCGTGTTACTGCTCGCCAAGCCCTACCGGAAATCGGATATGGCGATTATGATCCGCAAAGCGCTCGCCGACTGATCGCCGCGGGGCGCAACGTCTGGCGCAGATTTGCGGCGGATCAATGTATCGTCGCGCGAGCTCCAATCGGAGCCAGATTCAGAATCTACAATCAGACTAGATAATCAGGCTTGTCGGCAATCACGCCTGGCCCTGACGCTGGGTGGTCATCACGATCCGGACCAGGTCGGCGGCGTTTCGCGCGCCGAGCTTCTTCATGATGTTGGCGCGGTGGTCCTCGATCGTGCGTGGGCTGATTCCGAGATGCCGTCCCGCTTCTTTGTTGGAAGCACCGGCGGTGAACTGCTCCAGCACCTCGCGCTCCCGCCGCGTGAGCGGTTCGCGTCCCGGAAAATGCAGGGTCGAAATTCGCGATGGCGCATTTTGCGCCTGCCGGCGCGCGTACGCTTCGATCGCCTCATCGAGCCTCGCGACAATTTCGCTGCCGCGAAACGGCTTTTCGATGAAGTCCAGCGCGCCGTTCTTGATGGCGCTGACTGCCATGGCGATATCGCCCTGCCCCGAAATCATGAAAATCGGCGCCGGATAGTCCTCGCCATGAAGCTCTCTCAGGATATCGAGACCGGACTTACCGGGAATATGCACATCGAGCAGGATACAGGCTGGCGTCCGGGTTCGCGCAATCGCCAGCAGTGCAGCTCCGTCGGCGAAACAGATGACCTGATAACCACCCGCCGTCAGCACCATCGAAAGCGTGTCGCGAACGGCAGGGTCGTCATCGACTACAAAGATCTCCCCACGGGAGGGGGCTTTTTCAGCCATGTTCCATCGTCCATGCGTGGTTGGATGTGACGCACACTCGGATAACGGTATTCAACGCCATACCGGACCGTATTTGTACGGGACCACGGCTGAACGCACAAGTAGCAACGCACACCTAAAAAGATAACTCAGGAGTGCAACTCCTGCAGACGTTCCGTGACCATAATGACGTATTTGCCGCCGTGGTATCGGACGGACCTCTTCAGCCTGATCGAACCGACAATCGCGAAATAAGTCGCGCCCGGAAACTCCGAGAGTTCCATCAGCATCATCATGCTCGACGATATTTCGTCTCTCTACCCGAAGGCGGCCGCCACAACGCAGGCCTGCGGCACCAATCCTGGCATTACTCCGCACGCCTTGCTGAATTCCGATAGTCATGTTTCAGGCGCCTCTAACCTGCCGGCGCGTGCGCTCATCAGGGCGCAAAGCCGCATGGCTCACGCCTGCTGGAGCATATGATTCTCTTCGCCGCAGATTCTCAGTCGGATTTCACGCCGTCAACCGCATGCTGCGGTCGCTGCGCGGCATTGGTTCGACGGGCGATCGGCTTTTAGTGCATCGCCTCTTCTTTCTTCGAGTCGCTCGACCGCTTCTTGGCGTGCTTGCCTCTCAAAAAGCGGATGTCCATTTCGGTGCCGTTGACGCGAACGAGTTCGCAACGGCGATAGGCGAGGCCGGTCGACGAGAGCAGCAGGAAGAATTCCTTGAGATTGAGGCCTTGAATGGAGCCTTCGACTGTCAGCGTGGCATCGGTATCCGAGATCGAGTTGAGCTGGCAATCCCTGCGCCAGGTGCCGTCGATCGCCATGAGGCAGACGTCATAGCCCCGGCTGAACGTAACCCGCTCCGCACCCTTGCCATCCTCAGACATGTTTCACCGACCCGCCATCGCCGCGATTCTCGGCGTCAATCCCCCGGCCTGCGGAGATGCGGCCCGTGCGCCGCTCGGCCGATAGAGACCGCGCTTGTCCGGGAACGGCTTGAAGACGTCCGTCAGGCCGACGACCGTTTCCGCCGCGCCCAGCACCAGGAAGCCGTCGCCTTCCATTCCCCTGGCGAGGCGGCCAAAGATATTGATCTTGGTGTCCTGATCGAAATAGATCAAAACGTTCCGGCAGAAGATGACGTCGAAGACGCCGAGCTGGGAGAAGTCGTGCAGCAGGTTCAGTTGCCGGTGCTGAACCATGGCACGCAGCTCCGGGCTGATCTGCCAGAACTCGCCGTTCTGCTTGAAATACTTGACGAGCAATTGAATCGGAAGGCCGCGCTGCACCTCGAACTGGCTGTAGACGCCCGACTTCGATTTCTCGAGCACTTCCGTGGACAGGTCGGTCGCGATGATTTCGACGCGCCACCCGGCAAGCACCGCGCCCATTTCCTTCAGCGACATGGCGAGCGAGTATGGCTCCTGACCGGTCGAGCCGGCGGCGCACCAGATCCTGATGCTCTTGCGATTGGCGCGCGCCTTCAGCATCTCCGGCATGATCGTGTCGCGGAAATGTTCGAACGGCACCTTGTCGCGGAAGAAGAAGGTTTCGTTGGTGGTCATCGCTTCAACCACCTGGGCGATGATCGTTGACGACCCACCCTTCATCTTCTGCACTAGGTCAGCGATACCCGACACGCCGCATTTGCGCGACAGCGGAAGCAGGCGGCTTTCGATCAGGTATTGCTTGTCCGCCGACAGATCGAGACCAGAATGATCCTTCAGCAGCTTACGCAGATACTCATAGTCTGGCGGTGTCACGGGAGCCTCTCAGGGGCAAGCGGATAGATTTAAACCGGGCTCTGTTCCGTGAACTCGATCAAGCCGACTTCCTGGAATTTCGCGGTGACGATGTCCCTGTCGAACGGCTTCATGATGTACTCGTTTGCGCCGCCATGCAGCGCACGCGAAATATGATCCATGCCGTTCTCGGTGGTGCAGAACACCACCTTGGGTACATCGCCGCCGGGCAGACGGCGCAGATGACACATGAATTCGTAGCCATCCATGACCGGCATGTTCCAGTCGAGCAGAACTGCCGTGGGCATGGCACGCTTGCAGGCCTCGAGCGCCTGCTCACCGTCCTCGGCCTCGATGATCTGGAAGTCCATTTCTTCCAGGATACGGCGCGCGATCTTTCGGATGACGCTGGAGTCATCAACGACCAGGCATGTTTTCATTTTAAGCCTCCCTTCTTGATGCGCAGCGTTACGCCGCGACGGCCGTTTTCGGCACGATTTCGAGCACGCGATCGACGTCGAGGATGACCATGAGCTGGCCGTCGAGACGGTGGACACCGCCGGCGAGCTTGGCCATGCGGGGATCGAGG
>Ga0268266_10004513_pt1 | contig 13306 bp, 10 predicted proteins | sample KBSS13metaG_FD_190356 | JGI IMG/M metagenome (GOLD analysis project Ga0268266, IMG submission 190356) | Switchgrass rhizosphere microbial communities from Kellogg Biological Station, Michigan, USA - KBS S1-3 metaG (SPAdes) (version 2) | ecosystem: Host-associated > Plants > Roots > Rhizosphere...
GGGATGTCCCGTCCTCGTGTAGACGAAGATCTGGCCCTTCGAATTCTGCCCGACGCCGCCGACTTCGCCGACGAACGTGTCGAGCGGCGTTTTCAGCAGGTCGGTGGCGTCGAAAGGAATGTCCCGCGCGGATTGCGCCGCGAGCGACGCACCGAGCGCCAGGACCGCCGCTGTCGCATACGCCATGAGGGTTCGCACTTTGGGTGACGTGTTCGTCATGGCGTCTCCTAGTTCGCGGTCGACTTCACGGCCTGGGGCTTCAGCAGAATCTTCTGCGAGCGCCAGTTGTTGATCTCGGCGGTGTAGATGACGTTCGGATCGCGGCAATCCATCTGATGCGTCGTCGAGAATTCACCGGGCGCCTTTCCGCCCCGTCCGAACTTGCCGATGATCGTGCCGTCGAGCTCCATCTTGTAAATCTCGCCGGTGAACTCCGCGGCAGCCGCCGGCGCGCTGTCCGGCCAGGAATTGGACGCGTAGAGGTACTGCTTGCCCGGGTTCTTCGGACCGGGCCCGCCCGAGACGCACACCGCCCACGGGTTGCCGACGTTCGTGTAGTTCGCCTTCCAGTTCAGATCGTTGTCGAGCACCTGGACGCGGGCGTTGCCGCGGTCGGCGACATAGACGTTCCCCTGGAAGTCGGTGGCGATGGAGTGCGGTGTGTTGAACTGGAGGTTGCCGTTCCCCCGCGTGCCGACCGCCTTGATGAACCGGCCGTTCTTGTCGAACTTGACGACGCGCGCGTCGCTGTAGCCGTCGGGCACGAAGATGTTGCCTTGTTGATCCCACGCGACGTCGGTCTCCCGGCCGAACCGGTACTTCTCGTTGCGGCCGTGGAACGCGCCGCCGCCCGGCATGTTCGAGAGCATCGCCACGGGATCCTCGCGCCGGCCGATCGTCATCAGTACCCGGCCCTCGGGGCTGAACTTGACGAGCATGTCGGTGCCTTCGTCAACGGCCCAGATATTGTCGTCGGCGTCCACGCGCACCGAGTGCGCGAAGGCAAACCCGTAGTTATTGCGCCCGATCTCGCGCGTGAAGTTGCCCTGCGGCGAGTACTCGAACAGGCGCGTCTCGTACGCGCGATGGTAGATGTAGATGTTGCCCTTCGAGTTGGTGGCGATGCCCATGTTCTCGCCGGTGTAGATGCCCGGAGGGTTCTTGAAGAAGTTGGGGACCGCTTCGTGCGGGATCACCGGGATGTTGGTGGCCGTGGCCTTGCTCTGCGCCGACACCGGCCGCGAAAGCGGAGCGAACATCAGCGACAGCGCGCCGACCATCGCGACGAGGGTGAGCGAGAACGTCAGGCATCGCTTCATTGCCGCAACCTCCAGAACAAGACCGGGGCCCGCCCCCAATGAACGGCCGATTATAGCTCCGGATCACGGTGCCACAGAGGCACAGAGCACGCGTCTTCCTTGCCAGACGCCTCCACTCGACGGTGGGCCGGTTATGATAGGCGAATCGAGAGGCACCCAGGTCCGGCAGCCAGGAGATTTCTATGACTCGTCCATTGCTCGCCTGCGTCGGTCTCATGACGGTCGCCATCGTGTCGCTGGCTCCGGTCCCCGTCGCCGGCCAGACGCCACCCTCTGGAACGCGGGCGAGCCAGCCGGCGAAGCCCTACGCGCCGCCGCGCACGCCGGACGGGCAGCCGGACATCCAGGGGTTCTGGACCAACTCCACCTACACGCCGCTGCAGCGGCCCAGGGACGTGAACAAGGCGTTCTACACGCCCGCCGAAGCGATCGAAGCCGAGAAACGCGCCGCCGCGAACGAGAGCGAGCTGACGACACCCGGCACCATCGCGGACGTGCACTACGACTTCAGCCAGTTCGGACTCGACAAGAGCCAGTCGAAGCTCGCCCGCAACCTGCGCACGTCGCTGATCGTGGACCCGGAAAACGGACGCCTCCCGCCGCTGTCGAGCGAGGGACAGAAACGGGCCGCCGAAGCCGCGGAGCTCGCCAAGCGTGTCGGCCGATGGGACTCCGCGCAGAGCAACCAGCTCGACGACCGGTGCATCATCATGGTGGGTTCCGGGCCGCCGATGCTGAACGCCGCCTACAACGCCAACTATCAGATCGTGCAGGCGCCGGGCTACGTCATGATTCTCACGGAGATGATTCACGACGTCCGCATCATTCCCCTCGACGCCGCGGCACAGGCTCCCGGCAATATCCGGCAATGGGTCGGGCTCTCTCGCGGACGATGGGAAGGCAACACCCTGGTCGTCGAGACGACCAACTTCAACGGCAAGAACCCGCTGGAAGGATCGAGCGAGAACATGAAGGTGACCGAGCGGTTCACGCGCGTGGCCGCCGACGCGATCCAGTACAGCTTCACCGTCGAGGATCCGTCGACATGGACGAAGCCGTGGACCGCGGAAATGCCGATGGTGACGACCACGGGACCACTCTTCGAGCACGCCTGCCACGAGGGGAACTACGGCCTCTACAACACGCTCGTCGGCGCCCGCCTCGAAGAGAAGAAGGCGGCTCAAGCGGCAGGCGCCTCGCCCGGGAAATAGATCTCCCTCAAAAAAGAAACCGGCATGGCCCCTTGCGAAGCCATGCCGGTGATTGTGAAAACCGCGAAGCGTTACTGAATCGGGGTCGCGGCGGCCGGAATCGGGTCGGCCGGAGCGGCAGCGGCGCTCGCGTAGAAGATGGTGCCCTGCTCCGTCGTCGCGAACGAGCGCGTGCCCGTCGAACCGTACGAGAGCGGAACCGCCGTCGCGTAGTAGTTGGTCGTGGTCGCCGTGCAGCCCGCCGGGGGCGCCGGAATCGCCGCGCCCAGGGTCGACTGCACCATGGTCACGTTGAAGCCGCTCTTGGCCACCGTCGCCGTGGCTGTGAGGTCGGGCGACAGGAAGTTGCCGGCCACGCGCAGCTCGGTCAGGCTCGGCGAGTAGCCGTTGCACTGCTGCGAGTAGTTCTGCTGGGAGGTGTTGATGGCGCGCATCGACCCGATGGCCGACGCCTCGTTGCCCGACATGCGGGCGCGCAGGAGCCCGGGCACCGCGATCGCCGCGATGATGCCGATGATCGCAACCACGATCAACAGCTCGATCAACGTGAAACCTTTCTGATTCGTTCGCATCGTCTGTTCTCCTTCGTATCCGTTGGCTGAAGTGTTCTATTACGACTGTGCCCGTATGGGCTCGTCGTGCCACCAAGAAAAGCAATGGGTATGCCACAGCTATTGATCATGCTAAATAGCTACTACGCAACGTGTTACAGATGCATTACAGGAACGCAATGAGCTCAGATTGACAATTAATGACTGGCCGGATTGACACCCAGTGTCAGGGAATGCCGCCCTGGAGTGTCCCAAAATGAAAACCGGCATGGCTCCTTGCGAAGCCATGCCGGTGGGAGAAGGTCGGGTCGAGAGGTTACTGAATCGGGGTCGCGGCGGCCGGAATCGGGTCGGCCGGAGCGGCAGCAGCGCTCGCGTAGAAGATGGTGCCCTGCTCCGTCGTCGCGAACGAGCGCGTGCCCGTCGAACCGAACGAGAGCGGAACCGCCGTCGCGTAGTAGTTGGTCGTGGTCGCCGTGCAGCCCGCCGGGGGTGCCGGAATCGCCGCGCCCAGGGTCGACTGAACCATCGTCACGGTGAAGCCGCTCTTGGCCACCGACGCCGCGCTCGTGAGGTCGGGCGACAGGAAGTTGCCCGCAATGCGCAGCTCGGTCAGGCTCGGCGAGTAGCCGTTGCACTGCTGCGAGTAGTTCTGCTGCGAGGTGTTGACGGCGCGCATCGACCCGATGGCCGACGCCTCGTTGCCCGACATGCGGGCGCGGAGCAAGCCAGGCACCGCGATGGCCGCGATGATACCGATGATCGCAACCACGATCAGCAGCTCGATGAGTGTGAAACCCTTTTGGTTCGTTCGCATCTTCTCCCCTTCAATCCGATAACTGAATGTTTTAACGGCCGCCCTGTCGTAGGCGTGCCGTGCCTGCCTCTTCAGCAACGGGGGTGCCAGAGGCGAGGCGAGGACAGCAAGTGCTTCATCGACAACTAGATACGGAGATAACCCCCGCATGAGCCAGCTGAAAAATCTGTAAGAAGTGACAATTACTGGCTCTATTAGGACGAGAGAATGTCAGCGAAGGTTGTATTTCTTGACGTAGTACCGGAAGGACCGGAAGCTCATGCCCAGCAGTTCCGCGGCCTTCACCTGCACACCACCCGCCCGCTTGAGCGCCTCGGCGATGTATCCGCGCTCGATCTCTTTGACGTGCGCCTCGAGATCAAAGCCTGAGGCTGGGAGGACGTCGGGGGCCCCCTGGCCGGCGGCGGCCAGCGAACGCGAGGCATCACCGCGGACGGAGGGCGGGAGGCTCTCGGCCAGGACCGTGGGCGTCGCTTCGAGGGCGACGGCGCGCTCGATGGTGTTCTCGAGCTCGCGGATGTTGCCCGGCCAGTCGTAGCGCATCATCAGCTCCAGCGCTTCGTGCGACACCCCGCTGACTTCCTTCTCCATCTGTTCGCTGTACTTCTTCAGGAAGTGCTCGGCGAGCAGCGGGATATCCTCCCGGCGGTCGCGCAGCGGTGGAAGGTGGATCGGGATCACGTTGATGCGATAGAAGAGGTCCTCGCGGAAACGGCCGTCGGCGACCAGCTTGGCCAGGTCCTGGTTGGTCGCCGCGATGACGCGGATGTCGGCCTGCATCTCCTCGAGGCCGCCGACGCGGCGGAACTTGCGTTCCTGCAGCACACGCAGGAGCTTCACCTGCATCACGGCGCTCATCTCGCCGATTTCGTCGAGGAACACGGTGCCGCGCTCGGCCACCTCGACCAGGCCCTTCTTGTTGGCGTCGGCGCCCGTGAACGATCCGCGCATGTGTCCGAAGAGCTCGGATTCGAGCAGCGCCTCCGGCAGCGCCCCGCAGTTCACCGCGACCACCGGGCGCTCGCGCCTGAGCGAGTGGAAATGGATGGCCTGGGCGGCGAGGCCCTTGCCCGTGCCCGACTCGCCGGTCAGCAGGATGGTGCTGTTCGTGCGCGCGACGGTCTCGATCATCTTGAAGACGTCGAGCATCGTTTCGCTGCGGCCGATGATGTTGGCGAACTTGTGCGACAGGCCGAGCGTGCGCTTGAGCAGGACGTTCTCCTGCTTGAGCTGGCGGTTCTCGATTTTCTCGCGCACCTTCATGCGCAGGACGTCGAGATCGAACGGTTTGGTCAGGTAGTCGCAGGCGCCGAGCCTCATCGCCTCGACGGCGCTTTCGGTCGACGCAAAGGCCGTAATCATGATGCCGAGGATGTCCTGGTCGATCCGCTTGGCGGCGCGCAGCACCTCGACGCCGCTGATGTCCGGCATCTTGATGTCGGAGATCAGGATGTCGACCTGTTCTTTTTCGAGCGTGGCGATGGCGCTCTTGCCGTTCTCCGCGAGCAGGACTTCGTAGCCCTCGCGCTTGAGCAGGATGGCGAGCATTTCCCGCATCGATCGCTCGTCGTCCACGACGAGGATGCGCGGCTGGCGGCGTTCGGCGGGCGTTTCGGGTGCCGTTGCGTTCATGTCCCTATGTCACCACCGCGGCTCGCGCCGGCAGATGAACGGCCACGGTCGTGCCGCGGCTCGGCTGCGAGCTGACCTTGATCTCGCCGTTGTAGTCCGTGACGATACGATGGACGATCGCCAGCCCGAGGCCGCTGCCCTGGCTGAATCGTCCGTGAAAGGGCTGAAACAGGCCGTCGAGTTCCTCGGGCTGGATGCCGATGCCCTCGTCCTGCACGGTGATCACGACGCCGTCGGCGGTCGCGTCGTACGCGCCGCTCAACTTGAGGCGCCCTCCGTTGGGCATGGCCCGCAGGCCGTTCGAGGCGAGGTTCCAGACAATCTGCTTGATCTGCCCTTCGTCGGCTTCGTACCACAGCTCGGACGCCGGCACGTCGACGTCGATTACGTGGCCTTCCTGGACCTCGGCGGAATTCCGCAGCAGCAGCGCCGCGTCGTTGAGCGCCCGGCGCACGTCGTGGCGGGAGACCGCGAACCGCTGCGGCCGCGCGTACGCGAGAAACGAGCCGATGGTGGTGTTCAGGCGCTCGGATTCGCGCAGGACGATGTCCATGAGCTGGCTCTGCTCCGCGCTCAAGGGCAGTTCGTCGCGAAGAATCTGAATCGACCCGGACATCGACGCGAGCGGGTTCCGGATTTCGTGGGCAATGCCCGCGGCCATCTCGCCGACGGCGGCCAGGCGCTGCTGCAGGCGCGCGTCCCGCTCGAGCTTCTTGATGTCGGTGACGTCCTGGAACGTCACGAGGTACCCGGCCCGGCCGCCCGGCGTCTGCAGATAGGCGATGCTCAGGCCGATTTCGACGTGCTGGCCGCCCCGCATGAAGTGCGATTCCATGCGGCGCGCGCGGCCGCCGTCCAGTTCCGGCGTCGTGGCGCCCACGGCGTCCTCGGGGATGTGGAGCACTTCCGCGATCGGCCGCCCGGCCACCGACAGGGACGAGCGGCCGGTGATGTTCTCGGCCGCGCGATTGAACGTCAGGATCCGTCCGGTATTGTCCGTGGTCGCCAGCCCGCTCGGCAGGCTGTCGATCACGTGCTGATTGAGCGCCTGCAGGTCGGCGATCTGGTTGGACGCCTGTTCGAGCCGCGCCCCGGTCGTCCTGACGCGATCGGCCAGCGATCCGCTGAGCAGCGCGACGGCGAAGAACCCGAACGCGTTGAGGAGGTAGGTGTACTGCGCCACCGACCGCGGAGGCAGCACCGGCGACACCAGCCACGGGTCGTGCACGTAGCCTGCGGCCGTGAGGTACTGCGCGAGCACCACGCCGCCATACAGCACCGCGCTGAGGGTCGCCGCCAGGAGGCCGCCGCGGCGGAACTGGACCACCGACGCCGCCACGATCGGCAGGACGTAGAGCGACGTGAAATAGCTGGTGATGCCGCCCGTGAAGTAGATGAACGCCGAGACGATCAGCGCGTCGCCGGCCAGCTGCACGTCGACGATCCACCGATGGCGTTCGGTCAGCCGAAGCGTCGCCGCGTAGGCCGCTGTGAGCGCGTAGGTGAGGCCGATCAGGAAGAAGAACGGGTCGACCGGAAACGACCCGGGCGCGGTAATCTGGGCGAACGTCGCCGACCCCAGCAGCGCGGTGCTGATGACAGCGCGGATGGCAATCAGCCACCGGAGCTTGCGCCGCAGGTCGCTCGCGGGCGTCTTGGGGTCCACTACGTCAGCTTGCTGATCATGTCGAAGATCGGCATGTACATCGCGATGACGATGCCGCCGACCACGGTGCCGAGAAACGCGATCATGATCGGCTCGAGCAGCGTCAGCATGCCCGCCACCGCCACGTCGACTTCCTCTTCGTAGAAGTCCGCGATCTTCGCGAGCATCGCGTCGAGCGCGCCCGTGGCTTCGCCGACGCTGATCATCTGCGTCACCATCGACGGGAACACGTTGGTTTCCTTGAGGGGCGCGGAAATCGTCTCGCCGCGCTCGATGCTCTTGCGCGTCTCCAGGATGGCGTCCTCGACGATCGCGTTGCCCGAGGTCCTCGCGGTGATATCGAGGCCGTCGAGAATCGGGACGCCCGAGGCGATGAGCGTCGAGAGCGTGCGGCAGAACCGCGCCACCGAGATCTTGCGGAGCAGCATGCCGAGCACCGGCATTTTCAGCGCGATCGCGTCGATCGCGTGGCGGCCGCCGTCGGTCTTGTAGTACTGGGTGAACGCGTAGCCGCCGAGGCCGAAGACGGGAATGCCGAACATCCCGTACTTCACCAGGTTGTCGCTGAGCGCGATGACGATACGGGTCGGCAGCGGCAGCTGGGCCCCGAGGCCCGCGAACATCGCCGCAAACGTCGGGATGACCTTCCACAGGATGACGCCGACGACGACGCCGGCGATCACGATGACGGCGATGGGGTAGATCATCGCCGACTTGACCTGTCCCTTGAGCTTGACGTTCTTCTCGATGTAGACCGCCAGGCGCTTCAGAATCGTGTCGAGAATGCCGCCCGCCTCGCCCGCGGCGATCATGTTCGTGTAGAGCGAATCGAACGAGTTCGGGAACTTCCGCATCGCGTCGGCCAGCGCGGCACCGCCTTCCACGCTCGACCGCGTCTGCAGGATGACCTCGGCGAAATTCTTGTCCTCTTCCTGGTTGCCCAGGATGTCGAGACACTGCACGAGGGGCAGCCCGGCGTCGATCATCACGGAGAACTGGCGGGTGAACACGGCCAGGTTCTTCGCGGAGACCTTCTTGGTGGTCTTGCCGCCGCCGGCCTTGGCCTTTTCCTTCTCCTTCTCCTCGGCTTTCGCCTTGGCCGGCGTGATCCGCGTGACCAGGATCTGCTCGCGGCGCAGCGCGGCCACGGCCGCGTCCATGGTGTCGGCCATCCGCTCGCCGCTGACCGTTTCGCCGCCGCGCGTCCGTCCCGAATATGCGAAGTTAGCCATATCGTCTGACCCCTAGCCCAGCCCTCGCTCTGACTACTTGGCCACCGGCCGCGGCATCGCGCCCGGGCGGCCCATGCCCGCGCCGGCAACCACGCCGACGCCGCGGTTGATCATGTCCTGCAGCTCGTCGCGGTTCGACGAGGCGCCGAGCGCGGTCTCCAGGCTGATCAAACGTCGCTGGTGCAGGCTGACCAGCGACTGATTGGCGGTCTGCATCCCGAGCTTCTCCTGCCCCGCCTGCATCGCGCCGTAGATCTGGTGGATCTTGTCGTCGCGAATCAGGTTCCGGATGGCCGGCGTCGGCACGAGAATCTCCAGCGACACCACGCGTCCCTTCCCGTCGGCGCGCGGCAGCAGCGCCTGACAGACGATCCCTTCGAGCACGAGCGACAGCTGCGTGCGGATCTGCGACTGCTGGTTCGCCGGGAAGATGTCGATGATGCGGTTGATCGTCTGCGCCGCCGAGTTCGTGTGCAGCGTGCCGAACGTCAGGTGGCCCGTCTCGGCGATCTTCAACGCCGATTCGACCGTCTCGAGGTCGCGCATTTCGCCGATGAGGACGATGTCCGGATCCTCGCGCAGGGCGGCGCGCAGCGCGTTGGTGAAGCTGTTCGTGTCGCTGTGGACCTCGCGCTGGTTCACCAGGCAGTTCTTGTGCGGGTGGATGTACTCGATCGGATCCTCGATCGTGAGGATGTGCTCGTGCCGCTCGCTGTTGATCTTGTCGATCATCGCCGCCAGCGTGGTGGACTTGCCGCTGCCGGTCGGGCCCGTCACGAGCACCAGGCCGCGGGGCCGTTCCGCGAGCGACCCGAGGACAGCCGGCAGCCCGAGGTCGCCGAACGATCGGATCTTTTCGGGAATGAGGCGGTACACCGCGCCCACGGCGCCACGCTGGTTGAACAGGTTGCAGCGGAAGCGCGCCAGCCCGCGGATGCCGAACGAGAAATCGAGCTCGAGCGTTTCCTCGAAGCGCTTCTTCTGCGTGTCGGTCAGCACGCTGTAGACCAGCCCCTTGGTCTCGGCGGGCTGCAGCTCCGGCAACTGGAGGCGCGTCAGCTTGCCGTTGACGCGGATCTGCGGCGGCGTATTGGTCGCGATATGGAGGTCGGAACCGTCCATCTCGACCATCGTTTTCAAGAGATCAGGCAGCGTCGCCATCGTTTGTCTCCTACCCCCAGCCCCAAGTCCCCAGCCCCTAGTCCCCAGCCCCTAGCCTCTTACTTGACCGTCTCCCTCACGACTTCTTCGACCGACGTCATGCCGCCCATGACCTTGCGCAGGCCGCTGCGCCGGAGCGTGATCATCCCTTCGTCGATCGCCTTGCGCCGCAGCTCGAGGCCCGAGGCGCCGACGAGAATCAGCTCGCGCAGTTCCTCGCTGACTTCCATGACCTCGTACAAGCCGACGCGGCCCTTGTAGCCGGTGTTGTTGCACCGGTCGCAGCCCTTGCCTTTCACGGGCACGACCTTCTCGGCTTCTTCTTGCGTGAACCCCGCGTGGATGAGCGCTGGCGGCGGCGTCGGGTGCGGTTCCTTGCAGTTGGCGCACACCCGTCGGCAGAGGCGCTGTGCGCAGATCAGATGCACGGAGCTTGCCACCAGGAACGGCTCGATGCCCATGTTCATCAGGCGGTTGATCGTGCTCGGCGCGTCGTTCGTGTGCAGCGTCGACAGCACGAGATGGCCCGTGAGCGCCGCCTTCACGGCGATTTCGGCCGTTTCGAAGTCGCGGATTTCGCCGACCAGGATGATGTTCGGGTCCTGCCGGAGGAAGGACCGCAGCGCCGCCGCGAAGTTGAGCCCGATGTTCTCGCGGATCTGCACCTGGTTGACGCCGACCAGGTTGAACTCCACCGGATCTTCCGCCGTCATGATGTTGGTTTCCGGCGTGTTCACCTTGGAGATCGACGAGTAGAGCGTGTTCGTCTTGCCGCTGCCGGTCGGGCCCGTCACGAGCACCATGCCCCACGGACGGAGGATCGCCGTCTCGAACTTCGTCAACGACTCCTGCTCGAAACCGAGCTTCGTCATGTCGAGCATCAGCTTGTCTTTGTCGAGCAGACGCATGACGATCTTCTCGCCGAAGAGCGTCGGCAGCACCGAGACGCGGAAGTCGATTTCCTTCTGCTGGCCGTTGTCGCTGAACCGGATCTTGATGCGGCCGTCCTGCGGCAGGCGCTTCTCGGCGATGTCGAGCTTCGCCATGATCTTCAGGCGCGACGAGATGGCGTCGCGGAACTTCATCGGCGGCTGCATGATGTTGTAGAGGATGCCGTCGATGCGGTACCGGATGCGCAGTTCCTTCTCGTACGGCTCGATGTGGATGTCGCTCGCCCCCTTCTGAATCGCCGACATCAGCACGACGTTCACCAGGCGGACGACCGGGGCTTCTTCCCCCTGCTTGGCCAGCGCGTCGGCGCTGATCTCCTGCAGCTCCTCGAGGACCTCGACGTCGCCCGTGTCGGCGAGCGCCTGCATTTCCTCGAGGCCCTTGGTGGCCATGTCGAGCGCGCTCGGGCCGCTCGACGACGCCGGCGCCGACGCCTGGACGGCGGCCTTGGTCTGGCCGGCCGGCTTCGCGCCGCCCGTGGGGTAGTACCGGAGGACCGCTTCCACCACCGCCGTCTCGGAGGCCACGACCGGCTCGACGTTGTAGCCGGTCATGAACTTGATGTCGTCCATCGCGAAGACGTTGGTGGGATCCGTCATCGCGATCGTCAGCGTCGCGCCGGCCCGCGACAGCGGCACGATCTGGTATTTGTGCGCCGTCTCCGCGGGAATCAGCTTGATGACCGCCGCGTCGATCTCGAACTGCGTGAGGTTGATCGACGGCACGCCGTACTGCTTGCTCAGCAGCGCCGTGATCTCGTCGTCCTTGACGATGCCCAGCTTGACGAGGTTGTAGCCGAGCTTCCCCCCGTTGGCCTTTTGATGGTTCAAGGCCTGCTGGAGCTGGTCTGCCGTGATGCGTTTCTCCTTCAGCAGGAGCTCGCCAATGCGGACGGCCATGGGAACTAGTCGCTATCCAATTCTGACAATAAATGTCACTACTGACTCAGAACGTCACTCTTAGGTCGAAACCCCAACGGTTTCGATCCTCGGTCGGTCCCCAACTGGCCACTCCATCCACGAAACATTTCTGAAAGGGCGACACGGTGATGCCGACGGCTCCGTAGGCGGCGTCTCCGGCGTCGCTGACCATGTTCACGCCCGCGCCGGCGCGGACAGCCACGCGGTGTCCCCGCAGCCAGGCCTCCGCGCCGCCGGCGAGATGGCGCTCGTCGCGGCCTTCGAACGGCGCAGTCGTCAGGTCCACGTCCAGCGAGAGCGTCAGGCGATCGAGCGCAGCAGTACGCGGGGTCACCGCCACACCGGCCCTGGCCTGCCGCGTCAGCTCGAAGACGTCGGTCCCGGGTGTCCCAAACGTTCCCCCGACCACGTTGCGCACGTTCAAGCCGGCGCGGACAGGGCCGAATGCCGCCATCGCGCCAAGATCGAAGTCGCCCCTCGTGTCCGACTGGGCGTACATGACCTTCACGGTCGTGGCGACCACGAAGTGGTCGCCGAGTGACTGTCCGACGGTCGCACCGAACTGGTTGAAGTCGACTGAATATGTCACGGGCAGATCTGTTCCTACAGCCCCGTGATCTTGTCGGCTCGTGCCACCGGCCGCTGTAGAGGCTGACGGCCGTATTTGGCTGATATTCAGGTGGTAATAGCTCAAACCCAGGGCGGGAAATCCGAAGGCGACACCCCAGTGCCCACCACGTCCCACCTCGACAATACCGTCGATGAAGGACTGGCTGTGCGGCAGGCCCGCCGGGTTCCACCACGTCGCCGTGGCGTCGTCGGCGACGGCGACAAAGGCGCCGGCCACGCCCTGCGCGCGGATGCCGACGCTTTCAATGCTCTGCGCAATGGAAGGACGCGGCGCGCAGACGAGCAGCGCGCAGAGAACGGACACACGGGCTCTGGCCATAGGGCCTTAACCTTAATGGGGTTTGCGCGTGGTTGGATAGATCGCGTCAGCCGACGAGCACGGCGGCAGCCACGACGGTGGTCCACCAGCCCTTCTTGTCGCCGACGGCCGTTTGCGTGACGTTCTGGGTGCGGACGATCTGGTTGGAGAGGCGGTAGACTTCTTTTTTTTCGTCCCAGCTCTTGTCGGGATCGAACTCCAGGCCGAGCGTCGTGGCCAGCATCTCGGCGGCCAGTTCCTCGGCGTAGTCGCCGGCCACTTCCTCGCTCTCGCCGAAGCTGTGGTGCTCCGACAGGTAGCCATAGAGCTCGCGGTCGCGCGGGATCGCGACGCCCACGGTGGCCGCGACCAGGCGATGCGGTTCGCGCGTGGCGGCTTCGGACATGACGACGAAGGTGACCTGCCCCGGCTCGAGGCGCTTGGCGCCCTGCGTTCGCGACAGCAGGCGGCATCCGGGCGGGAAGATGCTGGACACGCGCACCAGGTTGCAGGCGGCGATCCCGGCGGAGCGGAGCGCGAGCTCGAACGAGGTCAGTTTCTCCCGGTGCTTGCCGACGCCTTTCGTGAAGAACATTTCCTTCGGCACGAATCCGATCACGTCAGCTCCTTCCGCGAGGGCATCTGCATGGTAAACAGCGCGGTGTGCGGAGTCAAGACAACCTGCGCATTCTTCGCGCCGCGCGGCGCCGCGATTTGCCCGGCCCGGGACGGGCGTGATAGGTTAGGAGTGCTAATGATTAGCTGTCTTAACAGTGGTCGATCGCCAGTGATCAGTGATCGGTGGGCAGTGATCGGTGGCCTGTGGGCAGCGACCACTGGCCTGCCTGATCACCGATCACCGATCACTGATCACCGATCACTGTCCACTGATCCCCGTCTGAGATGACGAAAGGAAAA
>Ga0268266_10004516_pt1 | contig 13296 bp, 7 predicted proteins | sample KBSS13metaG_FD_190356 | JGI IMG/M metagenome (GOLD analysis project Ga0268266, IMG submission 190356) | Switchgrass rhizosphere microbial communities from Kellogg Biological Station, Michigan, USA - KBS S1-3 metaG (SPAdes) (version 2) | ecosystem: Host-associated > Plants > Roots > Rhizosphere >...
CGACGACAAGTCTCGCACGCCGAGACCCTTAAGCAGGTCAATGCGGCAGACTATTCCTTTAGCTTTGCGTCCTCGCCAGTTGAACGATTCGTTTTCTGCGCGAGCATATTGAGTTGCTTGGCGTCTTGCATTGCCAGAACTGGATCATCGTAAGGCGTGCCAACTTCGGCGGGCTTCTGTCCCGCGATAAATCGAAGGATTACCCAGCGCCTTTGCAAACCAAGGCGTTGTACTCTGAACTCAACCATCTTCGGCCCCCCGCTTTGATATGGCCAAACGCAGGAGTTCCATCAAATAAACAATACCCAATATCCTCTTGTCTTCTTGAAGAACTAGGCTTCGCTTCCAATGCACGGTTTAGGACGTACAAAATCGTACAATGGATGTTGTCTGGGCTAGACGGATAACCGTATTGGCCAAATAAGAATGGCGATGGCAGGCTAGCTGAGCGGTAAGACAGCGAAGATCGGTTTCGTCTCGACCTTTGAAGTTAGTCTGCCGATGACCGAAGCTAAATAATTCCACCGCTCGAAGCTCAACATGTCGTCGCGCTCAAGCGCCTCTTCGCTTCGGCGGCGGGCGATAGCCCGGGCATCGCTGCCGTATATGTCGACCATCATTCGCGCCGTCCCCCAACCATTCAAATCGGCCATATAACCCTCCCAGTCTGTCGCTGGATTGCCCAACGCGCCAATCGAGAAAATGTGCCAACCGGGTAAGTGCCAGATGAATTTCCCTATGCTCATCAGGCCGATGATAAAGAGGCAGTTGAGCCTAATCGCTGCATGAATGATCCCATTCGCAGGCACATTATTTTTTGCCAAGGAAACCGGCGCTTTTCAGGAACGCATCTCGCCCAGGAAGAGTTGTTAGGTTGCCTGGGTTCTCGAAGCAATCTCAGAGGTAATACTGAGTAATCAAAGCATCAGGGTAGGAGAGCAAATGGAAGTCTATGGAAGCCAGACCATATCGAAAAGGCCATTGCGCGAGCAGCGATATCTGCATTTTGAGCTCTTGCCGAGTGACGAAAAACTGATCGAGCAACTTCCTCCAGAGCAACAGAAAGTACTGAGGTCAGAAGGATCATATGCAAAGCGCGCTCAGGAAATTGGAGTGGCGATTGGAACAATCCGTAGCCGCCTTCATCGTGCGCGCGAGGCTCTTTCACGTCTTCGGGCGAGCTCAGAAGTCCCACATAATGAAGTTGGAAGCCATTAGATCTCAGGCGGCGGGATTTCGCGGCGCCCGAAGCAATTCATTGCTTGGAACTGTCGCCCGCTTTTAATTCGGCAACGCACCATTGTGTCGAAAGTATCAGACGCTTCTGCTCAATTGATCCAATTCGGAGAGAGGCACGCCTCTCCGAAATGACATCAGGGCTTCCGTCTCTGACGGTTCTACTCCGACAGTTGGCAATAATTAACCATTACCTACGGGATTTGCGACGCAACGGAACGGCACCGGCCAAGAGGAGTTAAGTGCGCGTTAGCGTACACAGGATGATAGGGCGCGGTGTCTGGCTATACTGAATGGCGGCGTAACTTCTATCTCGCCAAAATTAAAGCAGCCGAAGAGCAAGCCGCAAAAGCGCTAGAGCCTGCGGCTGTTAGGGGCTTTTGGGCTGTAGCTGAGGGCTACCGCGCCCTGATTAAAAGACTTACGCCGCCTGAACCCGGGAAGGGAGGCGAAGTCCCTACACGCCCACAGGGGGGCTGATCTAAGGGGGGTAGCCCAAATCGATTGGCCCACTAGGCGGCCCGGGAACTTCCGGAAGGATCCAGCGTTATGGCGCTCGAGGGTTCGGATGAACCGCGCCGGGGGGCCATATTCTGTTTCGAATCCCTCCGCCACAGCCGTCCGAATTTGCCCTCGAGCTGCTTTCGATTTTCATGAGATCGCGGTCGGCTTGAAGGTTGACGTGCGAGGGGGGATGCCCGATGAGGCAAGAGAATCAACCGCATAGTGAGCGGCCCGCGTCGGTCGTGGAGGCCTTTCCGGGCGCAATGCCTGGCCTGGAATTCGCTCTGGAAGAGCTTTTGCGCTCGCTCCAGGCAGTGCAGGGGGGAGACTTCTCGGTTCGGCTCCCCAGCAACCAGACCGGAATTGTCGGGAAAATATCGGACGCATTTAATGAAATTGTCGCCACCAACGAACGGATGGCCCAACAGCTTGAGCTGGTTGGGGATGTCGTAGGTCGCCAGGGACGCACCCGCCAACGGGTCAAGCTCGGTTTGAGCCATGGCGCCTGGGGTGGGATGGAAAACTCGGTCAACACACTGATTGACGATCTGTTGTGGCCGACGGCTGAAGTGACCCGGGCGATCGCGGCGGTAGCCAAGGGAGATCTTCTCCAAACCGTAGATCTGGATGTGGACGGTCGACCGCTCAAAGGCGAGTTCCTGCGCTCGGCCAACATCGTAAACACCATGATCAAACAGCTTTCCGTATTTACTTCGGAGGTGACACGTGTTGCCCGCGAGGTGGGAACGGAAGGCAAGCTCGGCGGACAGGCTCAGGTCCGCGAAGTGACAGGTGTCTGGAAGGATTTGACCGAAAGCGTCAACTCCATGGCATCAAACCTAACGGCACAGGTAAGAAACCTCGCGGAAGTGACCATCGCAGTGGCGAATGGTGACCTTTCGAAGAAGATCACGGTCGATGTCAGAGGCGAGATTTTGCAGCTCAAGGAAGCCATCAATACGATGGTCGACCAGCTTCGCTCTTTCGCGTCCGAAGTAACGCGCGTGGCCCGCGAGGTGGGCACGGAAGGAAAGTTGGGCGGTCAGGCGTTGGTGCCGGGCGTGGCCGGAACGTGGAAAGATTTGACCGATTCCGTGAACGCAATGTGCGGCAACCTGACAGACCAGGTCCGCAATATTGCGCAAGTGACCACCGCCGTGGCCCGCGGGGATCTATCCCGGAAAATCACTGTGAGCGTGCGTGGCGAGATTCTCGAGCTGAAAGACACCATCAATACGATGGTGGATCAGCTCAACTCTTTCGCGTCTGAAGTGACGCGCGTGGCGAAGGAAGTGGGAACTGAGGGCAAACTGGGCGGCCAGGCCCAGGTTCCAGGCGTTGCGGGTACCTGGAAAGATTTGACTGACAACGTCAATTTCATGGCATCAAACCTGACCAATCAAGTTCGCAATATCGCCGAAGTCGCGACAGCTATTGCGGGCGGAGACCTTTCAAAGAAGATCACAGTCAACGTCTCCGGCGAGATTCTTCAGCTGAAAGAAACCATCAATACGATGGTGGATCAGCTGAACGCGTTTGCCGGCGAAGTGACGCGCGTGGCCCGCGAGGTGGGTACGGAAGGTAAACTCGGCGGGCAAGCCAACGTTTTGGGCGTGGCTGGCACCTGGAAAGACCTTACCGACAGCGTGAACTCGATGGCGTCGAACCTGACCGCCCAGGTCCGCAACATCGCCGAAGTGTCCACGGCCATCGCCAATGGCGATTTGTCGAAGAAGATCACGGTGGACGTGAAGGGTGAAATTCTAAAGCTCAAGGACACGATCAACACCACAGTCGACCAATTGAATGCCTTTGCCTCGGAAGTCACGCGCGTGGCTCGCGAAGTGGGAACGGAAGGTAAGCTCGGTGGCCAGGCCGTGGTCCGCGGTGTCGCCGGAACCTGGAACGATCTGACCGACAGCGTCAATTCCATGGCGTCCAACCTGACAAACCAAGTTCGCAATATCGCCGAAGTGGCTACGGCTGTGGCGCAAGGGGACCTTTCCAAAAAGATCACAGTCAATGTTTCGGGCGAAATTCTGCAATTGAAAGAAACCATCAACACGATGGTGGACCAGCTCAACTCCTTCGCGTCGGAAGTGACGCGCGTGGCCCGCGAAGTGGGTACGGATGGCAAACTTGGTGGCCAAGCAGAGGTTCCGGGCGTTGCCGGCACCTGGAAGGATCTAACCGACTCGGTGAATTCCATGGCGGGCAATCTAACGGCCCAAGTTCGCAATATCGCGGAGGTTGCTACAGCGATCGCGGGTGGAGACCTTTCGCGCAAAATCACGGTCGATGTCCGCGGTGAGATTCTTCAGCTGAAAGAAACGCTGAACACAATGGTTGACCAGTTGAATCGCTTCGCGGGTGAAGTGACGCGCGTGGCCCGCGAGGTGGGTACGGAGGGCAGATTAGGCGGGCAGGCCAACGTGCCTGGTGTGGCCGGTACCTGGAAGGACCTCACGGACAATGTGAATTTGTTGGCTGCCAATCTGACGACACAGGTCCGCAACATCGCCGAGGTCACAACGGCCGTGGCACGCGGCGATCTTTCCCGCAAGATCACCGTGGATGTGAAAGGCGAAATCCTGGAGTTGAAGAACACGATCAACACCATGGTCGATCAGTTGAACTCCTTCGCATCGGAAGTAACGCGCGTGGCTCGCGAGGTTGGTACCGACGGGAAGCTCGGCGGCCAGGCTGAAGTCCCCGGTGTTGCAGGCACCTGGAAGGACTTGACGGACAACGTCAACTTTATGGCTTCGAATCTAACTGCGCAGGTTAGAAACATTGCCGAAGTGGCAACCGCTATCGCCAGCGGTGATCTCTCCAAAAAAATTACGGTCGACGTACGTGGTGAAATTCTGCTCCTGAAGGAAACGCTCAACACCATGGTCGAACAGCTACGGTCGTTCGCTGCGGAAGTGACGCGCGTTGCCCGCGAGGTCGGAACGGATGGCAAGCTGGGTGGACAGGCAGAAGTCGCCGGCGTCGCCGGCACCTGGAAGGATTTGACGGACAGCGTCAATTCCATGGCCGGTAATTTGACGGGTCAGGTCCGTAATATCGCTGAAGTCACTACTGCAGTGGCACGCGGCGACCTTTCCCGCAAAATTACGGTTGATGTGAAGGGCGAAATTCTGGAATTGAAGAACACGATCAACACCATGGTCGACCAGCTCAATGCGTTTGCCGCCGAAGTTACCCGCGTGGCTCGTGAAGTAGGTACGGATGGCAAGCTGGGCGGTCAGGCACGGGTCCCCGGCGTCGCTGGGACCTGGAAGGATTTGACGGATACCGTTAATGACATGGCGGCCAACCTCACGGAGCAGGTTCGCGGCATCGTGAAAGTCGTCACCGCGGTTGCTGACGGTGATCTCAAGCAGAATCTCACGGTGAAATCCAAAGGCGAGGTGGCGGCTTTGGCCGAGACCATCAACAATATGACGGCAACCCTCGCCACGTTTGCCGACCAGGTCACTTCGGTGGCGCGCGAAGTCGGCGTCGAAGGCAGGTTAGGCGGCCAAGCCAATGTGCCTGGTGCCGCAGGCACCTGGAAGGATCTCACCGGCAATGTGAACCTGCTGGCGGCTAACCTGACAACGCAGGTGCGAGCGATCGCAGAAGTTGCAACGGCCGTGACCAAGGGCGATTTGACGCGGTCCATTCAAGTTGAGGCACGCGGGGAAGTCGCTGAGCTCAAAGATAATATCAACACAATGATCGGCAATCTCCGTCTGACGACGGATCGCAACACGGAGCAGGACTGGCTTAAGACAAATCTGGCAAAGTTCACCAATATGCTTCAAGGCCAGCGCGACCTTGTCACAGTCGGGCGGATGTTGCTGAGCGAATTGACGCCGCTCGTGAACGCTCAGATGGGCGTCATCTACCAGATGACGACCGGCGAAGGCGGAAATCTGCAATTGCTCTCATCTTATGCCGATCATCCCATTGATGGGCATCCAAAGTCCTTCCAAGTTGGCGAAAGTCTGATAGGCCAGTGTGCAGCAGATAAGCGCACGCATCTGGTTCACAGCGTCGAGCGTGCTGTCCCCATAAATTCTGCGCTCATGCAAGTGACCCCGCGGAACATTATCGTTCTGCCAGTTCTCTATGAGAATCAGGTCAAAGCCGTAATTGAGCTGTCGTCCCTGTCAGATTTCACGGACCTGCAGATTGCCTTCCTGGAGCAATTGACCTCGAGCATCGGCATTCTCGTCAATAGTATCGAAGCGACAATGCAGACCGAGGGCCTCCTCAAGCAATCGCAGCAACTTGCTGGCGAATTGCAGTCTCAGCAAAATGAACTGCAGCAGTCCAACGAGCAATTGGAACAGAAGGCGAGAGAATTAGCAGAGCAAAATGTTGAAGTTGAAAGGAAAAATCAGGAGATCGAGCAGGCGCGTCGCGCGCTGGAAGACAAAGCAAGCGAATTGGCGCTTACATCCAAGTACAAGTCCGAATTCCTCGCGAACATGAGCCATGAGCTGCGTACGCCGTTGAACTCAATTTTGATTTTGGGCCAGCAGCTGGCCGAGAATCCAGATCACAATCTCTCCATCAAGCAGGTCGATTTCGCCCGCACCATCCATGGCGCTGGCACCGATCTGCTCAATCTCATCAGTGACATCCTTGATCTTTCCAAGATTGAGTCCGGGACGGTGACGGTTGACGCCGAAGAGATCACGCTAGCCAACGTCGTTGATGCTGTCGCTCGGCCATTCCGCCACCTTGCTGACAGTAAACAACTTGCATTCAAAGCAGCCATCGATCCGTCTCTGCCGCGCACGTTGTTGACGGATTCAAAGCGCTTGCAGCAGGTATTGAAGAATTTGCTTTCGAACGCCTTCAAATTCACAGCGCAAGGTCAGGTTGATCTTTCAATTAGGCTTGCCAAGGAGGGATGGTCGGCGAACCACCCTGTTCTCGGACAAGCAGGATCTGTTGTCGTGTTTGAAGTGTCCGACACCGGGATTGGAATCCCAGTGGAAAAGCAGAAGTTGATTTTCGAGGCATTTCAACAAGCGGACGCTTCCACCAGCCGCAAATATGGTGGCACTGGATTGGGGTTGGCCATTAGCCGTGAATTGGCAGGGCTGCTGGGAGGAGAGATCCAATTGCGCAGCACGCCTGGCGCGGGCAGTTCCTTCCGGCTGTATCTGCCGACGCGCTATGTTGGTGCATCCGTGCCGCTACGACCAGCAGCAATCTCCCCCGCGATTTTGCCGGAACGGCAAGTCGAACAGATCGAAGATGACAGAGCAGGCCTGACCGAGAGAGACACAGTACTTCTGGTAGTCGAAGACGATCCACACTATGCGCGTATCCTCATGGATTTGGCCCATGGGGAAGGATTCAAAGTCATTGTTGCGTCGCGAGGCGAGGAAGCACTCGATCTGGCTATGCAATATGGTCCCGCCGCAATTTCTCTCGATATCTTCCTGCCGGATATGCTTGGCTGGACGGTCATGAGCCAATTGAAGCAGAATCCGCAAACCCGGCACATTCCGGTTCAGATCATCACGTTGGACGAGGATCGCCAGCATGGCCTGTCGCGCGGCGCATTCTCATTTGTAACCAAGCCCACTTCGGTTGAAGGAGTTAAGAATGCTCTGGCCAAGATAATGGCCTATGTCACGCCGCGTAAAAAGCGATTGCTGGTAGTAGAGGACAATCCAGCGGAGCAACTTAGTATTCAAGCTCTTCTAAGTCATAGTGATATCGAGATAGAGGCCGCTGACACGGGCGAGAAGGCTCTATCAATGCTCAGGGAAAGACCAGCGGATTGTGTTGTTTTAGATCTGCGGCTGCCTGACATCTCTGGATTCGAGCTGTTGCAGAAGATCAGTCAGGACGCGACCTTGTCCGACATACCGGTCGTGATCTTTACAGGTAGAGAGCTATCGCCCGAAGAAGACAATCAGTTGCACGCGGTGGCCCGAAGCATTGTCGTCAAAGGAGTTGAATCGCCTGAGCGGCTGTTTGATGAAACCGCCCTTTTCCTTCATCGGGTCGTTAAAGAATTGCCTGACGACAAGCAGAGACTACTGGAGCGGCTTACTGGTTCCGACGAAGATCTGGTGGGCCGCGTGGTTTTGCTGGTTGACGACGATGCGCGAAACATTTTTGCCCTTTCCAGCGCACTGGAAAGACGTGGGATGAAAGTCTTAACCGCCACGACAGGAAGGGAGGCAATCGAGATCGTAAATGTTACGCCAGATCTGGCGTTGGTTCTCATGGATATCATGATGCCGGAGATGGATGGCTATCAAACGATGGCCCTCATTCGGGAGAATCCCAAGCTTCGACGCTTACCGATCATCGCACTAACCGCTAAGGCGATGAAAGGAGACCGCGAGAAATGTCTTGAGGCAGGGGCTTCTGACTATCTCGCCAAACCGGTCAACACCGAACAATTGTTGACCGCGCTCCGTATGTGGCTTCATCGCTAAGGAGCCCCAATCATGACCAGCAACGATGCCGTCAACATTCTTTTGGTCGATGATCAACCCGGAAAGTTGCTGAGCTATCAGGTGATGTTGGAGCAGCTTGGGGAAAATCTTCTTCCGGCCTCCTCCGCAAAAGAGGCGCTCGCTCTCTTGTTGAAGACGGAAGTCGCAGTCATTTTGATCGACGTTTGCATGCCTGAACTCGATGGGTTCGAACTTGCAAAGATGATTAGAGAACACCCTCGATATCAGAAGATAGCCATCATTTTTATATCCGGCATTCACATGTCGGAGTCGGACTATTTGAAGGGATACGAAGCCGGCGCCGTCGACTATATGTCAGTCCCGGTGGTGCCGGAATTGCTTCGCGCTAAAGTCCGCGTTTTTGCTGAGCTGTTCCGCAAGACAAGGCAGCTGCAGAAACTCAACGAGGAACTCGAGCTAAGGGTCATAGAAAGGACTGAGGCTCTCAATAACTCGAGCATGGAACTTCGCAGAAGCGAGGAGGGCCGTGGTCTTGCTCTTGCCGCTGGTAAGATGGGTTCATGGGATTGGGATGTCGCGAGTGGCAATTGGTCGTGGGACGAAGGGCAAAAGAGAATATTTGGCATAAATCACGACGCCTTCGCCCCAACTACTGAAGCCATGCGGATGGCCATTCATGCTGAAGATCGGGCTCGGTTTGATCAAGCCTTTGCGGACCTCTCGCGTGGTTCCGGTTTTTTCGAATATGAGTTTCGCATAAAAAGGCCGAACGGTGATGATCGTAGTTGCCGGCAGGTGGGAGTTGCAATGTTTGACGCGGAGGGAAAGCTTATTCGCGTCTCTGGTGTGACGACTGACATTACGGAGCGAAAAGAAGCTGAAGCCAAGCAAACATTGCTTGCCCGTGAAGTCGATCACCGGGCGAAGAACGCTTTGGCCGTAGTCCAGGCCATCGTGCGGCTGGCGCGGCGGGACAGTATCGAAGTCTTTATCTCAGGGGTGGAAGGTCGCATAAAAGCCTTGGCTCAAACTCACGAGCTTTTGTCTCATTCGCGGTGGGAGGGAGCCGAGCTTCTCCGGCTTGTGCTAGAAGAATTGGCCCCCTATCAGCAGGAAGGCAGCGTGCGGGTAACAGCTATCGGTCCACCCGTTATGACTTCACCAGAAGACGCCCAGGCCATCGCTATAGCCTTGCATGAGCTAGCCACCAATGCTGCTAAGTATGGCAGCCTTTCTCAGCCAGAAGGCCGAGTTGATGTGAGCTGGAAGCTGACGGAAGAGGGACTGGAGTTGCTCTGGACTGAAGCGGGTGGTCCGGCGGTAGCTGTTCCGAAAACTCAGGGATTCGGGACCAAAATAATCACCGCCAGTTTTGCAGATCCGCGTCGTGGATCAGTTGCATTCGATTGGCGTCCTGAAGGCCTGCATTGCACGCTTAAACTTAGGCCTGCTCATGGTCGCCAGACGAAGCCGGTTGAGCAACGTCCCAGTGTTCCCGTGCGGACTCTTTCCTCGCCTACGCGTCGACTTCTGCTGGTCGAGGACGAAGTTCTTGTCGGCATACTTATGCGTGAGATGCTTGAGGACATGGGATTTTCGGTGCACGGCCCTTCTCGCACACTTGGAGATGCGATCGTGGCTGCCAACGGTGAGGCGTTCGACGGCGCCGTTTTAGATATGAACCTCAACGGGGAGGTGGTCTATTCGTTGGCGGATATTTTGATGTCGCAGAACGTGCCGTTCGTTTTTGTTACAGGTTATTCAGCCGATGTCGTGGATGCCCGGTTCGCAAAGGTTCCAGTATTACAGAAGCCTGTGGCGAGCGAGGCTCTGGCCAAAGTAATCAATTCGTGCGTGAAAGTAGCCGAGCGCGCTGTTGCACCACTTTCCTTCGCTGAATCGTCTGGAGAAGCGAAAGTCGGCGGATTAGGCGCCTGACAGCGCGAGGAGCGTTCGGGTCGGCGGCCGGCAGGATACCGACTACGGAAGCGGGGCGTGGCGAGAGCTTTGTTGCCAAAGCTGACATAGGGTGACGTCCGCTTTCTGGCAGTTTCCCCTCAAAGCGGACATGCCTCCTTTGGGAGACCGTGTCTTAGAACGGAGACAGTCTTTGTTGGAAAGCGGACACTGAACCGACATCCGGGTGTTGGTATCTATGTTGGTATGAACTGTGCGGCCACTAGTTAAGTTATTGTAAATAAACAAATATACACTGCAGTGTGGGTCCTGCCGGGCCCACCAATTGATTTGTCCGGCGCGGCCTTGGTGCGGTGGACGGCGGCGGCGCTTCGCGCTGTCTGAGGGCTAGGTGTATTACAGGGTAATTCCACGCCGCTCTTGGAACTGGCTTCGCGCGTTTACGGCTTGTTCTTACTGCGCACCGGCAATGGTTTGCTCATGGTGCTCACGAAGAAGTCTTCAAAGCGCTTGAGATCGAAGTGGTTGACTATTCTGGCCTGCTGCAGGAAATGCCCCCGCGGAAATTCGTGGGAGTATGACATCGTTCTACCGTAGTTGGCACCAAATGTTGTCTCGACGTCGATCCAACGGGTTTCGACATTCGTCGCAAGAGTTGGATCGATGACATACGCCACCGCCAGCTGATCCCAAAATTGAGCGAACTTCGGAGCGGAGGCTTTCGGTGATGGCGTGGCTCGCGAGTCGATCCTCGCGATGACCGGATTCGCCTTCCAGATGCGCTCGAAGATGCCGAAATCAAATCGCGCGGAATTGGTGACGTCCAATGGAATGAATATCTGTTCGATCGGCTCCCGATAGACGATCTTCGCCGCATCAGGATCGAACCATACATTGAATTCTGCGGCCGGCATTGTATTGCCGGGCACGTCGAAAGCGCCGCCCATATATACGATGCGCTTGATAAGCGGCACGATATCCGGGGCTTTGCGGATCGCCAGAGCAATATTTGTCAGCGGGCCGATCGCCAGGATCGTCACTTGACCAGGGTTTGCTCTGACAGTTTCGATGATGAAATCGACTGCGTGCTTTTCCTGAACTTTTGTGCGCTGTGCAGCGCCGTCCGGCGAAATTTCTACATCCGCATCTGATTTCGGCTTTGGATGCGACCATGCGCCATAATATCCATCGCCAACGCCCAGCAGCGCCTTCTCTTCCTCAAAGCTTGCATGGCTGTGCAGAAGCGGTCTGTCCGCGCCCGCAAAAACCGGAATGTCGGCCTCGAGCCCAACACGCTCAACAGCTTTGGCCGCAATAGGTCTTTGCTCTTCAATCCAGGTATTGCCGGCAACCAAAGTCATTCCCAGAATCTGAATTTGACCTGCCGCGTGTGCCTGAGCCGCGAGAATAAACGCCTGGCCGTCATCGCCAAAAAGATTGAAGTCGGTATCGAAGATGATTTTCTGGGGGCCGCACGCCTCTTGCGCGCTTGCCGACCCCGACGCGACGATCAAGGCTCCCAATGCAATCGCACGAAATGTGGAAACACCCATAAAATCCCCTCTCACGGATAGCCACTTCACTATCATCTGCGACGTCAGGCCCACAACTAAGCCTTTTGGCGATGAAAATGAACCCTTCGTCACCATCAAAACAATCCTGCGCCGGGCGCTATACACTCAGGCAATGCCGGGTGTGGACCGTACGGTCCTTTGGTCCTGAATGGACTTCCGCGCTCGCACTTGTAGGGTTATCGTCTCTCAAGCGAAGTCGGGGCGCGGGGCATGAAGTTTATTGCGAGGCCTGCTTTAAGGCTGATCCTCATAATAGGGCTTGGAAGCCAATGCTGGGCCTCATCCACAGCCGACACTGCAGATACTATATCCCTATCCTTTGATCGCGGCGCTGCGCTTACTTGGGGATTGCTGAAGAAGCTTCATACGCGCGCAAGCTTCCTGATGATTGTCGCTCACCCCGACGATGAGGATGGCGCCACATTGGCATACGAAAGCCGCGGAATAGGTGCTCGAACGGAGTTGATGACGCTTAATCGCGGTGAGGGCGGCGCGAACGTTATGTCGTCTGACTTGTGGGAAGCTCTAGGATTGGTGCGAACCGAGGAGCTTCTTCAAAGCGGGCGTTATTACGGTCTTGACGGACAATATTTCTCATCGACCGTCGATTATGGGTTTTCAAAGTCGTTAGAGGAAGCACTTGATCAGTGGGGGCATGCGCGCGTGCTCGAAGCAGCTGTGCGCGTGGTAAGGACGGTTCGGCCATTAGTTGTGACATCGGTATTTGTTGGTGGCCCCACAGATGGCCACGGCAATCACGCTGTTGCTGGGATGATGGCCCAAGAAGTCTTCAATGCTGCCGGCGATCCCAAAATGTTTCCGGAGCAAATTCGAGAAGGGCTATTGCCCTGGTCGCCGCTGAAACAGTATGCGCGCGTCCCTACGTTTCGCATCTCAGCCAAGGGCGCTTACAATTACGCGACGCATCAATGGGGTCCGGTCGGTGTCCAGAACCATATCGCTGGGCGATGGGAGCCGGGAAATGTATCACCAACCGTTTCCGTTCCCGTTGGGACTTATGACTCGATGTTGGGGCTCACTTATCTGCAGATCGCTCGCGAAGGATTGGGCTTCCAGAAGTCCCAGAATGGTGGCACCGAAATCCCTCTACCGGCCGAGCAGGCCGAACTCTACCATCGTTTCGGCTCTCGCGTGCCTGCTTCCGATAAGGAGGCTGACTTTTTCGGTGGCGTCGATATCTCCTTGGAAGGAATCGCAAGCCTAGCCGGTTCGGCGCCCCCCGCATTTCTTCGGGAGGGGCTGCGCGAAATCAATCGCACGATCGAGAAGGCGATCGCCGCGTTTTCGCCGCAGGACCCTTCAGCCATTGCGGACATTCTCGCAGATGGTTTCAAGTCCAATGAAACCCTTATTGATGCGGTCAAGCAAAGTTCTCTGACGCCCGAGCAAAAATATAATGTGCTCCATGAATTGGGCGTAAAAAGAGATCAGTTTCACGAAGCCCTGCTCGCGGCCCTCAGTGTGTCTGCGAAGGCGGACGTGATTTCTGCGGACGTTGGCGGAGCGTCCGCGCCTTTCCGCGGCACCCGAGATACGTTCCAGATGGCATTGCGCGGTCAGGACATCCGCGTGCGTGTTCATTTGTTCAATGGTGGCAGGCGCCC
>Ga0268266_10004518_pt1 | contig 13294 bp, 13 predicted proteins | sample KBSS13metaG_FD_190356 | JGI IMG/M metagenome (GOLD analysis project Ga0268266, IMG submission 190356) | Switchgrass rhizosphere microbial communities from Kellogg Biological Station, Michigan, USA - KBS S1-3 metaG (SPAdes) (version 2) | ecosystem: Host-associated > Plants > Roots > Rhizosphere...
CACGGTCGAGGTGGCCACCGCGTCGTTGGTGAGCGCGAAGCGCGCCGGGATGGCGGAGCCGTCGACCGAGGCCTCCGCGGTCCACTTGCCGGGCAGCGAGTCGGCGACGACTTCGCCCACGCTCGCCATCCCGTCGGCGTTCGTGCGGACGCTGAGCTCGCGGACGAGCGAGGTGCTCGGATCGCGGAAGAACCCGGACGGCCCGCCGTCGGGCGCGCTGAAGGTGACGGTCACGTCGGGCACGGGCACGCCGAATTCGTCGGTCACCTTGACGCTCAGCGGGGTGGCGAAGCGAGCGCCGATGAAGGTGTGCTGTTCGGAGCCGCCGAGGACCGTCGCCGCCGCGGGCGGCGCGCCCCACTCGAGGGTGACGACGCCGTTGCACTGCGGGCCATTGGTTTCCTGCCGCGTCGGGCAGTCGCGGGAGCTCGCGTAGTAGGCGGCGTCGATCACGCCGGCGGCGACCGCGGAGGAGCCGGCGCCGCCCCCGCCGCCGCCGATGCCGCTGAAGAACTGGGCGGTGGAGTTGCCGTTCTTGGCCCCGCGGCCGCCCTGGCTGCCGCCGCCACCGCCACCGCCGGCGCCGCCGCCTTCGCCGACGTCGACGCTTTCGCCCGAGCCACCGTCGCGATGTTCCTCGCAGCCGCCGCAGCCGCCGCTGCCCTCGTTCCCGTTGTTCGCCGATTCCTTCGCCGCCGAGCCTTCTTCGGGCGGATTCCCGCCGTCACCGCCAGGACCGCCGTAGTAGCCGTTGTTCTCGTCGCCACCGCCACCGCCGCCACCGCCGGCGACCACGAGCGGGCCGGCGGGCGCGACGATCGCGCTCGCCCCGCCGCCCCCGGCGCCGGAGTTGCTCGCCGGATTGCTGCCGGGGGCGGTGCCGTGGGAGCCGCCGTGCGCCCAGCCCCAACCGCCGTCGCCTTTGCCCACCTGGCCCACCCAGATCTGCAGTTCGGTGCCCGGTTTGACCCGCACGGCTCCGGTGACGCCGCCGCCGCGCCCGCCGCGTGCGGTGTGGTCCTCCTGTCCGCCGTGGCCGCCGACCGCGTCGAAGTGCAGCCATTCCACGCCTTCCGGCACGGTGAAGGTTTCGAAGGCGCCGGTGTAGTCGAACGTCTTGGTGCCATGGCTGATCGCCGCCGCGGGCGACGCCACGATCGCCAGCGCGAGCAGGGCGCAGCAGGCCAGGAGAGCCGCGCGCTTCATCGCTGTCCTTCCGGGCTCACGGCGATCGCCAACGAGGACAGCCGCCCGGCGCTCACCTGGTAGACCGCCGGTCCGCCGCCGGCGGGAGGCGGCGCCAGGTACAGCGTCGCGCGACCACCGCGGCCGGTGCGCTGCGCACGGGCGACGGCTTCAGGGGAAGCACAGCCGAGGGTGCGATGGAGCGTCAGCTTGGCGGGACCGCCGCCGCCGCGGTCGACCTGGACCTGGACCCGGAGGCCGCCGCTGATCGTCTGCCAGCGATAGCCGAGCCGCAGGGACTGGACCAGCGGGACGGCGCCGGAGCTCACGCCGCCGACCTTCGCCCGATACCGGGTCGCGCGCCAGCCGCTGCCGTGCGGCAGCGGCGCGTCGGCGGCGAAGGTGCCGTCGGCGCCCACGGTCGAGCGGGCGACGACGCGTCCACGCGCGCTGATCGTCACCGGCTGCCCGGCGAGCTCGGCGGCGACGATGCCGGCCACCCGGACCCGACCGGCGTGCGGCGCCAACCGAGTGAGCGCGGGGACGGCGCGACAGGCCCGGCCGGACGGAGACGAGGGCGAAGCCCCGCCGCCCGAGTCGCCGGCGGGGCCGGCCGCGGGAGCGACCCTCTGGGTGAGGACCGCCTGGCCCGCCTGGAAATCGCGGTCACCGGCGTAGGAGGCGGTGAGGTCGTGCTCGCCGAGGCCGAGATCGGCCACCGGCGGTGACACCGCGTCGCCTTCCGGATCGACCTCGACCGGCTCACCCAGCGGCTCGCCGTCGAGGCGGAACTGCAGCTGACCGCGCGGGTTGCCGAAGGCGGGCGCGAGCGCGGCGACGTGGGCCGCGAAGGTGACCGTCGAGCCCGGCGGCGAGGGATCGGCCGAGGGGGTCACGGTGACCGCGGTCTCACCGCGCCCGACCGTGTGCGTCTCCGACGCTTCCTCGGCCAGGAAGCGCCCGTCGCCCGAGTAGCGGGCGGAGATCGACAGCGGCCCGGCGGATAGTTCTCCCAACAGCCCGAGCTGCGCCTTCCCGGCGGCGTCGAGCGGGCGGGGCAGGCCGATCGGCCGTCCGTCGGCGAAGAACTGGACCGTGCCGGTCGGCGTCCCGGTGCCCGGATCCACGGCCGTCAACGCGGCCGACATCGTGACCGGCTGGCCGAAGGCGGTCGGGTCCGGTTCGGACAGCAGCTCGATCGCGACGGGGGCCCTCCCGACGCGCTGGGTCAGGCCTCCCGAGGAGGGCTGCAGGCTCTGCGCCGGGTTGCCCGAGTACCGCGCCAGGACCTGGTGTTCGCCGACCGACAGCAGCTGCGGATCGACCCGGCACGGCGCCCGCGCGTAGCCGCCCGACTGCGCCAGTGGGACGTTGCGGCAGATTTCGGTGCCGTCGAGGGTGAACGTCACCGTGCCGGCGGGACCGAGGACGTCACCGCCCAGCACGGTCGCCGTCAGCGTCACCGGCTGGCCGGCGACCGCCGGCTCGGCCGAAGAGGTGACGGTCGTCGCGGTCGTCCCCGGGCCGACCGCCTGGTCGAGCGAGGCGGCGGTCGTGACGTAGCGCGGCAGGTTCGCGGGGTCGGCGGGGTCGCCCGCCGGCAGGTAGGTCGCGAGGACCTGGAAGTTGCCGCCGACGAGCGAGGAGAAGGCGGAGCTCGTGCGCGCTTCGCCGTCGACGAGGTCGACGGTCTCGAGCGGTTTGCCGTCGACGCTGAACGCCACTTTGCCGTCGGGGGTGCCCGCGCCGGGCGCGACGGCGGCGACGGCGGCGTTGAAGAACAGCGCGTGCCCGATCTCGGTCGGGTTGTCCGAGGAGGTCAGGTCGAGGGTCGTCAGCGCGGGTTCGACGCTCTGCGTGGCCGAGGCGGAGGCGGAGGCCCAGGTCGAGGTCGACGGGCTGTAGGTCGCTTCGACCTTGTGCGTGCCGGGAGCGAGGGTGGCGATGCTCGCCGAGGTCGCGGTGCCGTCGACGAGCGGCACCGGTCCGCCCAGCGGGGCGCCGTCGACCGTGAAGCTGACCGTCCCCCGGGGCGTGCCGGCGATCGGCGCGGCGGTCACGTAGGCGATGTAGGCGGCGGGCTGGCCGAACACCGCCGGCTGCGCCTTCGGCGACAGGGCCATCGTCGTTTCCGCCGCCTGGTTAACCAGGCTGAAGCTCGCCTGCCCCGACACCCCCGTCGCCGAGGCGGTCGCCGTCCAGGCACCGGCGTCGAGACCCGCGGTCAGGGGCGGCGCGGTGGCGACGCCGTTGGCGTCGGCGGTCACCGTCACTTCATGAGCGCCGCGCGCGAAGGTCGCGGTCGCCCCGCTCGCGGGCGTGGCGAAGCGCACGCTCGCGTGCGCCACCGGATCCCCGTCGGCGGCGGTCACCCGGGCCTGCAGCCCACGCCCGAACGCGGTCCCGACTTCGGCCTGCTGGCCGGAGCTGTCGCCGTACACCGCCACCGCCGATGGGGTGTCGGGGGTCCAGGCGATCCGGACGCTGCCGTCGGCGCGGTCGCCGACGCTGTCGACGATCCCATATTTCACGTCGCGGGCCGCGGGCGCGGCGTAGGAGAGCCCGCCGCCTCCTCCGCCGCCTCCCGGTGCGGTTCCGCCGCTGTCGTGGCCGCCACCGCCGCCGGCGTACCCACCGCCACCGCCACCACCACCGCCGCTGTATTCGGCATCGTCGCCGCCGGCGCCGTCGATTCCCCGGCAGCCTTCGCAGCCGGCGGCGCCACCGTCGCCGCCTTCGGCGTGGTTGGCGTCTTCTCCCGCGCCCGCGGGACGGCCGCCCTCGCCACCGCGGCCACCGTAGTAGCCGTCTCTGCCGCCGTCGCCGCCGCCTCCGCCACCACCACCGGCGACCAGGAGCGGGGACTCGTCAGCCGCGAGGAGCGCGCTGCCACCACCTCCCCGCTTGCCGTCGTGGGCGTAGCTGGGCGAGCCTCCGCCCGCGCCGCCGTGACCGAAGCCCCAGCCTTCGTGGTTGCCGCCGTAACCGCCGACGTAGACATCGAGCACGTCGCCTGGTTCCACGGTCACCCGCCCCGTCACGAAGCCACCGGGGCCGCCCTTCGCGGTCCGCTCGGTCCACTGCCCATGGCCGCCGGCGACGCTGACTTCGAGTTGGCGCACCCCTTCCGGAACCGTGAACGTCTGCACCGTCCCGGTGAAGCCGAAGACCCGCGAGCGGGTTTCGGTGGGGGTCGCGGCATGGGCGGCGGTCAGGATCCCGGCGCCGACCAAGTTCGAGCCGGCCGGCAGCGCGACCAGGCCCAACATGAGAGTGAGGACGAGCAACGGTCGACCCCGCCGTCTCCCTTTCCGAGCCACTTCGGCCTCATCTCTGGTCGCGCCGTCCCGCTCCAACATCGCTCCTCTTATCGGCGCCGCGAGGGCCTTTCTGTACCCGAACGCGCCGGAGTGTCGATGACCGTCCCGACACTTTCAACAGGGACGCTCCCTGAACTTTTCCTCACTCCTCCCTGAGGTTAGGAAACAGGCACCATCGTCGCCGCACGCGGGAGACACGGAGGTGGGCCGGCTAGAGGATCCGCTCGTGGGCGGCGGCGTAGATGGTCGGGACCGTCGGCCGGAAGCCGAGCTCGTGGGCGAGGGACGGATCCATGCGGCCGGCCCAGGGATCGGTGAGAGGCTCGGCCGATCCCTCGAGCGGGTCCCCGGCGAGCTCGGCCATCTCGTAGACGGTCACCGGTCGGTCGTCGGCGACGTTGACGATCCGGCCGTCCATGGTCCCGTCCAGCGCGATCGCGACCGCGCTCATCACGTCGCGGTGATGGGCGACCGAGTAGGTGTGCGCGGGGTGCAGGCCGAGGCGCGGCGCCATCCTCGGGATCATCTCGAGGTGCCCGTCGCCGTCGCCGTAGACGAACGGCAGGCGCAGGATGGACCAGTTCAGCCCGCTGCCGCGCAGCAGCTCCTCGGCGGCCAGCTTGCTCGCCGGGTAGGCGGCGCCGGGGTCGCAGCGGTCGCCCTCGCGGCCCGGCCGCGCCTGATCGTGGTCGTAGACGTTGCCGGTGCTCGCCATCACGAGGCGGGCGGCAGGGGCGCCCGCCTCGGCGGCGGCGATCAGGTTCCGCGTGCCGTCGAGGTTGGCCCGCCAGATCGCGTCCTCGTCCTCGGTGCGAAAGAGCGCCGCCAGGTGGACGATCGCCTCGACGCCGTCGAGTGCCGCCGGGAGCGAGTCGGGGACGTCGAGGTCACCGCGGATCGGGGTCGCGCCCGCCGGCAGGTCGACCTCGCGGCGGACGAGTGCGTGACAGTCGAAGCCCGCCGCGAGGAGCCGGGGCAGGAGCCGCGAGCCGACCAGCCCGGTGGCGCCGGTGAGCAGTAGCTTGGTCATATGTTCCTTTCGGCTGATCATCAGTGTTACTGACGATCAGCGTAGCAGTAGGATCTGGGGCGTGATCCGAGACCGAGACCTCCCCGCGGCGGTGAACAGCCGCCTCAGCTACCTGCTCAAGCGGGCGGGACTGGAGCTCGCCGAGCTGAATGACGAGGCCCTCGCTCCGCTCGGCCTCAGCCATGCCGAGCACACCGTCCTGCTCTCGATCGACGCCGGCGAACCGCGGTCCCAGCAGCAGACGGGGCGCCGCATCGGCGTCGACCGGACCACGATGGTGGCGCTGATCGACGGCCTCGAAGACAAGGGCCTGGTCGCGCGCCGCCCCGATGACGCGGACCGCCGCCGCAACGTGGTCGAGCTGACCTCGAAGGGCCGCGCGACCCTTCGTCGCGCGACCAAAGCCGGCGACAAGGCCGAGGCGCGACTCCTGGCCGGGCTCGACGACGCGGAGGCCGCCCAGTTGCGAAGCCTCCTGCGCCGCGTCGCCGCCGACTCCGACCGCCTGCATCCTCCGAGCGGCTAGGCCGTCCCGTCCCGCGACCCAGCGGTGGGGGACTCCGGCGGGGACCCGGACGATCTCATGCGAGCCAGTGAGTTGGGACCTCCTCGCGCTTCGTCCTCGATCCGTCAGGCCTCGCCGGCGCGCTCGTAGGTGAGGTGGGCGAGGCCGTTCCCGATGGTCTTCGCCTGGATCAGGCGCAGGGGTCGCTTGTCGGTGGTCTCGCCGAACAGGCGCTCGCCCGCGCCGAGCACGACCGGGAAGATGGTCAGCCGCAGCTCGTCGACCAGGTCGTGCTCCATCAGCGTGCGCACGAGAGGGCGGCTGGCGTAGACGACGATCTCCCCCTCGATCTGTTGCTTGAGGTTCGAGACCTCGCCGACGACCTCGCCCTTCAGCACGGTCGCGTTGGTCCAGATCGGCTCCTCGAGGGTCGAGGACACGACGTACTTGGGCAGGCGGTTCAAGCTGTCCACCCACTCGCCGCTCTGGGTCGGCGACCGCAGACCGAAGTACTCGTCGCTGCGCCGGCCCATCAGCAGGGCATCGGCGCCGCGTGCCTCGGCAAGCTCGAGCTCCGCCCAGGCCTCGAAGTCCTCGCCGATGAACCCTTGGAACCAGCCGCCGTGCCGGAACCCTCCCTCGCCGCTCGGGTCCTCGACGACGCCGTCGAGCGACATGTTCTGAGCGACCACGATCTTTCCCATTTTCGTTCTCCTTGCCTTGCGTTTGTGATGTCTCGTGGGTCGAGGCGTCCGCGGCGAGGGAAATCGGGCGACGAATTTCAGGGCCCGCCGGCGTCACTACCGGTGATGCGAGCGAAAGGAACACCCGGTGCGAGGATGCGAGCGTGAGCGACCAGGCCCTGGAGCGTGCGCGCGCCGGCGAGGAGGACGCGTTCAGCGAGCTGACCGACCCGTACCGGCATGAGCTCGAGGTGCACATCTACCGGATCGTCGGGTCGGTCCACGACGCCGAGGATCTGCTTCAGGAGACCCTCGTCGCCGCGTGGCGCGGGCTCGACGGGTTCGAGGGACGTGCGTCGGTCCGCGCCTGGCTCTACCGGATCGCGACCAACCGCTCCCTCGACGCGCTCCGGGCGACCCGACGCCGGCCCGAGGACCTGCAGCCGATGACCGAGAGGCCCGAGCCCACGCGGTACGGCGAGGCGATCTGGCTGGAGCCCTTCCCCGACGTCCTGCTGGAGGGGATCCCGGACCAGGCTCCCGGGCCGGAGGCGCGCTACGAGGCCAAGGAGGCGATCGAGCTGGGGTTCGTCGTCGGCCTCCAGCATCTGTCCCCGCCCCAGCGCGCGGTACTGGTGCTCCGCGACGTGCTCGGCTACCGCACCGAGGAGGTCGCCGAGATGCTCGACACCACCGCGCATTCGGTCAACAGCCTGCTGCGCCGCGCCCGCGCGGCATTCGAATCGCGGCTGCCGGCGGCCGGACGAGAGCGGGCGCCGCTGCCCGACTCCAGGGGCGAGCGCGCCATCGTCGGCCGCTTCGCCGAGGCCTTCCAGGCAGGCGACATCGACAGTGTCGTCGAGCTATTGACCGAGGACGCGTGGCTGACGATGCCGCCCGAGCCCCACGAATACCAGGGCCCCGCCGCGATCGCCGCGTTCCTCGGCGAGCGCATGATCAGGCGAGGCGCGCCGCTGCTGGTGCCCACCCGCGCCAACGCACAGTCGGCATTCGGCGCCTACTTCCGAACCCACAAGACCGAGATCGCCCGACTGTACGGGATGATCGTCCTGACCCTGGAAGGCCCGCGGATCTCGGCGATCACCTGGTTCGGCGGCAACAGCGCCTTCGCCCACTTCGGGCTGCCACGGGTCCTGCGATAGCCGTCAAGACCCACCCATCAAGGGTCTCAGTCCCGTCGCGGATCGGTCTCGTGTGCTCGACGGTCCCTGCCCGTCCTCCTACCGTCCGGTCGATGAACACCGGACGACTGAGCGTGATCTGCTGGGCGCTTTTCCTCGTCGCGCTCATCGGGATCGGACTTGCCGCCCAGGCCAGCCCGGAGATCGCGATCGCCGCCGCGGCGATCTCGGCGCTGAGCTTCGTCTACGCGATGTACCTCTGTCTCTGGGGGATGCGCAAAGGCGATCCTCGGCTGCTGCGGCGAGGGACGAGCGGCACCGCCGAGGTCGTCTCGGCGAGGGAGACGACCTGGGCGGTGGCGGCCGGCGAGTACTACGGGATCGGTGCCCCGACGGTGTGGAAGTACGGGCTGGAGGTGGCCTAGGTTCCGTCCGTCCACCCGAGGCAGAGGAAAGCGCGTGTCCCCATCAGCGGCGATCGAGGAGCAGCAGGCCGGACTGCGGAAGTTCGCCGTCGCCCATGGCTTGACCTATTCCGCGAGCGCCTCGCTGCCCACCCTGGGCGACCTGTCAAGGAATCGGAGCTCGAGGCCGGCCCGAACGGACTATCGGCCAAGGACCTCGATGCCTACGTCGAACGACTCGCGGGCGGATAGGGCTCCGTCGCGGCGGTTCGTCATGCACCGCCCTCGCCGAGGATCTTCGCCTCGGCGGCGGCGGACTGTGCGTCGTTGATCAAGCCCTGGTCCCGGAGCGTCTTGAGTTCAGGTCCCCGCCGGCCGGAGAGGCGGCTCCCGGCTCGCCCAGATGGTCGAACTGGGAGTCGAGCTGCGCTTGGCGCCCGGCATCGACCTGGGCCTGGAGCCGGCCGACATTGCGCGCTTCCAGCGGGCCCTTCTCGAATTCGGCGGTCGAGCCATCGGGGAGACGGACCCGGACCTTGACGCCGAAAGCGTCGACGATCCCGCCGGGCGTGCCATAGGCGGTGAGCCCAAATACCTGGCCCTCGGCCTGGGCGCCTTCCCGCAGCACGCGCTTCTTCCAGCGGTGGAACATCAGCTTCCCTCCGACCGCGCGAGCACGGCGCGCAGGCTAGGGCACCGAAGGTGGCGCGAGAGACGGTGGGGCCGCGAATGAGACGAGGTTGAGACCGCGGGGCGATGGTCTCGATCCGGTCTCAGGCGGTTGCGTCACGGACCCCTCTGCGGCAGAACTTCGACGGCGCCAAATCGAGGTTCAGACAACTGCCTGGTCGGCTGACGACCAGGGCGCCAACAGAGGAGAACAGATGAACGATGTCTTGTCCGGTCGCAATCGCGTGAAGGCGACGGTGCTCGTCCTGTCCTTGGCGGCGATGCTCGCGGGAGGCCTGCTCGCGGGCTGCGGCGGCGCCGACACGAGCAGCATCGAAAAGAACGTCAACAAGCAGATCGAAAAAGGCAACGAACTGGCCGAAGAAACGGTGAAGGCTGTGAACAAGGAGGCCGAAGCGGCCCTCGAAGAAGCCAAGACCGAATCGAAGGGCGAAGGTTCCGAGCAGGCCGAAGAAGGGCTCGAAGAGGCAGAAACGGGAGTCGAAGAAAGCACCGAACGTGTGCAGATGGGCATCGAAGAAGGCAAGGCCGAGGCCAAGAAGGCCCAGGAAGAAGCCAAGAAGCTGATCGAAGAAGCGAGCGAATAGCCCGAGTCGACGAAGGCGAGGGGCAGACGATGGGATTCATGGACAACCTGAAGGGGACCGCCAAGCAGGCGGTCAACCCCGGCGGCCAGATGAAGGAACGCGGCAAGATCGCGAAGCTCAATTCCTCCGGCGTCGACGCCACCGCGACGGTCGATTCGATGAAGCAGGTCGGCTCCCAGATCGGCGGCGGGAAGCAGATCGACTTCGAGCTGACCGTCCATCCGCCCGACGACGGCACCGACTACAGCGTCGCCACCAGCCAGGCGATGCACGAGGTGTAACTGAAGGGCATCGAGCAGGGCGGCACCATCGCGGTGAAGTTCGACCCCGACGATCCGCAGTCGCTGCTCGTCTGGGGCGCCGCCCGCTGAGGCCCTTGGTTGCCGAATCGGAACCACGGTGGTTTCTACGAAAGCGACCTCGAGCCGCCGAAGCTCTCGACCGGGTCGACTTCCGCCCTTTACGCTAAAGTAAAGGCATGCCTCGCATCTCCACCAAGCATCAGGTCACCCTGCCGGTCGAGAGCCTCGAGGCGGCCGGCCTGCGGCCGGGGGACGAGGTCGTGATCGAGGCCGAGGGCACCGACCGCATCGTCGTCCACCGGGCGGCACCAGATCTGGCGTCCGCGTTGGGGGTCTTCGACGGGCTCTACGAACCCGGTCACCTGGAGGAGCTCCGCTCCGAAGAGCGCGGCTGAGTCCGGGGGCGCACGGTGACGATCTGCGTCCTCGACACCGATGTCGTGATCGCCGCGCTCGATCGAGCCGACGCTCACCATGCCGCCGCGCGGGAGGCGTTCGGCAGGTTCGCGTCCACGGGGACCGAGCTCGTGATCTGCACGGTCAACTATGCGGAGGCGCTGGTACGCCCGGCCGAAGATGAGCGCAACCTCCGCGCCGCGGTCGACGCCATTGGCTCGCTCGGCATCCGGACGTCGGCTCCCGATTCCGCGACGGCCCGCCTGGCGGCCCGCCGCCGTGCCCTCGGGATCAGCCTCGCCGACGGGTTCGCCATCGCCACCGCCGAGCGCCTCGACGCGGAGCTGGCGAGCTTCGACCGGCGGGTGCGCCGTGCCCTCGAGGCAGCCGGGCCCCAGCTGAGCTCGGCCCTCTCGGATTGAGGCAGTACTTCGGCCCGCACATCCCGGAACCGGTCGGTCGTCGATTCGTCTAGCCCGCCCGTCGTGGCCGTAGTATCGGTGGCCTTGAAGCGTCCGTTACTCGTCCTGGGTCTCTGCTTCACCTGCCTCTCGCTCTGGCCGCTCGCGGCGCAGGCCGGTGCTGGCGGCCGCGTGGTCGATTCCTACTGCAGCCCCACCGGCGACTACTGCACGAGCATCTCTCGCTCCGCCAAGGGCGAACTCGTCTTCTCACTGCGGACCTTCTCCTTCACCGACAAGTACAAGCTCTGCGTCGAAGCGCCGGTGAAGACGGAACCGCGGGAATGCGGTTACTGGTTTCCCCGCGATCGGGGCAATGGCGTCTACGGCAGCAATGTCAGCTTCAAGGGGAGCTTCTTCTACAAGGGGCCCGGGACCTATCGGGTCAGCTGGTGGTACGGCGACGGCAATCGCCTCGGCAAGGCGCTCACCTTCGTCGGGACGCGCCCGCTCCGCTGAGCCCGCCGGCCGCTTCGTCCCGTGACACCGGCGGGGGTGCGAATTAATCGGTGAATTCGGTCAGGCCTCCGTGTCTTCTTGGTCATCGGGTCGCGCCATCGGCGCTCGACCACCCCAGACCGAATCGGAGGCAGATCGAATGGCAAGCATGGAGTCCCAGGCCGTGAGCAACTGGTACCGCACGGCGCTCGAGACCATCGGAACCCACCAGGATTGGTCGCCGGCGGAGCAACACGCGTTCTTCGAGGGCTGGAAGGTGTTGACCGCCGAGCCGGCCGGAGTCGTCTGCCAGAGCGTCGACGTCGACGGCGTGGAGGCGATCTGGGCGACCCCGGAGGAGCACGGGGACACGGTCCTGCTGTGCATCCACGGCGGCGGCTTCGTCTCCGGGTCGATCCACACCCATCGCAAGCTCTTCGGCCACATCGCCAAGGCGGCAGGGGCGCGTGCCCTGATCGTCAGCTACCCGCTGCTGCCGGACGGCACCTATCCGATCCCCCTCGACCGCGCGCTCACCGCCTACCGCTGGCTGCTGGACCAGAACATCCCCGCGGACCGGATCGGCTTCGTCGGCGACTCCGCCGGCGGCGGTGTCGCGGTGACCGCGCAGCTGCGGGGCCGTGACGAAGGCCTGCCCCTGCCGGGATGCACGCTGCTGATGTCACCCTGGATCGACTGGGCGGCGACCGGGGAGAGCCTGAGCTCCAGCGAAGGCAAGGACGTACTCTTCAGCGCGGCGTGGGTGGAGCAGATGGCGGCCGGCTACCTCGCCGGGACCGACCCGCGTGACCCCGCCGCCAACGCGCTCTACGCCGACCTCGCGGGATTGGGTCCCCTCTGCATCCAGGTCGGCGACCAGGAGCTGCTCCTCGACGACAGCCGCATGCTCGCCGAGCGTGCGACCGCGGCGGGTGTCGAGGTGAGCCTCGAGGTCTTCCCGGGGATGCAGCACACCTTCCAGATGATGGCCGGCCACGCCCCGGAGGCCGACGACGCAGTCGCGAAGCTGGGCGAGTTCGCCCGCGCCAGGCCGGGGACCCGGGTCGCCTAGGGGGTTGATTCCACGGGCCGGGCCTTTTGAAGCTGACGCCCGAGGTAAGGGACGCAAGGCGCGGAGGGTTCGTCACGGGAGGGGCACGGATCCGTGACGGGACTCGCATCTCGTGACGGAGAGCGTGGGAAGTCCACGCTTCCGTGCGTGTTGGACAACACGCACGAGCACGCTCGCTGAGTTAGGCCCCCTATAGCGCCCTTAACTCAGCGAGCGTGGATCCGGGCCCTCCTTCGAGGCCCGGAAAGGCCCAGAATGTGGCTGAAGGGTGCGGGAAGTGTGGAGTTCCCGGCATCTTCGTCGCGGGACTCAGGCAGGTGTGGCATCTCTCGCGCGGACCTCCGACGTAAGTCCGACCTCCGCCGGCCCGAGCTACACCTCGACCTCAGCGCGCTCGGCCATCATGTTGACCAGGACCGAGCCGATCACGATGACGCCGGTGACGATCTGCTGCCAGTAGCTGGGCAGTCCGGTCAGGGTCAGGCCGTTCTGGAGGACGCCGAGGAAGAGGACGCCGATCGTGGTCCCGAAGACCGAGCCGACGCCGCCGCTCAGCGCCGCGCCGCCTAAGAGGACGGCGGCGGTCGCGTCAAAGATGATCGTCCCTCCCACCGCCGGGCTGGCGGCGCCGATCCGGGCCGCCTGGACGACTCCCCCGGCCGCCGCCGCGGCGCCGGCGATGGCGAACACGAAGATGATCGTCCGCACGACGTTGATCCCCGACAGCTGCGCCGCCAGCGGGTTGCCGCCGGTGGCGTAGATGTCACGGCCGAAGAAGGACCAGCGCAGGACGTACCAGGCGACGAGGTAGGCGACGACGACCAGGATGACGACGACCGGTACCCGCGCGACGGTGTTGAACGCGAGCCCGTCCATCAACGCCGAGGTGAAGCTGTGGGTCTGGCCGTCGGAGACGAGTTCCACCACCCCCTGCTCCAGCACCAACATCCCCAGCGTCGCCACCAGGAAGGACATCTTCAGGCGGCCGACGAGCGTGCCGTTGATGAGCCCGCCGATCAGGGCGCCGGCGATGATCGTGACGACGATCGCGGGCAGGGCCGGGATGCCGAGATTGTCGT
>Ga0268266_10004521_pt1 | contig 13294 bp, 11 predicted proteins | sample KBSS13metaG_FD_190356 | JGI IMG/M metagenome (GOLD analysis project Ga0268266, IMG submission 190356) | Switchgrass rhizosphere microbial communities from Kellogg Biological Station, Michigan, USA - KBS S1-3 metaG (SPAdes) (version 2) | ecosystem: Host-associated > Plants > Roots > Rhizosphere...
CCTGTCGGCCAAGCACGCGATCTTCGGCGAGGTCTTCGTCGGCGCCGGTCAGCAGACGTGGATGTTCGAGGATCGGCTCTACCCGCAGCTGGCGCTCAACGCCGTGGCGGGCAAGGACCCCAAGGAATGGCAGAACCGCGAGCCCACCCGCTACGAGGACATCATCCCCGGGTGCTGGCAGCCGGCCGCGCGGGTGGCGGACATGGACATGGGCGGCATCCAGGCCATGGTCATGTTCCCGACGTTCCCGCGGTTCGCGGGCACCGCCTTCCTCGAGGCGGATGACATGGAGCTCGCGCTGCTCTCGGTGCGGGCGTGGAACGACTTCGTCTTCGAGGAGTGGAGCGATCCGTACCCGGACCGCTTCATCCCGATCTCGATCCTGCCGCTGTGGGACGTCGACCTCGCCGTGGCGGAGCTCGAGCGGGTGGCGGAGCGTGGCGCGAAGGGCATCTCGTTCCCCGAGAACCCGGCGCCCCTCGGCCTGCCGAGCTGGACCTCGGGCGGCTGGGACAAGGTGTGTGCCGCGGCGCAGGCGCACGACATGCCGCTGTGCATGCACTTCGGCACCTCCGGGAAGACCCTGAAGCCGAGCGCGGACTGCTCGGACCTCGCCGTCACGGCGACGATGGGCCTGAACTCGATGATCACCTTCGCCGATCTGCTGTTCTCGCCGGTGTTCCACAAGTTCCCCCAGCTCAAGGCCGTCCTGGCCGAGGGGGGCATCGGCTGGCTGCCGTACATGCTCGAGCGCGCGGAGCTGTCGTGGTCGAAGCACCGGTGGCACAACAAGGCCTCGGACGTGAACCCGCGTGACCTGTGGGCCCGCACCCTCTACGGCTGCTACATCAGCGACGCGCACGGCATCGGTTCGCGTGACGCCATCGGCGTCGACCGCATCATGTGGGAGTGCGACTATCCGCACTCCGACTCCGACTGGCCGCACTCGCGCAAGATGGCCGCCGACCAGCTCAAGGACGTGCCGGACGACGAGGTGCACCAGATCGTGGAGCTGACCGCCCGGAAGGTCTTCAACTTCCCGGCCTGATCCCCTCCGGGGGATGCGCGGGCCCCCCAGGGGCCCGCGCACGGTCCGGGTGGGGTCGGTGTCATCGTCGTGCACGCCGTCCCGTTCATGGCCGACCCACATGGGCGCGGCCGAGCTCGTTGGCCCGGTCAACGAGCCTCGGGCTGGTCAGCAGCATCGTGTAGCCCTCGTCGAGCCGCCGGACGACATCGCCCTCGGCGCAGATGATCGCCGCCGGGACGCCGCGTCGCGCGCACGTCCGCCGGATGTCCTCGACCGCGGTCGCCAAGGACGGCGCGTCGCCGGGCTCCCCGGCGAGGGACAGCTCGAGGTCCCCGGTGCCTGCCCACACGGCCCCGATGCCCGGGACCTCGTCGAGGATGCGCGGGAGCTCGCGAACGCCGGCCGCGGTCTCGACGAGCAGGACCAGGAGCAGCTCGCCCCGAGGGTTGAGCGGCCACAGGTCCGCGCGTTCGCGGTACTCCTGGGGTGTCAGGCCCCAGTACCGGGGGGCGGAGAAGGACCAGCGGCCCCGACGTCCCTGCCGGTCGTGTCCGTGCCGCCCCTCGGCGGCGGGCGAGTTCGGGTACCGGCACGCCTCGACGGCGGCCCGCGCGTCCTCGACGGTCTCCACCTGGGGGACCACGATGCCGTAGACCCCGGCGTCGAGGACCTGCTTGATGATCCACTGGTTGCGTTCCCCGCCGTTGGCGGGGATGCGCACGAGCGGCACCACGTCGGGGCGCAGGCTTCCGGTGGTGGCGACGGACCGCCGGTTCAGCAGGAACTGCAGCGAGATCGTGAGCCCGTTGATGTCGAACCACTGGTGCTCCATGTCGAACACCACGAAGTCGTAGCGACCGGGCCCCGCACCCAGCTCGGCCTCGACCGTTCGCGTGCCGGCCGGTACCGCACCACTGGTCGGCACCATCACCCCGAAGGCCGCCCCGCCTGCCTCCACCAGGGCGACGACGCCGTTCAGCCGGCCCTCCGTCACGTCCGGCCTCCCGGGACCGGGGCCTTGCGCCTCAGCAGCAGCATGGCTTATTATGATCAGATTCATGCCACGCGGCAAGGTCCGTCGATGCCCGGCATCGGGCCTCGGGTCGCGGAACCATCGGAGGAGTCAGCATGATCGTCGACGGCGACGGCCACCTGTTCGAACCCGCCACGATGTGGCGCGACTACTCGCCCGCGGCGGATCGCGAACGCGCGCTGACGGTCGAGTCCGACAGCCTCGGCTACCCCTACATGAGCATCAACGGCACGTCGGTGGACACCGTGCAGATCACCTGGCCCGGTGAGTTCGGGGAGGCGGGCCGGGTCCGCAACGCCCAGCGCGCGGGCCTGCCGTACCCGGGTATCCCGTACGCCGAGATGCCGGAGTCCTACTGGAACCCGTCGGCGCGCAAGGGGCTGTTGCCGGGCTGGGGCATCGACAAGTGCGTGCTCTACCCGCAGTCCGGGTTCGTGTGGGAGTACCTCCTGCAGGACGACCTGACCACCTCACGGGTGAACATGGCGGCCTGGAACCGGTGGGCCGTCGAGGTCGCCCAGGAGGGCGCAGGCGCCCTGGCGCCGGTGGGCCACGTGTCGCTGCAGGGCGACCAGGAGTGGATCTTCCAGCAGCTGAAGCTGCTGTCCGACGGCGGGGTGCGGATGGCGATGTGCGCCCCGGGCCAGATCAACGGAAAGCGGCTCTCGCATCCGGACAACGACCCCCTCTGGCAGGCGATGGTCGATCTGCGGGTCACTCCGGCCTGGCACGTCAACTTCCGGATGGCCGGCTTCATGGACAACCTCCCGGGCTGGTGCGACAACGACACCGACAGCTTCCTCAAGGTCGTGCCCGGGATCTTCCAGGGCACCGCGGCCCAGATCGCGCTCGTGGACCTCGCCGCCAACGGCGTCTTCGAGCGGTTCCCGGACTTCGCCGTGGTCCTCGCCGAGGTCGGGGCGGCCTGGCTGCCGCCACTGCTGCGCAGGCTCGACAATCTCTACGAGATCCAGGCCTCGTTCCACGGGCGCCCGCTGTGCCCGGACCTGCGGATGCCGCCGAGTGAGTACATCAAGCGTCAGGCGATCATCACCTGCAGCTTCCCGGCCGACACCGCCGATCCGGCCGTGCTCGCCCTCGCCCCGGACAACTTCGCGTTCGGTGGTGACTACCCTCATCCCGAGGGCCTCGCCCAGCCGCTGGCCGACTACAAGGCGATGGTGGAGTTCATCGACCCCGCGACCGAGGACGGGTTCTACGGCGACAACCTCGCCCGTTTCCTCTGAACCGCAGCCCCTGACGAGCCGGCCGCTGTCTCGACCAGGGGACCGACCACAGCGGGTCCCACGCCGCACTGTGGAAGGACCCCAGGCCCCGCGGCGCCGTGTTCTCGGGGAACGAGAGTGCCCGCGCCCCCTTCGCCGCCACCGAACCGCGTGATCTCCTTGTCGGTCCCGACGATGCGAGCCATGCCTGGCACCTCCTCGGGGCGCCGGATCATCGATCCGGCGCCCCGAGGACGGTGCTACGGCGGCCCCGCCTGCCGACCGCGCATCGTGGCGACCGCCGTCACCGGATGGCCGCGCCGGCGTCGACCGGCAGGGTGACACCGGTGACGTAGCGGGCGTCGTCCGACGCGAGCCAGATCACGGCGGCGCTGATGTCGTCGGGCTCGACATAGGGGATGTCGATCAGGTTCATCGCGGCGAGGACGGGTGCGACGTCCTCGGCGGTGGGGTGCTCCAGGTCGGGCCGGAAGGACCGGTACGACTGGTCGTTCATGATCATCGGTGTGCGGACCGCGGTCGGGTGCACCGTGTTCACCCGGATGCGGGCGGGCGCGAGCTCGATGGCGGCCGCCCGCATCAGCCCGACCACTCCGTGCTTGGACTCGGTGTACCCGCCCATCACACCCAGGGCTCGCAGGCCCCCCAGCGAACTCGTGATCACGATCGACCCGCCGCCGGAGGCGGTCAGCGCAGGCCTGGCCGCTTCGATCGTGGCGAACACCCCGGTGAGGTTCACGTCCACCGTGACCCGGAAGGCGGCGAGCTTCTCGGCGAGCCCGGTCGGGCGGTCTGAGCCCCCGTGGGGCGTGATGATGCCCGCATTGGCGCAGACCACGTCCAGTCGGCCGAGCTCGGTGACGGCGTCCTCGACCACCGCGGCGAGAGCCTCGGCGTCCCGGACGTCGACCTTGCGGGCGACGATCCGGCGATCGAGTGCCTCCACCGCCTCGGCGGTCTCGGCGAGGTCCTTCTCGGTGCTCATCGGGTAGCCGACTTCGTCGATCTGCTCGCACAGGTCGACGGCGATGATGTCCGCCCCCTCGCCTGCGAGGCGGATCGCGTGGTTGCGGCCCTGCCCCCGGGCCGCGCCGGTGATCAGCGCGACCTTCCCGGCGAGCTTGCCCTGTGGTGCCGTCACTTCACGTGCTCCTTCGTCGCGGCGCCTCGGCCCCGCAGGTGATCGATGATCAGGTCGTTGACGGTGTCGGGCTGTTCCACCTGCAGGAAGTGCCCGACGTCCGGCAGGATCACCGTCCTCGACCCCGGTGAGGTGAGGAAGGGCGCGGCCGCCTCGGCCAGCTCGCTCCCCATACAGCCGTCCTGCGCCCCGTGGAGGTAGAGCGTCGGCTGCGGCGCCAGCCCGCCCGCTCCCGCCGCGGCGGCGGCGTACGGATCGTCGGCCGGGGGAGCGAAGACGGCGCGGTAGTAGCCCAGAGCCGCGTCGAGGGCCTCGGGCTTGCTCAGGCACGACCGCACCTCCTGCAGGTCGCGGCCGGGGTCGTAGCCGGGGGACCAGTCCCGCCACAGCCGGTCGAGGAAGGCGAAGTCGTCGGCTGCGACGACGGCCGGGCCGTGCGGTGCCGCGCACACGCTCATGTACCAGGAGCGCTTCATCTGGTCGTAGGTGCCCATGAGGGGGAGCGCGGCCGGGGCCGGGGGCACGGCCAGAATGACCAGTCTGCTCCACAGCTCCGGGAAGGTCGCTGCCGCCGCGTACGCCGTTCCGGCACCCCAGTCGTGGCCTATGATGACGGCCGAGGAGTCGGCGCCGAGGGCGGCGTGCAGGTTGTTCGCGTCGGTGACGAGGGCGCCGATCTGGTAGGCACCCTCCGGCGACACCGACGTGGGGGCGTAGCCCCGCGTGAACGGTGCGACGGCGTGGAAGCCGGCCTCGGCCAACCGGGGGAGGAGATGGCGCCACGTGTGGGCGGTGTCGGGGAAACCGTGCAGGCAGAGGGCGAGCGGACCCTCACCGGCCTCGAGGATCTCGAAGTCGATCTCCCCAGCGTGTACCTGCCGATGGGTGATGCCGGCGCCGGCGGCGGCGGTGCTCATCGGAGGTCCGCAGAGTGGGTTTGACAGGGAATCATAAATCTTATCATAATCAGTTGCTCGGGCCTTGTCAGCCCCCGGCCGACGAGCGGTCAGACCGAGTGGACGGGGAGCGCGGGGCGGCTCCGCAGGACGGGAGAGAGTGCGCGTGGAGATGACCCTCGTCGTCAGCGACCGCCGGGACGAGTCGGACGGCGTCGTCAGCCTGACGCTGCGTGCCGAGGCGGACGGCCAGGAGCTTCCGGCCTGGGAACCCGGCGCCCACCTCGAGGTCGTCCTGCCCAGCGGACTGATCCGTCACTACTCGCTGTGCGGTCCCGTGGAGGACCGGGACCGGTACCGGATCGCCGTCCTGCGCGAGCCGGCCTCGCGGGGCGGCTCCGTCGAGGTCCACGATCGCGTGACGCCGGGGACGAGGCTGCACGTGACCGGGCCGCGCAACCACTTCGGCCTCGAGGCCGCCGACCACTACCTCTTCATCGCAGGCGGCATCGGGATCACGCCGATCCTGCCGATGATCGCGCGGGCCGAGGCGGCGGGCGTGCCGTGGAAGCTCGTCTACGGCGGGCGGCAGGCCTCGTCGATGGCGTTCGTCGACGAGATCACCGCGCGGACCGGCGGCAAGGTGGAGCTGCTGGCGGAGGACGAGGTCGGTCGGCCCGACCTGCCTGCCGTGCTCGGCGAGGTCCCGGTGGGCGGACGGGTGTACTGCTGTGGGCCCGAGGGGCTGCTGGGCGCGGTGGAGGCCGAGTGCGCGAAACGCGGGCTCTCGGGGTTCCTGCACGTCGAGCGGTTCGCCGCCGGGGCCCTCGCGGCCGCCGACGACGGATCCGGCTCGGCCGGATTCGAGGTGCGGCTCGCCCGGAGCGGGACGACGGTGACGGTGCCGCCGGACCGCAGCATCCTCGAAGTCGTCCGTGACGTCCTGCCCGGCGTGCCGTCCTCCTGCGAGGAAGGGATCTGCGGGACCTGCGAGACGCCCGTGCTCGAGGGCGTTCCGGACCACCGCGACCACATCATGAGTGCCGCGGAGCGGGCGTCGAACGCCACCATGATGATCTGCGTGGGCCGGGCGCTGAGCGACCGGCTGGTGCTCGACCTCTGACCCGACGCCGCCTACTCCTGAATGGTCAGGACCGGACGAGCCGCCCTGGCCTGGCTGTGGTCGCCTGCCCGTCGCGGTAGGTGACCTGACCCGAGACGATCGTGGCTCGGAATCCGGTCGCGCGCTGCATCAGCCGCTTTCCGTCGCAGGGAAGGTCCCGGCTGACGGACACCGGACCGTACCCGAGCTCGTCGAGGTCGATGATGTTGATGTCGGCTTTCAGGCCGACACCGATCCGTCCCCGGTCAGCCAGGCCTGCCGCGTCAGCGGTATCGGAGGTGAGACGTCGGACGCCTTCGGCGATGGAGAAGCGTCCGCGCTGTGTGACCCAGTAGCTCAGGAGGAACGTGGGGAAGCCCGCGTCGAGAATGAACCCGACATGAGCACCGCCATCGCCTAGACCCATGATGGTATTGGGGTCACTCAGCAACTCTTCACAGACGCCGAGTCGTTCGGGTTCACGGTCGAAGTAGTTCAGGAGCGGAATCATGATGAAACCCATCCCGTCGTCTTCGAGCAGAACGTCGTAAGCGACCTCGGCGGGGGTGCACCCCGCGCGGTGCGCGATCGCCGCCAGGGAATCGTGTGGATGAGGCGCGTACACCGGAGGGTTGCCCAATCGGAACATGTGAGAACGCGACGTCCGCTCGAGCAGAGAAAACGTACTGAACTCCGTCGGATCGTCGGCGAGCATCGCAGCTCGCACGTCGGGGTTGCGCATCGCCGCAACCCGTTCGGCAAGCGGAAGATCGGCGATCGACCGATAGGTTCGGGTGCCTGAGAATGGATTCAGGTTGCTCTCCAGGCCGAGCAGCAGGCCGATGGGCCGCGGTGCGACGACTGGCCGCATCGATACGCCGGCCGCGATCGTCTCGTCGGCGAAGTCGAGGATCTCGCGCCACAACTCTGCATTCGAATCCGTTTGGCTCAGAGTGAAGACGGCTCGTTGACCGGTGGTGGCGAGGGCCTCGGCGATCATCCGGTATTCCGTCAGGACGTCGCGATCCCGCAACTCGGTGACGACCTCGAAGAAGCCGCGGCCTGCATCGGCCATCCCGCGCAGCAGGCCGGTGACCTCGGCTTGGTGGGCGCGCAGGGTCGGCATGTAGTCACCGGTGACCGCTCGGTGCGCGGTCGTCCTGGAAGTCGAGACACCGAACGCGCCTGCCGAGACCGCCCGGGCGACCAGTGCCCGCATCCCGGCGATGTCCTCCTCGGTCGCCGGTTCGTGGTCCAGCGCACGTTGGCCCATGACGAAGACCCGCAGTGGCGCATGCGGCAGCAGAGCGCAGACATCCACGTCCCACCTCCGGGCGTCCAGCGCATCGAGATAGTCCTCGAAGGACTCCCACTCCCAGGTCAGGCCTTGGGCCATGACTGCACCCGGGATGTCTTCCACACCCTCCATCAGGGCGATCAACCGCTCGCGGTCCGACTCGCGGCACGGCGCGAAGCCCACGCCGCAGTTCCCCATCACGACCGTGGTCACACCGTGGAGTGACGACGGCGCGAGCGTGTCGTCCCAGATCGCCTGGCCATCGTAATGAGTATGAATGTCCACGAATCCGGGCGTGACGATGCAGCCTTCGGCATCGATTTCCTCGGTCGCGCTGTGCGGGACGCTGCCGACGGCCGCGATCACGCCATCTTTGATCCCGATATCGGCGACGAGGCTCGGCCCGCCGGTGCCGTCATAGACGGTGGCGCCTCGAATAATGATGTCCATGACTGACTCCGCGGTAGCGATCGCCGATGTAGCGTCACGAGATGTCGATGTTGTAGACGTGGGCGGCGTTCCTGCTGAGCAGCTTCTCGCGGGTCTCGTGGTCGACGAGCTCGAGGGTCGGCGCGACGTTCCGAATAGGCTCGGGGTACAGGCAGGTCGGATGCGGGAAGTCGGTCTCGAACATGCAGTTCTCGACTCCCACGGCGCGGACGTCGTCGATGAACTTCTGCCCAGTGCGCCCTTCGTACCAGAAGCAGGCATACATCTGTCGGCGGAAATACTCTGACGGCCTGAGCGCCAACTCGACGTTGCTTTCCGTGGCCTGGTAGTCCAAGCCTTCCAGGAAGAAGGGAATCCAGCCGATACCGCTTTCCACCGACACGATCTTCAGCCGGGGGAAGCGATCGCAGATGCCGGAGTAGATGATGTTCGCCAGGATACGGGCGTTACCGAGCTGGAGCATCGCCGAACCCACGGCCAGCTTCTTGTCCTCACTGAACGAGGGCCAGGGCGTCGTCCCGAAGTAGCTCCGCTGCGTTGCGCTGGCCCCGACGTGGAAGTTCAGTGGCAGGTCACACGCCTCGAGCGCCTCCCATACCGGATCCCAATGCCGTTCGGCGAGGTCCGGTAGCCCGGCGACCTGCGGGTCGGCGGACATGACGACACCTTTGAGCCCGAGCCCGTGAACTCGTTCGATCTCACGGACGCTCGCCTCGACGTCCCACCATGGCAGCATGGCCATCCCGAACAGCCGCCCACCAGACTCTTCCTGGTTCTCGGCCATGGCGTCGTTCCATATCGTTGCGCACAGGTTTCGAAGTTCGACGTCCGGGATCAAGGCGAAGTTCTGCCCTCCGAAACCGACGACGTTCGGATAGATCACCTGCGCGTAGACGCCGAGAGCGTCCATCATCGCCACCCTCGGTTCGACGAAGGAGGCGGCGGCCGACCCCTCGCCCAGCGGCCACTCGATGAAGATGGAGCCGCGCACCTTCTCGTTCAGCCTGTTGATGACACTGCCCGACCCGGCCGGACCCAGCACGGTGCCCTCGCCGACGACCCAGACCGACTGTCTCGACGTCTGCCCCAGCATCGACTGCTCTCGCACCTGGGCCATCATCGCCGGACCGAGATCATCCGTGGCGACGATCCTCGGGACGAGATCGGCATACTTCTTCGGTGCCCGCGACGTCCAGATGTCCCCGGGCTCGGTCAGGTGCGTATCCACGTCGATGATCTTGATGCCCCGAAGCGACTCGACCTCGTCGAAGAGCGGCTGATCAACTGTCGTCATGGTGGTCCTTCCGGCTCCTGTCCGCGTCGACAGGAAGCGTTGGTCGATCGACGCCGATCCGAACTCGGCGGAGCACGCAGGTCACCGCGCCCCGGTCAGGCCGCGTACACCGTCAGGGCGGACTCGTAGCGGCGGGGCGGGGTCGTCTTCGCCGGGTCGTACCACGGCATCAGGATGCGAACCACGTTCTTCAGGCTCGGGACGGCCCTGACCTTCTTGGCCTGCTTGAGCCGTTCGTCCGAGGCCGCCTTCTCCTCGGGGGTCATGTTCTGCTGGTCGACCGAGACCAGGTAGTCGCACAGCTTCACCGCGTAGCCGTTCATGTGGGTGGCGGCGTCGTAGACGCCGCGGATTCGCCGGAGGTAGGCGCGCACCGGGCCACCCTGGCCGCCCAGCCGCTGGTAGACCCGGTGGCACACCGTACGGTGCTCGAACTCCTCCGCGAGGTGCCAGCGGAACATCTTGACGATCTCCGGATCGGCGCCCTCGATCCGGTCCTCGATGTGCCCGTCGACCCAACTCTCGGCGGCCGTGGATCCGAACGCCTCGAAGCCTTCGCAGTAGGCGAGCAGCCAGTTCAGCGGCTTCTCGGCGAGGAAGCGCTCGTAGTCCGCCTCGTACGCCTTCTCGATCGGCACCATTCCCTCGTAGCCGTTCTCGCGGACCACGGTCAACATCGCGCGGTGCACCTTCATGTGCTGCGCTTCCTGCTGGTTGAAGGTGTCGATGTCCGCGATCAGCTCGGCGTCCGCCACCGGGTCGAGCTCGGCGCGGGCCTTGCGCATCACCTTGATCAGGAACGGCTCGATGTACGCCGGGATGAGGTTGCCGGCGTTGATGAACTGCGAGAGCTCCTTGTTCTCGTTCCAATGCGGCGAGGTCTCGGAGAAGTCGAACGTCGGGTAACGAACCTGCATCGGTTCATCCTCCACGGTGAGAATGTCTCGACCCTCGTGGGCCGAAGGTCGTCGTGCCTACGCTCGGGGCTGAATGTCATCAGATTAGCAGCGCTGAGTGCAGGCGAACAGGGTCCGAGCGCGCCTGTGCCGGCTCGGTCCACGGATCGCGGGGACGAGGACTCGTCGCGATGATCGGCATCGTGCCCACGACGGTGGAACTGGTCTCAGGCGCCGACCATGATCAGACCGCCGTCGACGGCGATGAGCTGCCCTGTCACGAACTGCGATCCCGTGCTCGCCAGAAAGACCATCACCGGCCCCAGGTCGTGCACCGGATCGCCCAGGGCGCCACCGATCGGGATCGTCACCTTGTGTCGCTGGGCGAGCTGCTCCGTTCGTTCGGGGCCGAGGTGTCGCCGCAAACGCTCGGCACCGGGCGTGTCCACTGCGGGAGCGATCGCATTGACCGTGATGCGGTGCTTCCCCCAGGCGGATGCCGCGGAGCGTGTCCAGGCCTGCACAGCGGCCTTCGTGGCCGCATAGAGCGGAGCCCCCGGATTGCCTCGGACCGCCTCGCTCGAGCCGAGGTTGATGATCCTGCCGCCGTGCTCGCGCATGACGGCGAAGGCAGCCTGGTTGGTCAACACGGTGGCCTTGAAGTTCGTGTCGACGAGGGAATCGAGCTCCTCGTTCGTCACCGTCTCGGGGGTCGACGGAACCCAGGTGCCCGCCGCGTGCAGCAGGACGTCGACGCCGCCGAGGGTGGCGACGGCCTTGGCGAAAGCGCCCGAGACGGCGTCACGATCGCGAACGTCGCACCGCAGCCATTCCGCCCGGCCCTGGAGGTGTTCGGGTGGCGGCGTCGAATGGTAGAGCGCCACGACCGTCGCGCCGGCGTCCGTGTAGGCCTCGACCGCGGCGGCCCCGACTCCGGTCGCGGCTCCGGTCACCACGGCGCGGCGGCCCGTCAGTGGCAACTCCGGCGTACCGGCTTCATGCGTCTTCGATGTCGTCATGATGTCTCGCAATCTCTGGCGGCTGTCGGTCTGCGTTCAGGCTGGACTGTGGCGGGTTCACCGCCGCTGCGGCCGACCGGCCGACGCGGCGATGGCGGTCATTCATGATAAGAAACGACGCGGAATGCTCCGCGGCGACTCGCCGGTGGAGCCACCGGACGTGGAGGTGCGCACGTGGAGTACAGGGTGCTCGGTCGGACCGGGGTGCGTGTCAGTCCCTTCTGTCTGGGAGCGATGATGTTCGGGGCCTGGGGCGCCGACCTCGACGAGAGCCGCCGGATCGTCGACGTCGCGCTGGACGCCGGGATCAACATGATCGACACCGCCGACGTGTACTCGCGCGGGGAGTCGGAGGAGATCCTCGGCGAGGTCCTCGGCAAGCGTCGCGACGACATCGTCCTCGCGACGAAGTTCCACAGCCGCATGGGCCCCGGACCGAACCAGCGCGGCAACTCCGCGAGCTGGCTGATCAGGGCGTGCGAGGACAGCCTGCGTCGGCTCAAGACCGACTACATCGACGTCTACCAGATCCATCGACCCGATCCGGACACCGCGCTCGAGGAGACGCTGACCGCCCTCGGACGGCTGGTCGACCAGGGCAAGGTGCGCTACATCGGGACGTCGACCTTCCCGGCGTCGACGCTCGTCGAGGCCCAGTGGCTGTCCGAGGCCCGGCACCTGCCGCGCGTCGTGACCGAGCAGCCGCCGTACTCTCTCCTCTCCCGCGGGGTCGAGGTCGATGTCCTGTCGACCTGCCGGCGTTACGGTGTCGGGGTCCTGGTGTGGGGCCCGCTGTCCGGCGGGTGGCTCTCCGGGCAGTGGCGAGCCGACGGCCGCGAGCTGCACAGCTCCCGGCTCGAGCGGGTGCCGAGCCGCTACGACATCACGCTGCCGCACAACCAGCGCAAGCTCGAGGCGGTCGAGGAGCTGGCGAAGCTGGCGGAGGGTGCAGGCCTCAGCCTGCTGCACATGGCGCTGGCGTTCGTGCTGCGGAACCCGGCGGTCACCGCGGCCATCGTCGGCCCGCGGACGGTCGAGCACCTGACCGGCCAGCTCGGCGCGCTCGACGTGACCCTGACCGACGACGTGCTGGACCGGATCGACGAGATCGTCACGCCGGGGACCAACTTCAGCTGGGGCGACGTGTGGGCGCCGCCGATGATCGAGGAGCCGGCGCTGCGGCGCCGCGCCGTCACCTCGTAGCGACCCGCCCGGGGTCCGGGGTGGGGGTCCGAGCACGGATCCACCGCGGACCCCGGACGTCCGGCGGTGGATCAGCCGCCGGCGTCGGACCCCGCCTCGCCGGCGGGCTCGGACGCCGGACCCAACTCCGCGACGACGGCCGTCAGGGTGTGGTGGACCAGCGAGGCCCGGGGCCACCCGGCGTAGTAGGCGAAGTGCAACAGGAACTCCTGCAGCTCGGCGACGGAGAGGTCGCCGCTGGCGAGCGCGGACCGCAGGTGCTGGTCGATCGCGCCCGGAACGGCGGCCTCGCAGGCACAGGTGAGCGAGATCAGCCTGCGGTCCCGGTCCGACAAGCCGTCCCTGGTCCACAGGTCGCCGAAGACGGAGGCGATGACACCGTCGCGGACGAACGGCACCTCGGAGGTCGGGGCGGGGTACGGCATGAGCTCGGCGAATCGGGCACGGCCGCGTTCGACGTCTTCGGGTGAGCGCATCGGGTCCTCTCTCAGTCGATGTCGCGGGGGGAGGGAGGACGCGGGCGCGGCTGCCGCCGCAGATGCCGTCCTCCATGAGGCGATGGTCGATCCGCGGATCACACCGCCTGGACAGGTGGATGAACTCGACCATGGCCGGGGTACGGCGTGCTCAGCGGATGAGGGTCCCGAAGTCGACGGGCATCTGGACGCCGGTGATGTATCGCGCCT
>Ga0268266_10004524_pt1 | contig 13287 bp, 20 predicted proteins | sample KBSS13metaG_FD_190356 | JGI IMG/M metagenome (GOLD analysis project Ga0268266, IMG submission 190356) | Switchgrass rhizosphere microbial communities from Kellogg Biological Station, Michigan, USA - KBS S1-3 metaG (SPAdes) (version 2) | ecosystem: Host-associated > Plants > Roots > Rhizosphere...
GGCGCCAGCCGGCCATGCAGCAGGGCCAGGCTGAAATATGTGGTACGAAGTCGAGCGGCTGGAGACTAAAGTAGGCAGGCCGTGGTTGCAGGACTGGGGTTTCAGGACTGGGATTTTAGGGCAGTGATTTCGGGGCTGGGGTTTTTAGGGGTTTTTCTGGCGGGCTGAACGGGCCGAGTCGCGACAAAAACATTCCACGGCGACTTGTCTCCCTTTGGCCAAATGCAACTATTATACTAATTCAAGCGGTGACAGGTGTCCGACTTCCTGGGGCTGATTTTTGTCGGAAGGAACATCGTCTTATGCGCACAGTGCATCTGGTTAGTGCGTTAGTGGCCATGAGCGTTCTCGCCATGGCTGCGGTGATTGCTGCCGAGAACAAGAAGGCGCCCGGCGGCGCGCATGGTCGCCCCGGCGCTCCGTCAGCTCGTGCGACAGCCAAGGACAAAGCCCACGTCGCTGTCTACGTCTTCAATCGCGACGGCAAGCTGGTTGGGCCGGTCGATTCGCCGCGCCTGAAACTCTCAGACACTGAGTGGCGCAAACGCTTGACCAAAGAGCAGTACGTCATCGCGCGCAAGAAGGGAACGGAAGACGCCTTCTGCGGCACGCTGCTCGACAACAAGAAGCATGGCGTCTACACCTGCGTCTGCTGCGGGCTGCCGCTGTTCTCGTCCGAAGCGAAGTTCGACTCGGGCACCGGCTGGCCCAGCTTCTTTCAACCAGTCGCCACAGAGAATCTGACGGAAGCCAAAGACTTCAAGACCGGCGATCTGCGGATCGAAATCAACTGCGCTCGTTGCGACGGTCACCTGGGGCACGTCTTTGACGATGGCCCGCGCCCGACCGGTTTGCGATTCTGTCTCAACTCAGAGTCATTGAACTTTACCGAGAGCACGAAGCTGGCGTCGCTGGCCGATCCGGCTGCCGAAAAAGACTCGGACGCCAAAGCGAACGCAAAGAAATCAAGCGGTGAAGGATCAGACGCCGAAGCATCGAGCACAGAAACTTCAGACGCTGCGAAGCCTGCCGGCCGTTCGGCCACTTTCAGGACAGTAGGCGCTACGTCGACGGATGAAACGACGGGTAAGTCGTCCGACAAACCAACCGAGAAGGCGCCAGCGAAGAAAAGCCCCGCCATGGCGGTCTTTGCCAGCGGTTGCTTCTGGTGCTCCGAGGCGTCGTTTGCGCAGCTCAAGGGAGTAAAGGACGTTGTCAGTGGCTACTCCGGCGGTGACGCCGCCACGGCAGACTATCAGCAGGTCGGCTCCGGGCTGACCGGTCACGCCGAGGCCATCCGCGTGACGTACGACCCGAATGTGATCAGTTACGAACAACTGCTGGACGTATTTTTCGATTCGCACGACCCCACAACGCTTAATGCTCAGGGGCCTGATATTGGCACGCAGTACCGCTCGGCGATTTTCTTCGCCAATGACGAGCAGCGCGAAGCGGCCGAGGCGAAAATCAAGAAGCTCACCACCGCCAAGGCGTATCGCCGCAAGATCGTGACAACGCTCGAGCCCCTGACGGGCTTTTACGAGGCCGAAGCGTACCACCAGGATTACGCGGCCAACCACCCGGACGATATGTACGTCCGCGCCAACTCGCTACCGCACGCCCGCAAGGTGCGTGACAAGCACCCGGACCTGATCGACGCTCCGGTAAAAAAGAAGGCGAAGCCGTAGGCGGTTTGGGCTGAATGTCCCGCCACCGACTCCTGAGATTGTGTGCCACTGGCTCCGCCAGTGCGAGCGAAGCCAGTGGTCTCTAGGCAAGTTGCTGGCGTCTGGTGCGGAGTTATTCCTTCTCGGCCAGCAGTTCGTCGATCCGGCGGCGCATCGTCTCTTCGCCTTTAGCGCCTTGCCAGTTCAGCTCGCCATACCACCAGTAGCGGACATAGCCGCGCTTGTCGATCAGATACACGCTCGGCCACATGTTGTTCGACCACGCGTCCCAGTTGGCCGCTTTGCCATCGACGGCGATTGGGTACAGAAGCTGACGCGTTTTGGCGTCAGCCTTCAGGTTGGCAACGTCGCGCTCGCGGGCAGTCTCGGGCGTGTGGAGGCCGAGTAGCGTAACGCCACGGCCGCTAAAGCGATCGTGCCACGCCTTGTAGTGCGGTTGGTTATTGACGCAATTGCTGCAGCCGAAGGCAAAGAAGTGCAGGGCGACCACTTGCCCGCGCAGGCTGGCCAGCGTGACCGGCTTGGTATTTACAAAGCATACAGGCACACACTGCATTGCGTTTAGCCTTAGCGGCACTACGCAACGGCGTGCGGCACAAGCGAGCCCACAACGGGCCAGTCTCGCAAGCGAGGGGCAAAGCGAGCCGCAGGCCAAGCAACCCGCAGCAAACGCGGACAGCGAGCCCTAGCGGCTGTTGTGGGCCAGCGTAGGGCGTAGGCGTGGGGCAATTTGTACTGAGACCGAAAATAACTGCAACGGGTAGGCGACTGATCCTCGCCGCAGACTCGACCGCCGCTGTGTTCCTCTCCACACAGCGGCGGTCGCAGTCGCCCATCACACTGGAGAGTTCAATGACACGGAAGTACGCAAGCGCATGGAACCGGACTGAACCCGGTAAGGCGAGTATCTGCATCAACAAATTTAAATGCAGGATGGGCGACCGATTCGTCCTCTACGTCCGCGTATCCGACTGCTCGCAGAACAAGAACGGCAATTTGCGAGATCAAATTGCTCAACTACTAGCCGCCGTAGAGGACGCTGGTGGGATCGTCATCGACGTGATCACCGACGTTTGTTCGGGATACACCCCCATACGCATCCTCTACGCCGCGCATATTGCACGAAAGCATGGAGCTACGTTGCTCGCGGAAGCCACCGACCGCTTTGTCAGGTCGCCTGCGTTCCACAGCAAAACTAACCCCACGGCGAGAGCCCGAAGGACGGATATCGAGTCCCTTATGCTTTGGACCGATGGCGTCAAACTTATGACCCTCATTGACCCGGATGCGGCGCTCGCAGAAGTCCGCTCATGCCAGACCAAACGTGGCATGCAACAGAAGGGGAGAATGGGTGGTCGCCCCGATAAGCCGAAACCGGGCGACAAGAAACGATTTCGGGAGGTATGGCGATCCAAGGTTCTTCGATTGCATCGCAAGGGCTGGTCACAGCGAGCCATCGCGAAATGCACTCCCGTTCCCCGAACCACGATCCGAAATTGGGTCGCAGCGGCCGACCAGGGGTGGGCCATTTTTAGAAATCGTGGCTAGACGTGCGATACACCGTTCATCGTATTTACCGGGAGTTTCGCCTTCTTTTGCGAGGTACCGGCAAAGACTAAAGGGTTACTTTTACAGCACCTATCACAACGCCCTGTAGTTCTATTGGTTTAAACCGCCATTTACCCACTACAGGCTACGGCTCCACAGTAGCGAGCCAGGCACAGTGCGAAGCCTTTGTCTGTGTTGCCTTGTGCTTCCGATCCCTCGCCTTCTTGTTTGGTCTGTATTTGCCTGGGTACTTCCTCTGAGGGGATGTCATCTACCACACCCATTGTGCGGGTAGAGGCTTCGGCTCGGTGAAACTTGAGAAATAGTTCTTTGTCCTAACTGCTTCGGGTTTCGGTGTTTACGGGTGACAAGCAAGAAATAGATTTAATTCTTGCCCTCGAAAACCTCTGCTCACTCCGATCGTAGGTCAGCAAACCGTTCCGTTTTTACCCCAACTAAGTAGAGTGAAACGAAGACCACCAAGACCAAGCGGACCAGCAAAGTGAAAGGCCAGGGGTCGACGCTGCGCGCAACTAATTCGAAAGCTCCCAAATACGCATGTTTCGAGGACCTCACAGAATTAGAGGTGCAGACGTTCGACCGGTTGCTTAACGACTACCTCGACAACCTCCAGCTCGCACTAGAGGAAGCCGGTCGAGTTCGGTTGGGAAACCGCGTAAAGCCTGAGTTTGATATTCGGATGACTAAGCTCCTTCGAGGCATGCTCCACGGCAAGCTATGGGGCCTGCTCCTCTGCGAGCAAATTCCTAAAACGCTCAGGTTCATCGAAGGGGGTGACTTCAGGCGTATCCGTCGGCATCCTAGTTGGCTCCCGGTTGCCCCTAGAGATAAGTCGAAATTCGACGGGCCAAATATCATCAAACTAGAACGGTAAATGCCGACACCAGCGATCGCGATGCAACGCAGTAACCACTAGGAGAGATTTAATATGCCGAAGCGAAAGAAGAAGGATACCATCGAAAGAACGGATGTACTCATCACAGACAAAGTGCATCAACGGTTTATAAAAGCGCGCGAGCAGCGTGTTACGTGGGAGCAGAAGTACGATCCGGCTAAGGCCAAATTGCGATGGCCGGGAAGTGGTCCACGCTAACTTGTCACCCCAACTCGCGTAACGCCCCACCACGCGAGCCCATAGCTCGTCAAACAGCAACCCCGCCCATGTCTCGGCATGCGGTGGGGTTTTTTATTGCGCTCGCTGACGTAGCCGCGTACAGACATGCGGCTACTAGACTGAAAGGCACAAAGATAAAAAAGCGGTCCTGGCTTTATGGCACCAACTTCGGTGCCCGATCGGCATGGATGATTTCATGTTTCAGACCATGATTGTGGTCGCGGTCGCCGGTGAAGAAGTCTAAGTAGTCGCCAAAATAGGCGACCTTAGCGGCCTCTTCCGGCTTCGCGCGGTTGGCTTGGTCGCGGCGTTTTTTGGATTGCGATTGATAATCGAGTGGGATGGACGGGACGCGAAAAACCTCTACGCTGATGCACGATTCGTCCTTGAAGCGTCTGTCGCCTGGTGCCCTCGAAAGGACATAGTAAACAAAATAAATAGCGTCGGGCCAGTCGTAAATTACCATTTCGACCGGGCGGCCTTGTGCGTCATGCGTAACGATCGACGTCGTCTCTTTGCTTGGCCAGCGAATCGCTTTGCTGGCTGCCGACGGAGTAACGCCCGAGCGGAGCAACTTGACCGACTCCTCAAACGACATCTGTTGTTGGTAGACCTTCCACCGTGGAAGTGCGACCCAATATCCCCAGCAGCCGATGGCAACCAGCGTCGTAACGACAAATATCGATGCCAGTCCAAACTGAAACCAACGACGAGGTTTTGTGGATGTGCTCATCACCTCGCAATTGTAGCTGGGGCGATGGGATCGATGCAACGATGGCCGCTGGCTGGTAGTGGGGGAACTTTGTGTGCAGGTCGGCGGACTATTGCAATTAGTTCCTGACTATCTCGGCTTCTGGAAAGAGGCTCTTTGCGAGCGTGCGCTGACGGTCATGATCGGTATTGTAATGACTCAGGCGGAATGATTTGATGGCCATGTCACCCAGGGCACGCCTCCAGATAGGAACCATGGCCTGCGGCCCTAAGCTGTACGGAGGACAGTGCTCCGAGTCAAGAAATGCTTTTCTGTCCCGCACGAACTTCACTTCCCATCCCAGCCACACGGCGAACACCGTCACTCCCACGAACATCGTTCGCAGTCCAAACTGATACCAGCGGCGACGGGGTGGGACAGGGCTGGGAGATGCATCGCTCATTGCTCTAGCTTAGCAAGCCGTTACGTTGAGCGCCAAAACCCTTCCAGGCGAGCCTTCGGCGATTTCTCAGGATGCGCCTCGCTATTTGGCCTTTGTTTTGGTCTTTGTCGGCTCGATTCGCGTGACACTCTCATAAAAGGTCCACGGCGCAATAGAACTGCGACTCCAGACGTTAAAGCATCGGCCGTCTCTTGATCGCCGTGCAAACGCCCATTCTCGATCGGAGCCCTCTTCTGAATAGTAGACGAACCTGTTGTCGGCATTCGACTCAGTAAGTGACACAATCTTCGTCACTTGTTGTCGATTTTCAATGGTCCGAAAAAACGCACTGCCCGTCTCGCCAGGGAGTACAAACGTCCCGTATCGACCGCGATAAACCGCCACAAACTCTGTGGCAGGTGCTCTGCTAGGCGTTCTCCGTATGACAACAACCATTGTGTGATCAACGGGCGGACCAATTTCCCTTCTGCCCAACAAGAATGGTATTTCAATTTCTTCCAGTATTGGGCTATCTGGATCGAGCTTGACGAACATTTCATTACTATCATTTGGATATTCTCCTTTCTTGTCAGGGAGCGGGATGGTGACTTGACCGGAGGCAGCTCCGGTACCTGTAGTCTTGGTAAACGTTTTGATGCTCGACTTTACCTGCTCTCCTGCCGCTCTCGTAAATAACTCAATATCAATCTGCTCACCGGCTCTCGGCGCTCCATCGAGATCAGTGATTGTTAGTTTAAGGTCTCCTCCTATCGCACAACTCACCAATAGAGTTACGCAGACACATACCGCTATTACTTTGTGTATCACCGGTCAATCTCCAGATACGGGTTTAAAAGCAGCTTGTCCTTATTTGGAAACGTCTTTCCGGCAGGCGCTGAACATCGCATAAATAGAACTAGGCGCTCGCCCTTGTTGGGATTCTCCAGTTCGACGAGCGCGGTATTCGGATTGACTAACACATTAAACGACATCGCCCGCAGGTGCGGTTTGTACCACTGCTTAGGCAGTTGTCGAACAAGTAGGGGTCGCGCGTCAGGATCGTCTCGAACCAAAAAGGCTATCCCATCCTTTATTGAAAGAGGCGCGTTGACGCTAACGGTGAATGACGCATTGGTATATTTTTTGTCGAAGGGGACGCTCTGCACACAGATTAGGCGTGACTGTGAGAATGGAAGTGTGCTTCCTTTGTCGTCTTTTTTGGCGACATCTACGCTGGCCGTCATCCATCTGATCCAGGTGTCGTACCTAACTTCATCGCGCGTTCGTTGGTCACGCGCGTTGCCAGAAATGGCCGCAGGATAAAATGCATCCGATGCAAAATCACCATCCGCAATTGGCAAGGTAGGATACAACGTCGCATAATTATATCTGAACAATGACAAAGATGAGCCGCTTAACCAAACTGCGATTAGAAACCCGATGGCTGGAACAAATGTCAGCCAGAAGCCCAGGCCTAAGAAGTGACGCGGTCTTTTGTATAACCATCGGCACCAGCTTAGCCATTTGCTATGCCACAGTGATGTCCAAAAAGGGCGTTCGGAAACACTCAAGACGAAGAATACCGACGCAGCAGCCGCGAATGTTAGGAAAAGCGCGCGAGGAGGCCCATAGTTCTCAATCGTAGAAATAAATGTGAAGAGCGCTGTGACGCCGGCGACAACCAAATCCGCCACTCTTCGTGCGGCGTTGCTGGCATTATTGTTCCCAGTGCTCTCGGAACTGGATGTTGATACCACTGTCTCAGTGGCGGTAACTTCGTGCTCGCTCGACATGTGCCCCTCGAATGTAACGTGTGATGAGGATTGGCTGGGTTGAGTCGACCGCATCATAACGAGAAAAAAAGGGATGTCGAGAGTTGGATAGTCTGATACGAAATAATTACGTTGTGGCGATAATTGGTTCACCCTAATGGCTGTTCGCCTGCATAGGATGCCCCCCACCTGAGATTAAGGGATGCGCGGCGAAATATAGTCTGGTGAACCTTGGCCCGGCGTGGTAAGCACAAGCAAACCCGCCACCAAACAAGCCAAGGGAGCCACAAGATGCAAAACGAACAAGCAACCATCATCATCTGGGCAGCAGCTCTCAGCATCACAGCCGCCGCAATGGTCTGGCTGGTCCTCGCCATGCGGTCGGCGGACAAGAACTACCGATTGAAACAAGCGAGGGATACGCAAGTCGAAACATGGTCGAACGAACGAGACCGAAACGAGCTAGCCACACAGCAACAAGAGACACTTACCCGCCAGCTACTGAAACCATAGTTCCAACCTGCGGTGCTCGATGAAGATTGAAGCTCAAAATACGACTGTTGCCGTCATTGTACTGTGCTGCGCATTTTTACTATCGGCAACATTGGGAGTTTTATCCGTCGTCAAAAATCGGCGACTTGAGAATAGGCTTGGGGAGACAGAAGCGGCACTTGCTGGGCTTCAGGCATCCCTTGCAGAGCATCAATCTAAAGCTTCACGCGACTTGGATATCTCTCTCCTCACGTTGACTGGCATGCAAGACAACGTAAAGGAGCTATTTAAAATGCAAACAGACCAAGCGAATCAAGCCGGAAAGGCAAAGGATGGTATCGCGAAAGCAATGGGAGAATCATACAAGCAGATCGATTCAACTATCCTTCAGCTCACACAGGGCATGACCAAAGTTGTGGAAAGACTTCAAAATGTCGAGGCTGCGGTGACTGACGAACAAAAGATGATGCATGACCTCCTTCTGAAGTTACAAGAGCGATTTAAGACGTATGACCGCGAGCTTGGCATTAAGAGGGAGTGAGCAAGTTAGGCCGCCAGCAAATACAAACCAAATAGAAAGGCAACCGAAACACAATTCTCCATACACCTAAGTCCCATTTCTCTGGCACAAGGCATATCGGTTCACCATTGGGCATGTACCCCTAGTGGCCCCCCAGCTAAAAGCCACGCCATGTCCTTCCCCATCGAAGTGGCCTACCCCATCAAGATCGTGATGCATATCAAGTCATGACTTGAAACGGTCGCTCACTTCAGTAGCAGCGCTCGACTTGCAACTCACTTCGTGATCACTGCCCAGTCGCGGTTCTCGCATCACACTTGCTCGCAACGCGAGCGATCCCACCCCAAATATAAAGTTTGGTGTAGCTCGCCAGCCCTGGCGCCAAACGCGGGTTATCTGGCACTTCTTACGCGCCAAATGGTGTAAAGCAGCAAGTACAAATTATTTCTTACATTTTCAGTCGCGGTAGCAAAAATGACTTGTTAATGTACCGGCATGGTTGCCACTTTGGTAATCATAAATATCACACTAGTAAGGAGTTGCGATCATGCCAGCTACAACCAAAGCCGCCAAGCCAGCCAAAGCCACGAAGAACGCCAAAGCCCTAAAGGCAAACCCCGCCAAGCCAGCCGAGCCGCAACCGCAGGCTGTTGCCGAGGCCAAGCCCAGCAAGCCAGTAGTGGCGGAGAAGGACGCTCTCGGATGCAGGTTAAAAAGCCAAAGCGCGACCATTAACGCCCAGCTAAGTACCACGAAGCCCAAGACCGCCCTGGAGATTTCAACTGCAACTTCGATCAATGCGGGGCGTTGTCGGGCCCACTTGGCCTATCTTGTTGGCAAGGATCTGGCCAAGGCCACGGACGATGGATACGTCCTCGTTAAGGCCAAGTAGCACAGCGAGCCGCAACACAGCACCGCAGGCCAGCCCCTGCGGTGCTGTCGTTTGCGCCGTGCCACCAGTCACGCTGCCTAACGCTAGGGATGGCTCGCCAGCCGGTTTGCACTGCCAACGCATTGACGGCTGTGCTGTGGCTCGCGTGGTGCGGTGCTGGTTGCATGGCACAGGCCAGCGAGCCAGCCACGCTTGCAAGTCGATTAGGGTAAAGACCCTAATCCCCCCCGGGCACAGATAGGTGGATGTGATTCGAACGGCTTTAGGGCTGGGGGCGTATGTCCACAGGAATAGCATTTTAAGGAATTTCAATCATGAAACAGAACAAGCATATTGCCATCTACGCTCGCGTGTCCTCCAAGCAGCAAGACACCAAGTCTCAAGAACCAGATTTAAAGCGTTGGGCCGAAGGCCAGGACGCACCGGTTCGTTGGTTTCGTGATAAGGCAACCGGCAAGAACATGGACAGACCCGGTTGGCAAGCCATCGAAGATGCTATGCGTTCCGGCAAAATCTCAACTGTTGTTGTCTGGAGGATCGACAGGCTGGGGAGAACCGCAAGCGGTCTGACTTCGCTTTTTGATGAGTTGCAGCAACGCAAGATAAATCTTGTCTCGCTCAAAGATGGCGTAGACCTGAGCACGCCTGCCGGTCGTATGCTCGCCAACGTTCTCGCGTCTGTTGCACAGTTCGAGCGAGAGGTGAGAGGGGAACGCCAGGCAGCCGGCATCGCAGCCGCCAAGGCAGAGGGCAAGAAGTGGGGCGGCTCGCGTGCCGGAGTGCCTAAGAAAGTGACGCCAGTTCAAGTGCGAACCATCGCCAGGATGCGTAAGGATGGCGAGAGTATCGTTGCCATAAGCAAGCTCGTGGGCCTCAGCCGTCCAACTATTTACACCATATATGCGCAGTTGGACGAAAAATAAAAATTTCCCGCGTGGACCTTGACCAATCCCGAAGAGAAACGCCACCGTGGCGCCCGCAATGGACCGGGTTCGGGTTAATTGGACTGTAGCCACGCGAGGATAAGAAATGGGGACTACGCGAGGGAAAAGAAAAAAGACGTTGACGCTCCCATCGACGTTCGAGCCTAAGTTCTGGTCGCAGGTCGATGGCCGGTTTGGGGCCAAGCGTGTTATCCGACAACGTGTCAGCGAGCTGATCGAAGACACTGGAGCCGAGAGCGCACAGATGCGGCTGCTCGTAGAGCGGCTGGTCTTCTTGAACATCCAGCTAGAGACGGCGGAGCGGATCGCTACCGAAACGGGCGAGTTCGATCCCGGGGTTTATACGCAGATGTGCAATGCCGTGAGTGGCATTTGCACCAAGCTCGGTCTCAAGCGTCACGCCAAACCGACTGGCGACCTCAAGGCACACATTGCCAGGAGGGCCAGGGCATGACGGCCACCACGCTCTCGATCATCGACGCGATTAAAGATCGGCAACTATTTCGTCCGTTCTTGCAGGACGCGAACGGCGACATCTCGACTTGGCACAACTGGATGGCGGCGCTCCGCGTGCTGTATGGCATTGGCAAGGTGCCCAACAAGCGGCGTCAGGTAGTGGAGCAATGCACAGGGCGGCAATATGCCACGTTGCCCAAGCGGGGCTTTGACAGTGCGTTGTTCCTGACCGGCAGGCGTAGCGGAAAGTCGCGCGTCGCGGCGATCATCGGAGCGTTCGAGGCTGCCATCGCAGATACGCACGGTCGTCTGGCTAAGGGCGAAACTGGCATCGTCGCCATTTGCTCGCCTACGAAACTACAAAGCCGGATCGTCAAGTCGTACTTGCGTAGCGTGTTCGAGACGCCGCTGCTTAAAGACTACGTAGACGACGAGACCCGAGAGGGCTTCACATTGAAAAACTCAGCCCGCGTAGAGCTGCTATCTGGCGACTTCCGCACCATCCGCGGATATACGCTGCTGGCCGCCATCGTCGACGAAGTGGCGTTCATGGGCCTGGATGAGCAATCTCACGTCAAATCGGACACGGAGCTTATTCGTGCTATCCGTCCCGCGTTGGCCACCACGCGCGGCAAATTGATCGCGATCACTTCGCCCTATGCAAAAAAGGGATGGTGCTATTCGACCTACAAAAAGAACTTCGGCAACGATGCCGGCCGTGTCCTGGTCTGGAACAGTCCATCGAAGGTAATGAACTCCACGCTGCCGCAGTCGGTAATTGACGACGCGATGGCCGAGGACATGGCATCTGCTCGCGCAGAGTTCGGCGGCGAATTTCGCGCCGACATTTCGAACTTTATTGATCGTGCTTTGGTCGAACGACTGGTCATCCCCGGTCGCTGGGAGTTATTGCCCAAGCCAGGCATTCAATACTCGGCGTTCGTTGATATGAGCGGTGGCGTAATGGATGACGCCGTGATGGCAGTTGGTCACGCCGAAGGCCGGAAGGTGATCGTAGATCGCGTCTATCGGTACAAGCCACGCTTCAACCCGCACGACGTAATTCGCGATATGGCCGAACAGGTCAAACACTATGGCGTGCGCCGCGTCACTGGGGATCAGTATGCGGCCGAGTTCACAGCCCAAGCCTTCGCGTCCTGCGGCATCGGCTACATCAAAGCAGACCTGCCCAAGTCGGGCCTGTATTTAGAACTGCTGCACAAGATGACGGCCAACGAGATCGAACTACTGGACGACGAAACCACTGTCAACCAGATATCCAGTTTGGAGCGCCGCACACGATCAGGCGGCAAAGACTCGATTGATCATCCGCCGGGTGGTCACGACGACTTAGCGAACGCGATTGCTGGATGCGCCGTGGTCAGCGTGAAGAAGACTATTCGTATTGGTGGACTCATTTAACCCAGTTTCAAGGGAGAAATAGAAATGGATGTCGAACTCAACAACCTGAGTATGGCGGGTAGGGTCAAGCAATTTGATTTGCGTCATGGAGGCCAAGGCATTGTCATTGGTCACATGATTTACCACAGCGATGGTGCGCGGCGAGATATTGATTCCGCCGGGATTCTGCTGGAGCCTCCCGAGCCGCGAGAAATTCGCGACCGAAAAACCAGAGCATGGATACCAGACCCAGATAGCCGCGCTCCATATGAGCGGGCCGGATACATCGTCCGATACTGGACCGCACGTGTTGAGCGTGCGGTAGCCAAGTTCAAAGACCTGCGATACGAGTTGAAGCAGCAAGCTCTGCATGCTGTCAATTTCGCCGCCGCACAGACTGCTCCGCAGCCGCCATCGCAAGCAAGGTTGGACGAGCTAAAGAAACTGCGGGACCTCGTGCGGGCCGAGCGTAAAAGCCTGTCAAAGGCACGCGAGGACATGGAGGCTGCCAAACCAAGGTTCATGCGCGTACGTGAGACTAACGGCGTGGTAAACGTCGAGAAGGCTCACGGCGTGCTGGACCAGCTTAAGAACATCAAAGTCTAAACGGCCCAATCTTTTTTCTTCAAGGAGGATTAGTGATGCGTTGTACCAGGATGAATGAGAACGTCGCACGGCTGACATTGAACGACGGTAGCATGCGCGAAGTGCGGGGCACCGCGGCAGAGGTTGATGCCTTCTGCAAAGAGTTCAAACAAATCGAAGCCAATCTCGCTCTGTTGCCAGCCGTGACGGCGGCTCAGACGGTTGTTCAACAGGCTGGCGGATTGCTGCACAACGAGACGCCCTTGGATATACCATCTGTGTTCGACGAGGCCGAGCCAGTTAGCAACGGTTTCAAGACTGTTGCGGATTTGGCTGCCCAGAGCAGCGGTCGCGAGACCCCGCTCGAAACACCGTCATCGTTTCTCGAACCGAGCGACCGGTCTGGCACTCTGTTGCCGCCGCAGGTCGCGAGCAATGAACAGGAAACTGCACTCCCGTTACCGAAGCTGTGAGAGTCCTCGGTAAGGTCCGGCGTGGTGGCTTTTTTGATCGACCCGCTTCTCGCCACCGCTGTTGATGAGGCCGCGTTGATGTGGGAGGTAGCACAAGATGCCTCCATATCATCGATGCGTGCCTGATCGGTTTGTCCGAGTCGACAGCAAACGCCGGCTTTTTGAATTTGCGAGCGGCTTTCACAAGGATGGTTGGTGATCGTGGTATTTGCGTAACCACTGCTGCTTGATCGCGGCACAGTCGAGCA
>Ga0268266_10004525_pt1 | contig 13285 bp, 9 predicted proteins | sample KBSS13metaG_FD_190356 | JGI IMG/M metagenome (GOLD analysis project Ga0268266, IMG submission 190356) | Switchgrass rhizosphere microbial communities from Kellogg Biological Station, Michigan, USA - KBS S1-3 metaG (SPAdes) (version 2) | ecosystem: Host-associated > Plants > Roots > Rhizosphere >...
GGACGGCGAGAGGCACGATCAGCGAACTGCTCCGCCTCGGCTATCTAAACACTGAAACCCGGATCAATCCTGCTACGCGGCGTGAGCAAAAATACATCCTCGCTGATTCCGTGGATGCCTTCATCGCCGAGCATATTTGTCTCGCTCTTTTGTCAGATCGTGCTGGTGTATTTCCCGGTATCCTTCGTCAAAAGCTCGAGGCTGAAGGGGTGCGACCTATTTACGAACCGACCGGTAGAAACTCGAGATTCTATCGGCGATCAGACGTAGCGCACTGGCAATAAGGCGGATTGCCCTCGTCAATCTTCCGTACTGTAGTTTGAAAGGCCCGCTTCGGCGGGCTTTTTTTATTGCCTGCAGTTCCGGCATTTCAGTTTCTGGACACACCTATCGGAGCAATTAGCCCTGACCTTTGGGAGGTCCTCTAAAATTCCTCAATTAAATCAATGAAAATTATCGTTGCAGCGACAAATCAAAAGAGCGCAATCAAAAAGAGCGGAATGTCGTAACCCGCTTCACTGCTCGCCATGCGGCTCTAGTCCTAGACAAACATAATAGCTGTCCCGTTTCGGTCAGCGTGCACACCGGTATTTTCGAACGGCGACCGCATCGATTGGTCACGTTCGTTTTACCAATTAGCTCCGGTCTTTTGCGCGTTTGATCGCAAACACATCTCGTGCATCCACAAACAGCACCTATCTAAGATGCTCACACCCGATGAAGGAGACAGAATGATCAACGAATATGGCCCATACGTACAGATGGGAACGCTTGCAGAGCAGATGGCCACCAGATACCGGATGGACCCAAATCTCGCACTGGAACCGCACCTGTTGCACTATATGGAAGAAGTCGAGGTAAATATCGCCGCCGACAGCTTCGATCATGTTGGGTTCATGGACAAGATCCGCAGCCGGCTGGAAATGACACTGGCGAAGACCGTCGACCCTCGATGCAGAGAATTCCTGCATGCGGTTGTGGTCGCACTTCAGGAGCGTATCGATCGTCATTCACTCGACGTTGCGTGATCGCCGTTCCTCCTTCCACGTTGCATCAGGTCTCTGCAAATGAACTTCTATGACGCGGGCAAGAAGCTGCCTGCGACGCGGCGTTCAGCAGCGTGGTGCGCAAGCCGTCAAAAATTCACTCGATGAAAACGCGCACGCTCGAAGCGCGGCCATCGGCGTCTATCACGGTCAGCGTTGAAAACCCCTGCCCTTCCGGTCGCCATTCGCTGTTGCGGCGGAGCGAAGCATCCGGGAGCGGCCTGCCGTTGGCGAGCCAGCGGAAGGGCGCGCGGCCGCCTTGCAGCTTCAGCACTAGCGGCGAAATGCCTGACTGGCTGGAGAGCTCCACCCTAGCCCCTTCCGGTGGATAGACGATGCGCGGCGCGCTTTCGCGCCTTGAGGCCGAAAGCAGGCCGCTTGCGGTCAATGTGAAACGCCGCTGGTTGGCGGGAAGGTCGCTCACGGCCACCCGCGCGACGCCAGAAGGTGCAGCAGGCATTGGCGTGATCGCCACGCCGGATTTCTCGAAAGCCTCGAAGAGGATCGGGGCTGCCGTCGCATAACCGGCAATGCCCGGGACGGCGCCGTTATCGGCACGACCGACCCAGACGCCGATGACATGCCGCCCGTCATAACCTACCGACCAGGCATCACGGTAACCGTAGCTGGTGCCGGTCTTGTAGGCGATGCCGCGCTGCTTCATGCCGAGTGGCGGCAGCACACCGGACAGGATGTCGGAGACGTTCCAGATCGCAGCGTCGGCAAACAGCCGATCTCCGGCAAGCCGTTGCGGCGCGGAGCGCACACCGTCCCCCAGCCGCACAGGGTCGCCGCCGCCGGCAAGGCCCGCATAAAGCTGCACCAGATCAACCAGCGAAACACCAGCACCTCCTAGCGCAATGGCAAGGCCCGGCGCCTCGGTGGTGGGAAGCACGAGCTTCACGCCCACGCGGCGAAAACGCACCATCAGCGCAGATGGGCTGACAGCATCCAGAAGCTTTACGGCGGGCACATTGAGCGACAGTTGCAGTGCCTGCCTGATGCTGACATCACCCTGATAATGCATATCGAAATTACGCGGGCGGTAACCGGAAAAATCCGCCGGGCGATCCTCGATGATGGTTTCCTGCCCGATGAGACCATTTTCAAAGGCAAGGCCATAGATGAATGGCTTGAGAGTGGAGCCCGGCGAGCGCACGGCGCGGCTCATCTCCACGAAACCGCGCCTTGCAGTATCGAGATAATCAGCGGAACCAACTTCAGCCACAATATCACCGGTCTGCGCGTCGGCCATGACGATGGCGACGGAGACCTTTTCTGTCAGCTTTTCCGCTGCATGGCGGGCAACGGCTTCCAGTTCCCGCTGGATCGGCAATCTGAGCGTCGAGTGCGCCTCGGTGGCATTGGCAAACTTCACGCGTGCGGCAGCCGCCATATGCGGTGCATAGGCCGGCAGATCACGCCGGTTGGCGGGAACGGCTGCAAGGGTCGCCCGCTCTGCTTCGCCTTCACCCACCACGCGTTCCACGGCAAGGCGCTGCAAAACCCTCTCCCGCGCCTGCCTTGCCGCATCCGGAAAGCGGTCCGGTCGGCGTTTCTCCGGCAATTGCGGCAGCGCAACCAGAAGAGCCGCCTCCGCCGTGTCGAGCCGGGCGGGCTCCTTGCCAAACCAGGCGAGGCTTGCGGCACGAACACCCTCAAGATTGCCGCCATAAGGCGCGATATTCAGATAAAGATCGAGGATTTCCACCTTGTCGAGCCGTCTTTCGATCTGGAGCGCGCGCAATCCCTGCAGAAACTTCGCCGAAAACGACCGGTCGGTGCGCGGTTCGATCAGCCGCGCCACCTGCATGGAAAGCGTCGAGGCGCCGGAAACGATCCGGCCGTTGCTTGCCAATTGCCAGGCGGAGCGCAGCAGCGCCCACGGGTCAATGCCGTGATGGTCGTAAAAACGCTGGTCCTCGTAAGCGATCAGCATGCGCAGGAACTGCGGATCGATTTCTGCAGCGCTGGTTTTCAGCCTCCAGCGGCCATCAGGTGTCGCAAATGCGCGCAGCAACCGCCCGTCTCTATCCAGCACCTCGAAGGACCGCTGCTGCGCAGCCTCCAGCGGTGGTGGATAGGCCTTGTCCAGCGCATCGAGACCGAAGGCCGCACCGCCTACAAGCAGAGCGGCCGACACGATGCCGACGATGATCGCCTTTTTTCGCCTCATGGGGTTGCCGAACGCACCTCCATGCGGCCCGTTGCCGTGCGGGCGGAAAATTGCGGCCGGTACATATCCTCGACCGAGGCCGCCGGATGATCATAAGTGCCCGGGGTGACGGCCCGGACCACATAGGCCAGCGTGATTTCCGAACTGTCGCCAGCCGTGCGATCGAAGGCCGCAACGAACCGGTCGTAGCGGAATTCGGTATGCGCAGCTTCGGTTTCCGGCAACCAGTCGAAATTCGAAAGGGCGGCAGAATTGACGAGGCTCGGATTGTCGATCTCGAAACCAGAAGGCAGAAGGTCAGTCACGAGAATGCGTGCTTGCCAGTCATTTTTAGGCGTAACATTCAGCACCGCCACGTAACGCTCGTTCTGCACCACCTCGCTCGCGTTCACCTCCTCGCCATCCATGGAATAATAGGTACGGGTAATGGTGAACCCCTCGCCACCGGCGGCAAGCGGTTGTGCCGGGGGCGCGACCGTGGTGACCACCGCCGTGACCGGATCAGCCGACGCGTTGGCGATCTTCAAGGGTGCCGCCAGCAATTCGTCGCCGGTCATCCGCTTGCCGAAACCACCGGTCTGCAAATCGCCGTTCACATCAAGACGGATATCCTTGTCCTCACCTTTGACGGCGCGGGCGGCAAGCAGCATCCATGCCTGTTCCTGGGTGCTGGTATAGGGTTTCTTTTCCCATTCCTTCGCCACGGCACCTGCAAGTTGCGGCACGACGGCAGGAACCGGACGGCTTTCCGCCGCAAGCGCCAGCGTCGCTGCGCCATCACGCAGGGCGGAACCGTAATCCGCCCTTGCGAAGCTAACCTTGGTGGTACGGCTCGCCATATCGAGCGAGGCACCGAACACAGTCTTCGCGCGTGCCTGATCTCCATAAAGCGAAAGGGCTGCGGCAACCTGCGCCTTGGCAAGCGGTGTGGGGAAATCGGCAAGCGCCGTATCCGCATAATATCTGAGATCGTTGATCGCCGCCTTGCGGTTGCGCGCCAGAACGTAAAGCGAATAGGCGATCTCGTTGCCCCGATCCTTGACGTTGCTATCGTAGGAAAGACCGTTTTGCAGGTTGCTCAAAGCCTGCACCATCGCCTGCTCGGGAACATCGTAGTCCTGCTCGCGCGCACGGGTCAGGAAGTCGCTGATATAGGCATCCAGCCACAGATCTCCGTAACCGGGAGACCAGAGGCCGAAACTGCCGGAACTCGACTGGAAGGACAGCACCCGGTAGATCGCCTCCTGCACGCGGCGGCGGGTATCCGGGTCCTCGGCGATGCCGCTATCCTTGGTCATTTCCGAGAGATAAAGCAGCGGCAACGCGCGGCTCGTCGTCTGCTCGGCGCAGCCGTAAGGATATTTGTCGAGCATCATCACCAGCGCCGGAATATCGAAGGCTGGCGAGCGTGTGACGTTGACGGCGACGGACGAACCGAGAAGCATGCTATCGGCCAGAAGGTCGCCATTGATCGTCAGGCTGCTATTGGGCGCGATCTTGATTTCACGCCGCGTCGTGACCGGCAGAACGGCTGGACGCACGGGAACATTCAATACCTGCTCCAGCGAAAGACCGGCGGCATTGGAGACCTTGATGGTGATTGCGCCATTGCCCGGCTGTTCGCCTGTCAACGGCACGGTCAGCGACGACTTGCCGCCCTTTTGCAGTGCCAGGGTCTGCGACATCTCACCCTGATCGACTGTAAGTGCCGTGTTGCTGGTCACATCCAGCCGGTAGTCGCCGGCCTCGCCATCGGTATTCGCGATATCGAGCCGCAATTGCGAGACATCGCCGGGCGCGAGGAACTTCGGTGCACTGGCACTCACCACCACGGGGTCTCGAATGACGGCGTCGGAGACCGCATGTCCCACGCCCGTCTTCGTCCAGGCGACAGCCATGATGCGGGCCGTGCCGTTGAACTGAGGAATATCGAAGCTCACCGTCGCCTTGCCGTGTGCGTCAAGTTCGACAGGTCCCGAGAAGAAGGCCACGAGCTTTTCGGTGGGCGGGCTGCCCTGCAGTGCTGCGCCCCCGCCATCACCGCCCGTTCTCAGGCGACCGGTGGCGCCAAGCGAGCCGTCGATCAGGCGGCCATAGAGGTCGCGGATTTCCAGCCCCAGCCGTCGCTGACCGAAATACCATTCATCCGGCTTCGGCGGTTCATAGCGGGTGAGGTTCAATATGCCGACATCCACAGCCGCGACGATGACATAGGCCTTTTCGCCCACGCCCGCGCCGGCGACACTGATCGGAATTTCAAGCGGCTGACGCGGCAGCGTCTTCTGCGGCGCGCCTAGCGTTACCGCAAGCTTGCGCTCGGCGGGATCGACGGCAAGCCACTTGATGCCTATGGCGCGCATCGGCATGCGGCTTTCCTGCGCATCGCCCGGACGGAACAGCGTGGCCGTCACATACGCCCCCGCGCCCCATTCCTCGGTAACGGGAATGTCGATCTCGCCGCCATCCTCACCGATCTCAGCATTCTGCACGGAAATCAGCTTTTCCGAACCTGACGTGACCATCAGCTGACCGGCAAAACGCGACGATACCTTGAGTTTTGCGGTATCACCGATCTTGTAGTTTTGTTTGTCCAGCGCGATTTCCAGCGCATCCGGCGTCTCTGTCGAGCTTGCCTCGACGTAGAAACCAGCATCAAATTCGACGCTCGAAACCGGTGCGCCATTGCCGGCACCTTCCACTTCCAGCCTGTAGCGGCCCCAGGTGACAGGCACGGAAATCTCACCGCCATTGGCATCGACGGAAACCGTGCCGGTTTCGGTCTGTTTGGTATATTCCACCGGTTCGTACCGCCAGGAGTTACCCTGACGATACCATTGATAGTTTCGCTCTACCTTGATCAGCTTCCAGCTGAGGCCACTCATCGCCTGTTTCGCGCCATCAGCTGTCACGCCGATAATGTGGAAACGGCCAACGGAATTCTGGGCGAGATCACCCGAAAACTGCGGTTTGATGCCGATGACAGGTGCTTGCGCCTTCACCGGCAGCGTCAGAGATCGTTCGACGGCGCGGCCACCGGCCTCGCGCATCCGAACAGTGATGTTGGCGGAAAGCAGCTGCGTGGTGGAAGGCAAATCCGTCAGATCGACATTGAAGCTTGCCTTGCCTTCTTCGTCCAGCGCCGGAAGATCGGCAAGCGCGGTGCGATTTTCCTCTTCGCTTTCCTCATCCGCTAGACCGAAGAAATAACCCTCGAAGTCGGTACTCGTCCGGGTCGGCTTGACGGCGACCTCACCTTCCAGCGTCAGGCCAGCTGCGGGCGCGCCGTAGAGATAACGGCCATCGACGTCGATTGCCGTTTCCGCGCCCGGCTCGATCTGTTTCACCTTGCTGGAGAGATCAAATTCGGTGCGATCAGGCACGAAATCATCGACCAGAAAGCTCTTTTCGCTGATCGCAGCCGTTTTCGGATCGGTATGAATGCGCAGCGTCCAGGTGCCGCGCATGGCATTCGCCTGCAAGGGCAGATCGACCGCATGGCCGCCGAGCGCCTTGCCGTCACTCACGAAACGCCGGTCCTCGACGCCATCAGGACGCGAGAAGATGAAGGTCAGCGGCAGATCCTCGATCGCCTTGCCGTCAACATCACGGGCCAGCGCTGCCGCGTGCACGGTCTCGCCGGCGCGGTAGATGCCGCGCTCTGTCCAGCTGAACACGTCGATGGCGCCGGGGGCCGCGCGGCCAGTCACACCACGGTCGGAAAGATCGAAACCGGCGCGCGTCATGTCCAGAAAGACGTAGTCCTTGTCGCCGTTGCGCGCTGTGAGGATGGCTGGCGCCTGCGCCGCTGTGCCACGCATCAGGCCTGCCGAAAATACTGCCCTGCCGTCTGCATCCGTCTTTGCAGTGCCGAGCACTTCGTTGTTCTTGGCGAGCAATTGCAAGTCCACCCCGCCAAGCGGTGCGGCGCTGCCGAGCGAGCGCACGAATACGTTCAGGCCATCGGTGCCGGCATAGGTGGTGATGCCCGTATCGGAAACGAGGAACCACTGCGTGGCGCGCGAATCCCATGTCTCCGGTGCGGTGCCGGGCGGTACGGCGGTCAGCACATAGATGCCGGGCTTCCGCTCCGGCAAGGCTTCGTCCACCGGAAAGCTCGTCACTACGTCCTTGTTGAGGTCCGGCTGAATGTCTATCGAACCTTGCCAGACCAGCTCGCCGAGCTCGTTTTCAATACGGTCGGCGTTGTAACCGTCCATCTGCGTCAAAAACTGCGAGTTTGCCAAGACCGACGTGATGTTACGGTCGCCAATACGGTAAAGCTTCAGATCGGCCTTTTCGGCATTGACCGAAACAATGGGAATGCCGCGCCGCGCCGTGCCCGGCAGCACGAAGTTCTCGCCGGTGAAGCGGACGCTCGCTGCACGGTCACGCACGTAGATATCGAGATCGACCTGCTTTTCCAGCGGTTCTTCCACCGAGGACGGCAGGCCGGCGCGGAACGCAATCTTGTAACGCTGACCATGGGTCAGCCCCTCGACGCAAATCTCACTGCCCTTCGCCTCGATCGCCTTGGGTGCAGCACCATCCAATGTGACGAAAGAGGAATAATCGACACCGTTCTTCACCAGCGGTTCGGAAAACTGCACGCATGCGCGCGGGCTGACACTATCCGTATCAATCGTATTGTTGATGACGCGGAATCCCTGGCGCGTGCGCAGATCGGCATAGGCCGCCTTCGTCTGCGCATTATCGGAAAGTGTGAGGCTCTCCTTATAGGCATTAAGCGCCGCGCGATAATTCTGGGTCTTTTCGAAAGCCTGGGCCAGCCGGTTCAACGCCTCGGTGCGGGCACTGACCGTGCGGCTCAACTGATAGGCATTGATGGCAGCGGAAGCGGCCTGGCCCGCAATCGCGTAATTGTCGGCAACCTGCGCCGCCCTTTGCGAAAATTCGGCCCAGAGAGCACCGTCATCGGGCGAAATCGCAAGAGCCGCCTTGTAGGTTTCGATCGCGTCGGCTGCCGCCTGCTGCCTTGCCGTTTGCAGCAGGTTCTCCAGTCCCTGGCTCTGCTGCTCCGCGCTTGCCGCAAGGCCCGATTTCAGCCGGCGCGCTTCCTGCTGCAGGCTATCAGTCACGAAAGAAAGACGCTGCGGTGCACCGATATCGGCTTCAGCGACAACCTGCACGATCTTGCCGGCGACGGCACCGGGGAAGGCATTGAGCTGATTGAAATCCGATTTTAGGAAACACCATTGCACCTTGGGATTGTAGGTGAACGCCTTGCAGGCGGTATCGCCGACGCAAATCTCGCCGCACTGCTCAAGCGAGACATTCTGCTCGGTTCTGAGATCGAATCCGAAATAATCGCCATTTTTGGTGGTAACCACCTTGCGGGAAGGTTCCGCCGCCACAGCTGGAATAAAAGTAATGGCGGTTGAGACCGCAATCAACGAGATCCGGACGAGCGCGCGCAACGACATCAGTTTTCTCCCCGCAACAGACATGTCGGGCGGGACTCTGGTCAAATCCACGCACGGTTGTCAACGCATCATCGTCAATTTGCGACGTGACACTGTAGAGAGAGCGGCAGGCAGGGCTAACGCTAGTCTTCTAATTTGCGCGCTTCGGAAATCAGCATGATCGGCACCCCGTCGCGGATGGGGTAGGCGAGCCCTGCGCTTTCGGACACCAGCTCGTTGCGGGCGCGATCGTAGGAAAGACGTCCCTTCGTCAAGGGGCAAACCAGCAGCTCAAGCAGCTTGGGATCGGCATTGCTCATCCTGTCGTCCATGGCGGCGATCCTACTGCAGCACAGTACCGGCCTCGCCCGAGCCCTGGGCAAGAACGATCTCGGTGATGGCGATCAATGTTTCGGCCCGCGTCCTCAGGTCAGGCGCTTCCAGCAGCGCCTGCTTTTCGGCGGGACCAAAGGGAGACATCATGGAAAGCGAATTGACGAGGACACGATTGCCTGCGCGCTCCACGCTTTCCCAATCGGCTTCCAGCTGGTTCGCATCCAGAAACGCGCGGAACACCCGCAGCAGATTTTCGCGGTCCACAGCGTCCTCATCATACTCGCCGGAAAGATCGGCGATGAAGGGCGCGTGCCGGAAACTGCGATAGGGCTTGCCCACATCCACCTCTTCCAGCAGGCGGAAGCGGCAGATGCCGGTGAGCGAAATGACATAACGCCCATCCCCGGTTTCCGAAAAGGAAGTTATGCGACCAAGACATCCGACAGCGCTCAAAGGACCACCATCATGCCCCCCCTCAATGACATGAAGGGCCGGCTGCACCATGCCGATGACCCGGTGGCCGGCCAGTGCCATATCAATCATGGCGAGGTATCTAGGCTCGAAGACATTGAGCGGCAGGTGGCCTTCCGGCAAAAGCAACGCGCCCGACAATGGAAATACCGGCACAGTTTCCGGCAAATCATTGTTCTTCACATATCTCGCATTTCCGACATGCATGGGATCAAGCCCCCTGTTCACCGCTGCCCGGCCGGCGGATCAACCGCCATGGCCGGGATATGCCCGCATTACGAAAACAAGATCGACGAAAGCTTCCGGCGCCCGGCCACACTTGCCGGATCCTTGAAGCCCCAGGCCTCGAAAAACTCCAGAAGCTGGCGGCGCGCGCCGTCATCATCAAAGGTTCTGTCCTTGCGCATGACATAGAGCAGATGATCCGCTGCCTCATCCCGCCGCCCTTGAGCATTGAGGACCTTGGCAAGCTTCACACGCGCCTCGTAATTATCGGGATCGAGCGCGAGATCACGTTCCAGCGCAACCGGGTCGCCAATCTTGCGGGCTTCTTCATATTGCGCGATCTTTTTCGAAACGAGCTGAATGCCAGCATCTGCGGCCACTTCCGCCGGCAGGGACGAGAGGAGTTCGCTTGCCCGTTCATATTGTCCAACGGCAATCATGCATTCGGCAATACCAGCGATTGCGGCGGCGTTTTCGGGATCGGCCTGCATAACCGCGCCGAACAATTGTGCCGCGCCATTATGATCGCCATCCGCCAGAAGCTGCTTTGCCTCTGCCAGAACCGCTTCGATCTCAGCTTTCGGATCACCCGCATCAGGTCCGGCGATCTTGTCGATGAACTGCTTGATCTGGCTTTCCGGTACCGCGCCCATGAAGCCGTCCACCGGCCTGCCATCCAGGAAAGCGACGATGGCGGGAATGGACTGGATGCCGAGTTGGCCTGGAATAGACGGGTGATCGTCGATATTCAGTTTCACAAGCTTCACGCGGCCATTCGCCTCGTTTACTGCCTTTTCGAGAACCGGCGTAAGCTGCTTGCACGGGCCGCACCACGGTGCCCAGAAATCCACCAGAACCGGCTGGTGGCGCGATTCCTCGAGAACATCCTTGGAGAAGGCCGCCGTTGTGGTGTCCTTGATGTGACCGGAAGACGCGCCGTTCAGCTCCCCGCTATATTGCGCGTTGCCGGACATCTGCCCGCCATAGGAACTGCCGTAAGGATTGTTCGTGCCGCTCATGCCGGTCTCCCGTAATCTCTGTCGTATTGTCTTGGTTGAAGCAAAGATCGTATCTCACTCGCTGACTTTCAAGACAAGCGGCGTGTGGCCGGTCGCCTCCAGGAAGCGAATGAGGTCTTTGTTTCCTATCGTCGTCGTCTGGTCGTTGGAAAGCGGGTGACCGTTGATAAGCTCGTTTTCCAGAAGATCGCTGTCGAGTACGAAGGTGACCTGCCCACCCGGGTCGTTGATGGCGCCGAAAACCGTGACAGATCCCGGCACGACACCCAGATATTCAAGCATTTTTTCCGGCCTGCCGAAGGATACGCGGCTTGCCGCGCCAATCGTCTTGTGAACGCTTTTCAGATCGACGACCGCGTTCTCCTCAACGGTCAGAACGAAATATTGATCCTTCTTGTCCTTCACAAAAAGGTTCTTCGTGTGGCCGCCCGGGATTAGATCACGCAACGACTGGGATTCAGCAACGGTGTAGACCGGCTCATGCTGTTTTGTCTTATGCTCGATGCCGAGCCCGTCCAGAAACGCGAACAAGTCCGCTGCCGTCTTCGGAGAATTTTCCGCCATATCCTGCCGCCTGCCTTTGCCGATTCCGATATCCTCTCCGTCATGATTAAGGGGGCAACCGCGGCTTGGCAACGCGTGAAAAAGCGACGGCGCGAAAATTCCCAATCATTTCCGCCGCTTGTCGCATTTCTCAAAGAAATTTTCGCGTTTTTGTCATTTCCCTGTTGCATTCCAAAATCGATTGAGCGATATAGCGCCCGTCGCCGCATTGCGGTGGCCCACGGTTCAGCGTACTACCCCGGACCGATGGATTTGAGCGGGTGTAGCTCAGGGGTAGAGCACAACCTTGCCAAGGTTGGGGTCGAGGGTTCAAATCCCTTCGCCCGCTCCAAATTTCCCAGAACACAGTTATTTGCGTTATTTCGATTGCTTATGAAGACGCCGCTCCCGGTCTGTCGGCTTGGCGTGCATGATTTTTATCGGGCGACGTGTAATCAGGCGGAACTTTTGGCAAGGATATCCATTCTTGACGCGAGGCTCCTAACCTCAGTTCCCCTCTGAATTGCCCGCCGCGAGCGGGCATTTTTTTGTCACCCCGTGAAAATACCATTTGGCACAGGGAACAGCTCCCGGGCGCATCGCGTTTTCCTGCGTTGGTCAACACGAGGGGATAGCTCATGTCCATAAATCTCAGACGAACTTGTGTGGTTGTCGTATTTGCCGTCCTGTCCATCCCGGCTGCCTCTTTCGCTGCCGACATGATCAATTACGGAAGGGAAACGGCCCCGAAATACAAAGTGCACCATCATCCACGTGCCGTTGCAAATGTCTATGTTGCCGGCGCGCCCTTACGCTGCAACGATAATATCGTGTCTTACCGCTCCCCTTACGAGCGGCATACGGAAGTGGTTACTCTCTGCCATCCGCCGCTAAACTGGCAAACAGAGTCTTCTACCGCAACAATATGGTCGCCTTGATCTTGTCATAATTCATTTGATGTGCTTTTGTTCGCTCGCCCTTGTGGGAGGGGGTAAAGGTTGAGACCCGCTGGCTGTTTCGATACGGCAAGCGGGTTTCCCTTTTTTTGGCGTCCGGCCAGCCACAGGCAGTGCGAGGAATGCCGCAAATTCTCAACGTACGTCCAGAAGACGACGCAAACTTTGCTTTTCTCATTGAAGATGAATGGTAGCGGGAGAGGGACTTGAACCCCCGACACGCGGATTATGATTCCGCTGCTCTAACCACCTGAGCTACCCCGCCACAGGGAAAACGTGACAGCCATGTGACCGTCCGCTCCATCAGGATGAGCGGCTTATAAGGTGCCGCTCCCCAAAGTGTCAAGCGCATGACGCGCAAAAAATTCGCTTTCCACACGGCGGTGAAAACCGATTTGTTTCAGGCAGCAACCGGCTTTTCCAAAAGCGCCTTCAGCGAAGCCTCGGCGTCCACCGAGCGTTCCGAACGTTCGATGAAACCACCACCGTAAACGCGGGCATCCGCGCCCGGTGCAGAATAGAGCACGCAGGCCTGACCGGGAGCGACACCCGCCTCGCCGGTCATCAAATCCACGTAGATGCCGTTTTCATCGGCATGCAACATCGCTTCGGTTGGCGGGCGGGTGGAGCGCACCTTGGCGAAGCAGGCAAAGCCCTGCCCGGCCTCGTCCGCAAGCGCGCCATCGCCAAGCCAGTTCATGTCTCGCAGATAGACACGGCGGGTCTCCAGCGCCTCCCGCGGACCGACGATGACCCTGCGGCCACGCGCATCGAGATGCACGACATACAGCGGCTCCCCAGTCGCGACACCAATACCCCGGCGCTGACCGATGGTATAATGCACGATACCGTCATGGCGGCCGAGTACGCGCCCGTCCAGATGGACGATATCGCCCGCCAACGCCGCATTCGGCTTCAGCTTGTTGATGATATCGGTATATTTGCCCTGAGGTACGAAACAGATGTCCTGACTGTCGGCCTTCTTGGCGACGACGAGACCCATATCTTCCGCCAGCGCGCGTGTTTCGGCCTTTGAGAGGCCGCCGAGCGGAAACCGCAGATAGTCGATCTGCTCCTGCGTCGTTGCAAACAG
>Ga0268266_10004527_pt1 | contig 13282 bp, 9 predicted proteins | sample KBSS13metaG_FD_190356 | JGI IMG/M metagenome (GOLD analysis project Ga0268266, IMG submission 190356) | Switchgrass rhizosphere microbial communities from Kellogg Biological Station, Michigan, USA - KBS S1-3 metaG (SPAdes) (version 2) | ecosystem: Host-associated > Plants > Roots > Rhizosphere >...
AGCTCGACCGCCTCGCCGGTGCGCTCGCGGTGGAACAGCGCCGCGCTGATGCCGCCGGCGATATTGGTGCCGCCGATGGTGTCGCCGTAGGCCGGTCCCGGCTGGGTCAGCGGACCGCCCAGCTGTGGCGGCGTCACGCACATGGCCGAGCCGCCGCGCGCCCAATAGCCCGTCGAGTCGAACCCGCCCTTAGTGCGCTCCGGCCCCTTGTCGCCCAGCGCGCTGCCCCGCGCATAGATGATGTCGGGGTTCGCGGCTCGCAGATGCTCAACGTCGATCTTCAGCTTTTGACGCTGATCCGGCAGATAGTTGGTCAGGAAGACGTCGCAGTTTCTGGCCAGCTCGTAGATCAGCTCCTGGCCCTCGGGCTTGGAGACGTCGATACCGACGCTGCGCTTGCCGCGATTGGGATGGGCCATCATCACGTTGCGCTCGGGGTTCACCGGCGCGCTTTCGATGTTAATGAAGCCGCGCTGGGTGTCGCCGCGCAATGGGTGCTCGATTTTGATGACGTCCGCGCCCCAGTCGGCCAGCACCCCGCCGGCGACCGGAACGAAAGTGAACTGCGCGACCTCGAGGATGCGCACCCCCTCCATCACCTTGACCATGACTGTGTCCTCTTCAATAGCGTATGTTATGGGTAGCCTCTGATACGGGCTCAGCCGGCGCGGCAGGCCCGTCTTGACGATCGGCGAACCTCATGAATCGTTAGCCCTCCAACGCGACCACGAATGGCAAATCGTTCCAGCGTCGCTGCGCTAATCGGCTCGATCACTTTGCGGTCCTACCCCAAAAAGCCCTTCCTTGAGATTATGAGTGCTCCAACAGAAAAGTCGTGGGTAGCGAGGTAATTTGCAGATGCGTGAAGACAAGTGCCGGCCCGGGCCCACACGCTATTCGCTGAACTCCAAAAGAAACGCCTAGGTTAGCTGCAAGGGCCACAGCGAAGTTCGACGGGTTCGTTCCCCCGAAGAGCCCCACGCTGCGCCCTTCGAAGTAACGTCTGGCTCGATCAACACTAGCCACGCGAAACACCGTCGAAAGGATGCCCTGACCCGTCCTATCCATTTCTCGCCGAAGCGCGCGCTCTCCCGTCAGGCTGAGCAATTCGACGATATCGTGTGAAACCCCCAATCAGGCCGGTTATCCTCATAAATGGGTTGGCCGCAAGAAAGCCTTGCAGGAACCTCGAAGCGACGCGCAGGTCCGAATCTCGTGCGTAGCCGATCGTCACCGGTCCGGCGGCATGCCCGCCCACAATCGGGCCGAAAATTCGCACCTCCCGATCTGCCAAGTTTACCTGACAGCGCCTCGAGCTTCACGCTGCCGCGCGGCCTGATGAACGGCTGGGGCGAGGTAAGCGTAACGCCGAGGTCCGACCAAACCTTGATTCGCTCTGACATCCTTGTCGCGGTAGCTGAATGCCCACGGCCCGGTACGCCCCTGCAGGGTGTCGGGATGTTGCATGATCTCGGCAACCTACAGCCGACGGGGCTCAGGCCTTGACAGGACCCGGCTCGACCGCCTCGGCGCAACCCGGTGCGCCTTTGCGACGTCCGGCCCGGCCCTGCGTCGGGGAATCATCAGCGCGAAAATCAAGCTCGCCAGGGCGCAGCACGCCATCAGGGTGAATGTGGTCACATAGGCGCTTTCGTCGGGGAACTTCACGCCCTCGCTGTTAGAGATCGAGGAGGTCGCCAGGCAATAGGCGATCAGCTGCGTTCCTAGCGCCATGGACAGGGATCGCAGCATCGAGGTCAGTCCCGTCGCCTCGCTGGTGCGTTCCGGCGGCGCGGCTGCGATGATCAGGCCTGGCGCGCTGCTGAAAGCGATCGTGGCCGCTGGTGCAATCAGCAGAATGCACACGGCCGCGATGAACACCGCGGACTCGTGGAAGAAGATTAGCGAAGTGAAGGCCAGGAAGTTGCAGCAGGCGGCGAGAATGATCGCTGGGCGCATCGAGTTGCGCCGTGCGAAGAGGCCCGAACCGATCCCTGCGAGGCCCGAGGTCGCGTTGGCGGGGAGCTTGATGATCCCGGCCAGCGTGGCGCTCACCCCGAAGCCAACCCCGGTCCAGAGCGGCTGCTGCAGCAGCGGCAGGATCACGATCGCATAGAGCATCGGCGCCATGGCCGTGAAGAAGATCGTGGCGTTGACGACGGCGATGGTCGGGTTGCCCAGAAGGCGCACGTCGATCAGCGGATCGGTCTGCCGAAGTTCGTAGAGCACCCAGCCGACGAGGCTCAACACGCCGAAGCCGAGCAGGCTCAGGACGACAGGCGACCCCCAGCCCAGCGATTTGCCATAGGTGATCGCGAGCAGCAGGGCGCTGATCGGGAGAATGAAAAGGGCGCCGGGCAGATCCACCCGCTCGGGCTTCGGCGGGACCTCGCCTTTCGGCAGGTAGCGCGCGGCGACGAGCAACATTACGAAGGCGACGGACGCGCTGACAGTGAAGATGTGCTGCCACCGCCCGCTGTCGACGATCACGCCTCCCAGGATGATCCCGACGCCGTTGCTCAACGCGAAGGTGCCGCCCAGAATGCCGACGCCCAGGTTGACGTCGCGGCTGTCCTTGGCGTTCTCCCGCAGGATTCCGAAGGCCAGCGGCAGGATGGCGAAGGTGGCGCCCTGCAGCGCGCGGCCGAGGATGATCACATTGAGGTTCGTCGCCAAGGCGCTGATCGTCGAGCCGACGACGGCGACGCCAAGCATCAGCAGCAGCATCCGCCGGCGCCCGTAGAGATCGCCCAACCGGCTGAACAGCGCGGAGCTCAACGCCGAGGCGAGCAAATAGCCCGTGAACAGCCAGCCAACGTAGGTCGGATCATTGTAAATGCCGTAGAGCTTAGACAGCGCGGGGTAGATCATGTTGCCCTCGAGCGCGTTGACAAACTCGATAGCGATCAGCAAGGCGAGCAGCGCACGGAAGCTCAGGCCAGGACGGTCGGAAGGCGCGGAGGAAATAGCCATAGCGCAATAGACACCGGGGCATTGCCAGTGCCAAGGCTGCTGAAGGGATAACCAGCACGGATTCGGAAGTCCCGTGCGCGCGCCAATGATCATGCCGCCGCGGTCGCCGCCGCTGATCGATCGCGTGGGGAGATGCACCCACCGCCCGCGGGAATTAACCTGAGCCGCGTTTGGAGCGTGCTGCCGACCTTAATGGCCGCCCGCGCGCCCTTGGTTTAAGCATAGCGAGCTCCGCCATCGCTGACCGGTTGTGGTTCAGCAGCTCAAAGTCACACTCGGTCAAAGGGCAGGCTGGTCACCGAATGCGATCTCCACCCTGCCTCCAGTTGCTTGAGTAGCTTTTCCGGCCGATGAATGGGGCCGGACGAGGACGAAGAACTTACCAAAGGTATAGATCACTGCTAAGCGCGGGTGTCCGCGGGGTTGGCGCGGTAAGGATATCGAGTTGCTACGCGAGATCGGTAGGAAGGTTGTCATGGCCTTGAGCCTTGCGCCTACGGATGCGCTTGATGCGCGTGACCAACGGGTTCCGGCGAGGGCCTGGGAGACGCCGCGACAGCGGAATTCCAGTGGCCCCCTACATCGGCCGGGACTTCACCCGTCTGGAGGCGGAGCGCTTCTGGCCGCCCTCGTCATGTTCCGGGCCCGAGAAAGTGCGTGTCGAAAGAGCCGAAGCAATGGGACAGGTAAAATTCAGCGACTTAGAGACGCTCATTATTGTGGCCGAGCAGCATGGCTTTAGGCGAGCCGCGCAAGAGCTGGGTATATCGCCGTCACGCGTTAGCATCCGGATAAAAGAGCTGGAGGCTACGCTAGGCGTACGCCTGCTGCATCGGAACACGCGTCATGTTTCGCTCACGGGCGCCGGGGAAGAACTGGTGCGACGTGCGCGAACGTCGCTTGAGCGCCTCACGTTGGACATCGACGCAATCAAGGAGCTTGGCGCTTCTCTGTTCGGCTCGGTGCGCATCGGCGTGCAACTCGGCGTGCCCTATTTCAGCGTTGTGCCGCGTCTTGTCAGGTTCCTTGAGACATTTCCTTCCGTGGAGCTCGACATCATCTCAAACGGGCATTTTGACGACATCGTGCTTGACCGATGCGACGTCGCCCTGATGGTGCGCGGCAAGATCCCTCAAGACATGATCGCGACGCCTGTGGCGCGCGTTGGTCCCGCTTGGGTGGTTGGCTCGCCGGCCTACCTGGAACGCCACGGCGTTCCACTGCACCCCCATGATCTCTTCACCCACGAGTGTCTGGGCCCGGCCGCGGTATGGCGCTTCAAAAACCGGGACGAGGAATTCGAATTCATGCCAAGTTCACGTCTCCGCTGCGAAAATCTGGACATCAGCCTTGAGGCGGCGCTCAACGACTCAGGCCTGATCTATCGCGCCCCACAAGACGTGGAGGCGTTAGCGCAAGCTGACCGGCTTGTCCGCGTCCTGGCTGACTGGGTCGCCCCAGCTCGGCAAGTATGGCTCTACTACGCCAGCCGGCAACATCCCTCCGCTGCCGTCGCTGCCTTTGTCGACTATATGCGCGCCTCGGGTGAATTGATCTTTCCAGGTGAAGGGGGCTTGGGCCGCTCTACGGTCAGTCTCGGCGGAGTTGATCTAACCCAGAGTTGAGTGCAGGCGGCGGGAGTTAGTGACCCGCCCCTCGGGTTCTGGGCCATAGGCCCCAATGTGCTGCTCTTCGGCCGGAAACAGCCACCTGGGGGCGGCGCTCGCGGCCGGGCCTTGGTCGAAACGGCTGGCGTGTGCTCTACGTCCGCACCTCTGACCTGGTGCCAGGCCGCGCGGCAGAACCTCGACCTGGAGCCCGAGCTCGCCAAGACCGACCGGTACAATCTTCTGATCCTCAAGGACCTGGCGTAGGTGCGGAGGGATCAGGCCGAGACCCACCTGCTCCTCGAGCTCATCACCACCTGCTGCGAGCGGCGCTCCATGGTGATCGCCGCCAGCCAACCCTTCGGTCAGTGGGATAGTGTCTTCCCCAGCGCCACGTTGACAATCGACGGCCTGGTGCACCACGCCGTCGTCTTCGAGATGAACGTCGAGAGCCACAATCAACATGTCGGCGTGATCGTCGCTCCGCATCAATCAGCGTCAATCTGGACTTGATCAGGGTCGAGGGAGAGGGGTGTAGCGGTGCCGCAGGATCGTGCCGGGCGGGCCGAAGCGTCCCAGCTCGCCGGTGAAATCCGGATCAACCTCGCGGATGACCAGGAAATCCTTTGTTCGCCAAGCGCTGCGGATATACGGTCCGAAGGACATAACGGTGTCCTTGCCGCCAGCGGCGGCCGGAAGCATCTTGACGGTCTCCAGAGCGGCCTTCACCCCAGATGGAGTCAGGGGTCTAGCCTTGGAGAGCGCGTAGGCGATCATATTGCAGATGTCATAATTGAGCACGCTCCAGAAGTTCTCTGGCCTGTATCCGAAGCGCTTTTCGAACCGATCCAGGAAAGCCTGCCCGACTACGTTCTCCTCGTCGTACTGGTCAATGCCCACCCAGCCTTTCAGGGAGCGCACTCCTTCCGGTAGAGCGGGCGCGGTCATAAAACAGGAGCTCATCATGCGAATGGCCGGGTGCCAGCCGATCGCGTCGAAGGCCTTGTTGAGATGAACCGCTGGCAGGCCGAAGCCGAGATAGACGACGGCATCGCCCCCTCGTTCCTTCAGGAACGTCGCGGCCTCGGTGAGATCCGTTTCAAGAGCGCCGACAGTTCTCTCTCCCAGAATCTTGATCCTGTCGAAACGCGCGGCCTGGCGGAAATATTGCAGTAACTCCTCGCCGATTGTTGATTCGTCATAGATGACGGCGACGGTATTCACGTCACGCGTACGCAGGTAGTTGGTTATCATGTATCCCTCTTCGGGGATCGAGCCGTTATTGATGCAGAAGCACCATTCTCCATACCAACGGTCGGTGCCGACCATGGCAACGCAAGGTACGTGACCTTCGGTGTCAACATACTCACGCAGAGCGGCAGCGTTTTCGGAAATCTTGGGCCCGTGCACGCAAAGTACGCCTTCGGCTACCAATTCTTTGTAGGCATTCAGCACCGAGTGGTAATTGCCGCGCGGCAGACCCTCAGCGGTCCGCATCACGACCTCAACGCGGCGATCTATTAGGCCACTCTGGTACGCCTCGTCAAATACGAGCTCGCTCGTATCAGCCAGTATTCGGTAGGCCTGGTCGCCGTTATGAAAGTCGATCAATATTCCGATTTTTGCGCTGTCGGTCACGTCACCCTCACATATTTAAGTTAATAATGTTCTTTTGAACATGGAATCCGAAGTGCGATCATCCTCGGCCGGGTGGACATAGTGTTTGTCGCGACGAAACAACTGTCAGCTAGGCGTACCAGTGTGGTACGTCCCCACAAAAGTGTAGTTAGACTTCAGAAATCTGTCGAGGTATGGTCAACTGTCCGGCCTGCTTGCGCGGCGCGTTCCTTCATAGCGCTCGCGCTTCGGGGCGGGGTCTCTTAGGCTGCGTCTGTCGGGCCGCGCCCTACTCACCCCATGCCTTCCTGATCTGCACGCCCCACATACGCGGCTCCTGAGTGTAGGCCGCCTGGATACCGCCAGTGCCAAGCTGCGAAGTGCTCGCTATTTGGTAGCGCACGTTAAGTGCGTTGCGGGCGAATACTGCGAGGCGAACACTGCTGTCGGGCAACTCGTAGTCGACGCGCAGGTTAAGCAGGCCGATCGCGCGACGGCCGTTGGCATAGTTAAACTGCGCCCCACCCACTAGGTCGTTCACCAATGAGGCCGGCAATGCTGGATCGACCAGCCGCGCCGGCGGGTTTGCGCCGGCGGTCCAAGACCAGTCCGCTTGGACACCGGCGACACCCGGGCCGACAGCACGCTCGTAACGAGCCGAGAGTGAGTAGGTCCAATCGGGGTTGCCGAACTTTTCCCCGTTTGCATTGACCGTGCGGTTGTCCAGGGTGAGGGCGGCCGGGAATGTAATGTACTTGCCTTCTAAGTAACCCGCCGTCGCGCCGAGCGTCAGCCCTTCCACAGGGCGGGCCGTGGCTTCGAGTTCAAGTCCTTTGATGCGGGCCGTGGCGGCGTTTTGAATGACAAAGATGGGAGTAATGCCCAAGAGGACGCTAATGGATTCCTGTTTATTGGCGTAGCGCGTCGTATAACCGGCGATATTGAGCCGAAGGCGGTGATCGAGGAAATCGGCCTTCAGGCCCGCCTCGTAGTCGGTCGCAGTTTCAGGCTCAAAAGGCGGCGCCGTGGGCGAGCGCACGTTTAGCCCGCCGCCCCGGAAGCCTCGCGACGTCTTGGCGTAGACCAGCATGTCAGACGTCGGCTTCCAGTTTGCGCTGGCGAGGTACGACCATGCTTGTGCGCTAACCTCTCGGGTGACGGCGCAGTCAAGCGGGTTCGCCGTGACCAAGGTGATCGTCGAGCAGGAATAGAGTCCCGTGCTCGGTGCAAAGCGCCGATTTAGGAAAGTCACTTTCTTGTCGTCGTGAGTATAGCGGGCGCCAATTGTAACCGAGAATTTTGAGGTAAGATTGACGTTGTTCTGAGAATAAAATGAGTAGGTCGTATTCTTGGGTTTGTTCGTGCTGAAGCTTATGGTGTACGGGGTGCTCAGCGCCGTCTGGTAGAAGCGGAAATTGTTGATCGTGCCGTCTAGCCCTTTTTCTTTATCGTAGTAAGCCCCAAGCAACCACGTCAGCCGTTTGCCCAGCGCTTCACCGCCGATGTTCGCCTCCTGAGAGTAGAACCGGGACTTCGTTGTGGGCTCAATGGGAAAGAAGAAGGGGCCGGGACTTGGGCGCGAGAGGTCGATGATCGCAAAGCGCGTCGTGTCGAGGTCGTACATCCGGAAAGATTCGAGCTCGCGGTAGCCGGCGATCCATTTCGCCCGGATCGAGTCCGTCAACTCGTACTGCATGGTGGTCGCGACCGAGGTGCGGGTCAGCCGATCGAACAGCACAAGATTGGTGTCGTTGCTAAAGAAGTCGGAGTTGCCCTGCGCCACGAGGCCCTGCATGAAAGCTTGAGCCGTCGCCAAGTTCGATGGCACGGCGGGATTTAGCCCCATTTCGATGGCGATGGCGGTGTTTGTTGCGGTGCTCGGAACATAGAACCTGGGGGTGTTCATCTGTCCCCCATTGTTAAGTTTGGCCCATTCTACCTTAACCTCAGCCCTAAGACGCTTTGTCGGCGTAAACAGCAATGAGCCGCGGAAGAAGTCATCGTTCAAATTGCCGCCCAGATCCTGGCCCGTGGTGCGGGATCGGCCATATCCGTCTCGAAGGCTGCGCTGGTAAGCGGCCCGCATGGCCAGAACATCGTTGATGATAGGTACGTTGAGGGCGCCACCAAGGCGGCGGTACTGATAGTTTCCTCCTTCTACCTGAACGAAGCCGTGCAAGCCGTTGAAGTCGGCCCCTCGAGAAATGATATTGATGGTGCCGCCGGTGGTGCTCTTCCCGTATAGCGTGCCCTGCGGCCCCTTCAGAATCTCAACGCGGTCTACGTCGACAAAGCCGGTGTTCAACCCCCATGGGTGCGGATAGGCGAAACCGTCCGTGTAGAGACCGACCGCCTGGTCAATGAACAGCTGAATGTCGCTAGATGATTGGCCGCGCAGGGTTGCGGAGAAGGCGGTGGGCGACGCCGTGGTCGTCGTTATGATGAGGCTCGGCGTTTGTTGCTGGAGGTCGCTGAACCGGAACACGCCGCGTTTGGCAATCTGGTCTCCGGAGAGCGCCGTGACGGCCACCGGCACATCCTGCAGCCGTTCATCCCGGCGTCGAGCAGTGACCACCACCTCCTCAAGCGCCGCGCCGTGGGCTGGGGGGGGGGCCATTTCCTGTGCTGCGGCAGGCGCATAGAGAGCCAAGGCGGCGGTGCTGGCGAATAGCGCGTAAATGCACTTCGACCGACTAAATAACATCGAACCTTCTGGCACTTTTCCCCCCTTCAGGACGGGCGACCGCGCTTCGTGCACGGCGCTTCCTCGACCTGGACAGTTAGGCCTAACATTGAGCGTGGAGATGCATAATGACAGCGAATGTGAACGTCGTGTTCGGCGTGGCAAAACAATCGCGTACAGCAGCATCAAGGAGCTGCTCGCCCAACGCGGACCGAGGTCAGCCGCAAGGCGTGCGCTGCTGAATCAACGAGTTCGGCCCCTAGATCGGCGCCCACCTGCGCCAGCGGCGGTTGCGTACGTCCTGTCGGTGTTGGGGTGGACGACCCGACGGCATCGATGTGCCAGAGTGAGGTCGTTGCGGATCTCAGGCAAGGACCGTCCGTGGAACAGGTTCTCCGCATTACGATGGAGACGTCGAAGCACATTTTGCAGCTGCATCGCGGGACGCCGCTGAGCAGCCGGTTCTGCGCAAGAAGCTGCGGCGCAAAGATATGGTGGCGTTCTTCGCCCAGCGTGATCGCCATCGCGGCGTGCGGAGAATCCCATCACGGAGCGGGGCTGCTGCAGTCATTCGGCCACGAGGTGAAGCTGATCGCGCCGCAGCAAGCGCGACAAGAACGATGCGGCGGACGCCGAGGCCTTGTTCAAGGCGATGACCCCGATACTGTTCGTGCCGCTCAAGACGCCTGGACGTGGGCACTGAGGTTGCTCCCCGTCTTCGATGGTCAGTTGGATAGTTGGACGCGCCCGTACGCGGCGCTGTGCTCACTTCAGGTCCGACGGCAGCTCGGGCAGGAAGATGGCTTGGTCTTGAGATAGGCGGCGAAGCCCTCCGGTTCGCCTTACCGCATTTAGTCCGATTGCTTGAATTCTCCGAACGGAATGTTGAAGTCTATGCCGTGCTCGTTGAGCGTCAGGTTGCCTGACCGCCCCGGCCGCAGGAGGCATCTGAGAAGACAGGTGAGGACGCCCGCATCGGAGTAAGAAACACATATCTGGCCTAATCTACGGGAAGTGAATGCGGCCGCCTGCAGGCGCTTTATCCCACATGCATGACGGAAAGCCACGCGGACTGGAGACCTCAGGCGGGCGTCGTTAGTTTCGGCGGGTACGACCGTACCGGGAAATCAATGATTCACGTAATCTGGACGGAGAAGAGCCACGACGTATGGACCGTTTGGCTGGACGATCCGCCTCAGCGCAATTCACTCACTTGCGAAGCCCGGCTCGCGCTGGCCGAGCAGATCGGCGCCGGGGGCCGCGAACCGGCCTGCCGAGGGCTGCGTGAATGTCCGAAACGTTCCGCGGCGGCGTGGGCGGAGAAAGCTGCATCTTCCGCTCTCACGGTCGCGCCAGGACCGACGCGCCGCAAGGGGTGCGAGGAACTAATGGGAGAGCCGATGACCGACGTCGATTCGCGACCATTCCCGGCCCTGACACCCGGGAATGAGTTCTTCTGGACCGCCGGCGCGGAGGGACGGTTGCGGTTCAAGCGTTGCCAAGCGTGCGGCCTCTACCTGCACCCGCCAACACCGATCTGTCCGAACTGTCTGAGCAAATCGATCGCCGTCGAGGACGTGTCGGGACGCGGGATGGTGGTGACCTTCACCGTCAACCACCACGCCTGGGACCCGGCTTTCAAGCCGCCCTATGTGATTGCGATCGTCGAGATCGAGGAGGCGCCCTACGTACGCCTGACCACCAACATCGTGAACTGCGCGCCGGAGGACGTGCGGATGGAGATGCCGGTGGAAGTCCTGTTCCACCAGGTCGGGCCGACTTGGCTCCCCGTGTTCCAGCCGAGGGCGGCATGAGCGACAAATTCGAAGACAAGGTGCGGATCACCGGTATCGGCATGTCTCAGGTCGGGCGACGCACCATGCGTGACCCGGTCGAGCTAGCGGTAGAGGCCTGCCTCGCCGCCGTGGCTGACGCTGGCCTGGAGCGGAAAGAGATTGAGGGGCTCTCGTGTCACCCGGGCCCACAAGACGCCCGCGGCTACAGCGGCGCTGGTGTCGCGCAGGTGGAGGAAGTCTTGCGACTTCGCCCTAAGTGGTTCGCCTCCGGCGCTGAAATACCCGGCCACACGGGAGCCGTCGTGGCCGCGATGCTCGCGGTCGCAGCCGGCCTCTGCCGCCACGCGCTGGTGTTCCGCTGCACCTGGGAGACGACGGCTCCGTTGCTCGCCCGCGACCCCCGCTATAACCAGGGCCTCGCCCAACCGGATCAGGCGGTGAGCGGCGAGATGATGTCTTACCGCCTCCCCTACGGCGCCTTCTCGGCCGCAAACTGGATCGGCCTGGCCGCAAACCGCCACTTTCACCTCTACGGCACCAAGCGCGAACACCTGGGCGCAATCGCGATCAATGCGCGGCGCAACGCGGCGCATAATCGTTACGCGATCTACCGCGAGCCGTTGACCATGGACGACTATCTCGGTGCGCGCATGATCTCGACGCCGTTCGGGCTCTACGATTGCGACAGCCCGTGCGACGGCGCCGTCGCCTTCGTCGTCTCGCACCGCGACTGTGCCAAGGATACTCGCCGGCCCAATCCGATCCGGCCTGAGGCGATCGGCATCCAGATCACCGAGCGGTGGAGCTGGGACCAGGGCGTGATCGACCAAGAGCCGATGCTGGAAGGGCCGGCCGCCTCCTTGTGGGCCAGAACCGACTTGAAACCGCGCGATGTGAATGTCGCCGAGCTCTACGACGGCTTCACCTTCAACTGCCTTTCCTGGATCGAGGCGCTGGGCTTCTGCAAGCGTGGCGAGGGCGGACCTTTCGTGGAGGGTGGCCATCGCATCGCCCTGGATGGCGAGCTGCCGCTGAACACGCATGGTGGGCAGCTCTCCGCTGGGCGTCTCCAAGGCTTCAGCTTCTTGCACGAGGCGTGCGTGCAGCTATGGGGAGAGGGCGGCCGTCGGCAGGTCCCGAACGACCCCCGAGTCGCCTGCGTCTCTTCGGGCGGCGGCGCGCCCGGAGGCGCGTGGCTTCTGGTTCGGGATTGATGCTCAGCGCGACTGGACGAGCACTGACCGGGGCCGTCACGTTAACCGCCGCGGCTCGCAGGATGCCCAGCAGCCGCTAGAATGGAGGCTCCCATGTCACGCATTGTCATCACCACGGTGGACCAGTCTCTGGAGGGCTCGCAGTCCGATCCGCAGGCGGGCGTCAAGAGTCATCAGGTGCTCGACCACGACCGGCCAATCCAGCTGTGGAAACACAGGCTGGAGCCCAACGCGACGCTGCGGATGTTGGCCGTCGACTTCGGGCGCCTGCTGTTCGTATGGGACGGCTCCGCCCTGGTCTTCGGCGAGCGCTTCGTCCAGGACGCGGCCATCGTTGTCGAGCACCGGGCAAACGTCGACGTGCGCGCCGGCGCAGAAGGCTGCGAGCTTTTGGAGTTTCAGAGCATCGCCGCCGTGCCCCACCGCGACGGCGGGCGGGTCCATGCGCTCAACCTGGACCGGGCGCCGAGCACGGATCTGCCCAACGGGCGCGGGCACGTCCTGTCGGACGCGGACTGCCCGACCTGCGAGCTCTGGCTGCACAGGAACGGCTTCGAGACGCCCTTCCACTCGCCGCGACACTGTCACACCGAGGACGAAGTCATCGTCTGCACGAAGGGCAGCATCCGGTTCGGCACACGCGACCTGGGGCGCGGCGGCGTCCTGGCAATAAACAAGAACGCCTTCTACAGCTTCTCGACGACGGACGAGAGCGCGGCCTTCATCAACTTCCGATCCAGCGAATCCGCGGTGATCATCGCCGATAAGACCGGCGCCCATTCGCCTCGCAAGGAAAGCCTGAAGGGACTTTGCGCCAAGCCCACCAGCGCAGTGGCGTTCGACTGGGTGGCCACCTGAGGCATTCCGCTGCGCGGCCGGACGTCAGATATGTGGGATTAACCCTGCAGTGTTTGCGCACCTTGGTCGCGCGCGCGCCTATTCACCGGCCAGAGCGGCACAGTAGTGGCCTGCAATCTATGGGGGGAGCAAATGAGATCAGAACGCCTCGTCTTAATGTTGGGCGCGTCGCTCGCCGCGCTCGCGCAGCCAGCTAGCGCACAGACTGAACCTGCCGCTAACCAGAGCTCAATTTCCGCGATCGATCGTCCAAGCTGCGCTGATTTCGTTGAAAAAGGCCGAGGCTGTGGCGGCGTGTAGGCGGGGCGCGCCGAGGCTGCGGCGCCTCAGGCGGCTGCGGGCACCGGCGGCGGGATGAGCTTGGCGGGTGCTGTCAGTCCAAATGGCAACTCGTCTCCACTTTGGCGCAGGTCGCCCAAACCCAAGCTGCCCCTAGAGCGGGACTCCATTAGACGGAACCGTATCCGGCGTTGAGGAAGTAGTTGGCGCACTCCTGGGGGCTGAAGAGGTCGAGGAGTTGGCCGGCCTTGCGCC
>Ga0268266_10004528_pt1 | contig 13281 bp, 10 predicted proteins | sample KBSS13metaG_FD_190356 | JGI IMG/M metagenome (GOLD analysis project Ga0268266, IMG submission 190356) | Switchgrass rhizosphere microbial communities from Kellogg Biological Station, Michigan, USA - KBS S1-3 metaG (SPAdes) (version 2) | ecosystem: Host-associated > Plants > Roots > Rhizosphere...
ACGCGCCTCACATTCTTTCGCCTTGTTTGCCTCTCTATGATCGGCGGCTGTACGTGCATTCACGGAGATGCAACCATGCAGCGACGCTCGCGCAGTGCCGATCTTGCGCTTCACCTTCTTCTCTTCGTTCTCGCGATCGTCGGCATCAGTGCTGGTCTTTCGGTTGATGCTTCAGCCCAAACGGGTCCATCCGCATCGTCCGCAGATAACTACATCCTCGGCCCGAACGACCGAATCAGACTGAAGGTGTATGGCGAATCCGACATCACGGGGGAGTACGAGATCAACAACACCGGTCAGGTATCGATTCCGCTAGCCGGCCACATAAAGGCCGCCGGCTCGACGACACGGCAACTCGAGAAAGCGATCGCATCCGCGCTTGCAAAGGGAATCGTGCGTGATCCGCGCGTGAACGTCGAAGTCGCGCAGTATCGCCCCTATTACATTCTCGGCGAGGTCAAGAAGAGCGGCGAATATCCGTATCGCCATGGACTGACGGTGCTGGATGCGGTCGCAAGTGCGGGCGGATTCACCTATCGCGCCAACGAGAACAAGGTCCTTCTACGTCGCTCAGGCGCCGGCGCGGAGGAAACTTATCCTCTCGATGCTCCCGTCCCCGTTTATCCTGGCGACAACATTCGGATTCCGGAACGCTACTTCTAGCAATCCCGAACCGCAGATCAGCCTGCAAGTCGCTCGTGAGCGAAAGACAACGTGTGTGTCGCGTTGTCGACATACGAACGTTTGCGATGCGAAAACATTTTGCGGCGCGAGGAAAACTTTTTCCGGCAAGGCGCGTTGCAGGCGAGCGCATCACTTCGATCTCACGACTCAATCATAACCTTGCGCCCGCGTACCGAGTATGAGGCCCGCCGTTCTAATGCGCAGTCGACGATCATTTTCCGCGCGACAGGCTTCGCCTGTCGAATGTTCGCCGCCTTCGCGGTCCCGCAAGGGACGGGTGATAGGATCGAGGTCTGAGTCTGCATGGTTCCCCACGGCAGCAATTCTGCTGGGACTTGGATCGTCGGCGAATGCACAGGCCATCCCGTGGACCAACGGAGAGTTCGCTTCTCCGTGGAATGCGCAGCGAATCTTTGAGCCATCGTCGCTGCCGGACAGGACCGATCCGGACAACCGTGAAGAGATTCCACCCGAGGACATGCCAGTGAAAAAGCGACAGCAGCCCGGCTATGAACCCGTTGGTATTCGTTCCGGCTCGTGGATGTTCAACCCGTCGCTGACCGCCGGCACGTTCTACGACAGTAACGTCTTTGCGTCGGGCACCGGGCAGCGCTCCGACATCGCCGCGGTGATCGAGCCGACGTTGCGCGCGCACTCATTATGGGGACGGCACGGCCTCGACCTGAAGCTCGATACGCAGTCAACGGTCTACAACCAGTTCTCGAGCCTGAACCAGACCAATGCCAGCCTGAAGGGCAACGGCTGGCTGGACATCACCAAGGACACGATGCTCCTGACGAACTTTCAGATCGCCCATCTGAACGAAGGCGTCGGCACGCTCAGTTCGCCCGGCAACACCATTTCGCCGACCCCATACAATCTGATGTCGGGCGACGTCACGCTGCGCAAGGAATTCAACCGGCTGACGACGTCGGTCGGCCTGCGCACCGATTCCTACGACTTCGGCTCGACGCGCGCGCAGGACGGCAGCATCATCAACCAGGACGCCCGCGACGGACAGATCTACTCGCTGCACAGCCGGATCGACTACGCGATCTCTTCGACCCTGGGCTGGTTCGGCGGCGTGGAAGGCAACCAGCGCGACATCAGGGGAACGCCGGGGCATACGCTGGACTCGCTGGGGTATCGCGCCCTGACCGGCATCACGGTCGGCTTGAGCAATCTGGTGACCGGCGAATTTGGCGCCGGCTATGTCCAGCAGCGTTTCGACGACCCCTCGATCGGCGACATCGAAGGCCCCTCCTACCGCGCGCGCCTGACATGGCGGCCCACCCGCCTGCTCGATGTTCACTTCAATGCCGAGCAGATCGTCACGCAGACCTCCGACACCAGCGCCACCGGCGTTCTCGCCAACGCGGCGCAACTCGGCCTCGATTACGAACTGCGTCGCAACGTCATCGTCTCCCTCGCGGGCGGTTACGAGAACGACAAGTTCTTCGGCCAGGTGCGCAAGGACAACGTCATCACCTCCGACACGCGGGTCAAATACCTCGTCAATCGCTTTGCCGCCGTTTCCGCTTACTACCGCTTCACCAAACGTGACAGCGACGTTCCCGTCTTCAGCTTCGACAAACACCTGGTAGGCATGAATGTTACAGCGCAATTCTGACCTGCCATATGTGATTCCCGAAGAACCGGCCGCCCGCCCCACGGAAGGCTGGCAGTATCCGACCGTCGATCTGCGCGAGATGGGGCGCATCCTGCGTCGTCGTTACAAAATGGCCCTGCTCCCGGCGCTGATCCTGCTCGGGCTGGCGGCAATCTACCTGGCGTTCTCCACAGCGCTCTATACAGCGACATCCACCGTGCTGGTTGATCCTCGCCGCGCCAATGTCGTCGAGACCAATCAGTCCGTGCTGTCGAACTTCGGCACCGATGATGCGACCATCGAAAGCCAGACGCTGCTGATCCAGTCGGTTGCGATCCTGGTACGCGTCGTCGGCAAGCTGAAGCTGACGGAAGATACGGAATTCACCCCCAAACCCGGCCTGCTCGATCCGATCAAGGCCCTGTTCCGCAACAGCGGCCCGAGCGACGGCGCCAGCCCCGAGGACGCCGCCAAGGCGCGATCGCTGGATATCCTTCAGAAGCGGATGAAGGTGACGCGGCAGGGTACCACTTTCCTCGTCGATATCGCCGTCAGCTCGCAATCGCCGCAGAAAGCGGCGACCATCGCCAACGCGATTGCGGATGCATATTTCGAAGAGCAGGTTCGCGCCAAAAACGAAGCGACGCGCATCGCCGCGACCTGGCTCAGCGGCCAGATCGACGAGCTGAAGTCGAAAGTCGTCACCTCCGAAAAGGCGGTCGAGGATTATCGTTCGGCCAATAACCTGATGGTGTCGCAGGGCGTCACGCTCAACGACCAGCAGCTGACCGACCTCAACAACAAGCTGATCGCCGCGCGCGTGCAAACGGCGGAGGCGCGGGCAAAGTATGAACAGATCCAGGACATCGCGAAATCGGGTGGCGATCCCGGCGGCATCAATGCGGCCATCTCCTCGGAAATGATCACGAAACTGCGTACCCAGTATGCCGACATCGCCAAGAACGAAGCGGACCTGTCGAGCAAGTATGGCGCCCGCCATCCGCTCGTCGCCAATATCCGGGCGCAGCGCCGCGATACCCAGAAGCTGATCAACGAGGAAATCCGGCGAATACTGGAGAGCACCAAACACGACTACGATGTCGCGCGCTCACGCGAGACCTCCCTGCAGCAAAGTCTCGATCAGCTCCAGGGCGTGTCAACTTCCTCCGGCCAGGCGCAGGTGCGCTTACGCGAACTGCAGCGCGAGGCCGAGGCGAACCGTACGCAGTATGAATCCTACCTGGCACGCTCCAAGGAAACTACGGCGCAAGAGAGCCTGGAGATGCCGGATTCCCGGATCGTGACCAAGGCTAGCGTTCCGATCAGGCCGTCATCGCCCAAGACCATGCTGATCCTGGGCCTCGCGCTGATGCTCGGGCTCGGCGCCGGCAGCGTGCTGGCGTTCCTCGCCGATTATCTCGACGGCCGCATCAAGACGCTGGAACAGGCGGAGGCCATTTCCGGCGTGGCCGCGCTTGCCGCGGTCCCGTTGGTCGGCGCGCGGGAGCTCGCCCGCCTTGCCCGGCGCGGACGCAATGAACTTGGCCGCTACGATCCGAAGAGCACGAAACTGTTGCCGGCACCGCTGCAGCCGCCCTTGACGCGCTATGCGATCGACGAACCCGGCACGTTCTTCGCGGAAGCGATCCGCGCCGTTCGCCTCGCCCTGCAGCGGACGATGCGATCGCAGCCGGTGAAGGTCGTACAGGTCACCTCCGCGCTCGACAGCGAGGGCAAGACCACGCTGTCCATCAATCTTGCGCAATCGCTGGCGATGCTCGGCATCCGGACCCTTCTCATCGATGGCGATCTCCGCAATCCGCAGGTGACCCGCGCCCTATGTCCACGCGCTGACGCCGGCTTGCTGGAAGTCGCGATCGGTCAGATCGCGCCGGAGCACGCCATTCTCGTCGATCCCAGCACCGGGCTCTCGATCCTGCCGTCGACCAGGATCAACGAGGTCGAATACATCACGGAGCTGATGTTCTCCGACCGGATCGTCGACGTCCTCGATCATTTCCGTCACCGCTACGAACTGATCGTGATTGACTCGCCGCCGCTGGTGCCGCTGGTCGACGGCCGCGCCCTGGCAGAACTTGCCGATCGCATCATTCTCGCGCTGGCCTGGGACCAGACACCCGGAGAAGTGCTGTCTCATGCCATGGACCTGCTCTCCCCGGTGAGCGACCGGATCATGGGTACGGTGCTGACCCGCGTCGATCTGAGCCGCCTGCAATTCTACGACTATTACCGCAGCTCGGCCTATCTCAAGCCGTATGGCACCGCGAGCCTCCATGCCGGAGCGGCGCGGTGAGAATGCGCGAGCCGCCGCATGGACCGGTCGCCGCGCCGCAGATGCGTCGGCGCGCCTCTGCGCCAACGGCGCAGCGGCAGGCTTTCCATGCGCAGGGACGCAGTCTGCAGGCCGACGCGTTCTTCGAACGGATCGCAACCGGCTCGATGTTGCTGGCCATCATCGCAACGTTCACGCTCTCCTCCTCCGTCTTGACCAACTGGAAAATCCACTATCTGACAGCCGGCGGCAATTTTTACGAAAAGCTGCACCCGGTCACCTACTTCACGCTGTTCGCATTCGCCCTGTTGTCGATACGCAGCCGCGGCCCGGTCGGCGAGATCAACCGGATGTTTTCCGAATCGAAACTGCTGCTGGCCTATCTGCTCTGCTGGCTGTTTCTGCTGATCCAGGTACTGGTGCTGGAACGCCCGTTCACCGTCATCATCGACACATTTCTGCTGCCGATGCTGATCGCGATGGTGACGTGGCAACTATCGTTGTCGCAGAAGCGCCCGCTGGCCTGGGCCATTCACTTCACGATCCTCCTGAACGTCGTGCTCGGCTACTACGAGTATTTCTCCGGGCATCGGCTAATTCCATTGACGCTCGGCGATGTCGTGGTGATGGGGGAATGGCGCTCTGCGGCGCTGCTCGGCCACCCGCTCACGGCATCCGGCATCGTAGGCGCCTATGTGCTGGCGCTGGTGCTTCGCCCGGCGATCTGTCCGCCGCTCCTTGTGCGGCTGCCGCTGATCGCGTTGAGCCTGGGATCGCTGATGGCCTTTGGCGGGCGGACGTCGCTGGTCACGGTGCTGGCGATGATCGGGCTGGTCGGGCTATTCGAAGCTACCCGCCTGATGCGCGGCAAGCGAACGCCGCTGCCGGCGGCAATTCTCGCGATCTGCGTGCTGTTTGCCGCAGGCGCCATCGTGTTTGCCGCACTCGACCTCGGCATTTTCGACAAGATGCTGCTGCGCTTCTCTTCCGACAAGGGCAGCACGCTGGCGCGCTTTGCCACCTTCAGCCTGCTCTCGCATTTCGACTGGAACGAACTGATCCTCGGCCCGAGCCCGGTCCGGGTGAACGCGCTGCAGTCGCAGCTCGGGCTCAATTACGGCATCGAAAACTTCTGGATCTCGTCCGTCGTTCAGTTCGGCCTCATCCACACTGTCCTGCTGACGATCGGGCTGGTCTGCTTCTTCGTCGAACTGCTGCGCCGTTCGAACTGGGCGGCATGGGCAATCGTAGCCCTCATCCTCGTCATCGCCGCCAGCTCGGTGAGCTTCTCCTCGAAGAACATTCAGCTCGCGCAGTTCGTCATCCTCATTTCGGTGTTGCTGCGGCGCGAGCCGCGGCGCGTGGCCGCGCCCGCACCAGTGCGCACACCGATTCGCTACCGGTCCGTTCCGGCATAACTCGGGATTTCCTTTCGTATGACCATCTATGTCGACAACACCCATCTCGGACGTCATGTCACCGGTCTCGAACGCATCACGCTGGAGCTGTTTTCCGGTGCGGCGCTTGCGCCGCTCGATGTCGTGCCGGTGAAGGCACGGGGTCTTCGCCAGATGGTGACGACGCAAAATCTGGGATTGCCGATGCGGCTCGCCGCCTCGTCATCCATCCTGCTCTGTCCCGGCTTTCCGCCAAGCCCGCTGCTGCGGCCGTTCGCTTCGCGGGTGCTGCCCTATATCCATGACGATTTCCTGATCACGCGGCGCTCCGAGCTCAATATGCGCGCCCGGCTCTACATGGCCGGGCCCTTCAGGTTGGCGTTGCGCCATTATCCCCGCTTTCTCGCCAATTCCAGCGATACAAGGCGCAAGCTTGCCAAGCATTGCCGGCCCGATGCCGAGGTGACGCTTTATCGGCCTTCGGTGCGCAACGTGTTTGACCTCGATCCCGGGCAGCGCGGCGAACGCAGCGCGCAGCTCCAACCGCTCCGGCTGATCGCACTGGGAACGGTCGAGCCGCGCAAGAATTTCGTGGGGGCGGCGAAAATCCTCGAGGCATTGCGCATGCAGGGATTTCCGGAAGCGACACTGGATATCGTCGGAAGGCCCGGCTGGGGCGACGACTGGCAAGCGCTCGAGCGGCAGCCGGGCGTCACGCTGCACGGATATCAGTCCAGCGACCGGGTCAACCAGTTGCTTAACGATGCTGACATATTCATCTGCACCTCCCATGACGAAGGCCTGGGATTGCCGCTGCTGGAGGCGCAATACGCCGGCCTGCCGATCGTCGCCCCCGATGCCGCCATCTTCCGCGAGGTACTCGGCGAATCCGGCATCCACGTCGACGCCGCAGATCCCGCCGGTGCAACCGCGCGGGTCGCGGCGGCGCTATCGGACAAGAACTGGCGCGCCCGCTATGTAGCACTGGCGGCACAAAACCTGGCACGCTGGAACGATCTGGCACGCTTCGACCGCGAAGCGGTCGTCAACCTGATTACTCGGCTCGCCGCCTGACATTCGCTCTACCCGAAGAATCGAGTCGGAGTACCCCCGCCTTGCATGACAGCAGCACCACGAGGCATCAGGATGGGTTGCGCATCATTGCGGCCGGCGCCGTCGTGGTCCTTCACTATTCCGATTACTTCAAGGACATACCCGTGGGCCAATTCTTGGTCGCCCACACCTGGCATTTCAACCTGTTCGTCGATCTGTTCTTCGTTGTGTCCGGCTTCGTCATCGCTCGCCAGTATTTCGGCCGCGTCAACGATGCTGCTTCGATCGGCCGCTTTCTCTGGCGCCGGTTCGCCCGCATCTATCCGCTGCATCTCGCCACACTTCTCTTCTATCTGGCGCTTGCCGGCGCGCTTCACTTCGGCGCCGCCCGGACCGACAATCCCGCCCGCTACCCGCTTTCCGATCTCCCCGCCCAGATCCTGCTGCTTCACGCCTTCATCGGCGAACGCTTGACATTCAATTTCCCGAGTTGGTCGCTGTCGGCGGAGATGTTCTGCTATCTAATCTTCCCGGCCATCGCGCTGATTGCGCAGCGCCGCAAGGTAGCGGTCATTGCACTCGTGGTCATCACGGCGCTCGCTAACTCGCTTTGGGCATGGGCAGCAGGCACGACACCGTGGGCGGACTGGATCAACCAGGGCGGCGCCTTCAGGGCGTTGCCCGCCTTCAACCTCGGCGTGGCCTGTTATCTGTTTCGCGACCGGATCGCCCGCTGGCCGGTAGTCCCGGCTGCGCTGGCCGCATCATTGGCAGCATTCATCCTGCTCGGCTCCTGGCTCCCGACGATGATGGCCCTGCTGGCGATTTACGCCATTGCCATTCTTGCCGTTCAGGTCGACTGCGCGGGACGCGATACGTTGATGTCACGGTTTGGCTTCGACCGCTGGTCGTCGCTGACCTACTCCTGCTACATGCTGCATATCCCGGTTGCGACGGTGATCATCACCTTTGGCTCGCGCCTGCTTTCGCTGCCCCCGCATGAACGGCCGATCCTTGCGCCGGTGGCGATCGTTATCCTTGGCTGCGCGAGCATCGTCTCGCTGCGGACGTTCGAAACTCCGCTGCGGCGATACCTGACCGAGATCCACGATCGCCGCGCCATCAGCCCTGCATCATCGCCCGCTCTCTCGCGACAGGAGGGTACATGACGACGGTCGTAGAGCGCGCACCGGCGATCCCGCGATCCCTTAACGTCACACGTACCGCGGCGCAAAGCCGCGACGGCGCAATCGACGCCATGCGCGGCATCGCCATCCTGATGGTGATTGGAATCCATTCGCTGCCGCAGCCGCTCGACGCGACCTGGGCAAAAGCCCTCGACGCGGCCCTGCGGCCCTGCGTGCCGGTCTTCCTGTTTGCTTCAGGATATCTGACCGCGCTTTCCGGCCGCGTGCCGCTGGCGAAGCGCCTGAAGGCGGCTTTGATCCCCTACGCCATCGCATTCGCTGCCGCCTATGCTTACATGGCGCTGCATAATCCGACGATGGACCACCGCATCGGCACGACGCTCGCCCGGTTCGCGCTCGGATATGTCTTCGTCTACTACTACGTCTTCGTCTATGTCTGCTGCACGCTTGCGCTTTGGCTCGTCTTTGCCGTTGATAACGCTGGACAACCGGATTCAAGCCGGCGCATCGCAGCGCTGCTGGTCCTCTCGATCGGCTGCGGTCTGCTCGCAGGTTCCTATCTCGACCCTGCGATATCCGAGCTCGGCGCCTCGAACGGATTGCTCGACGAAGTCCGCATGCGTGACATTCCGTTCTGGTTCTGCTTTGTCGCGCTCGGCTCCTTGATCGCGATGTTTGCAGACCTGAGCGACCAGGCCATACGGCGCGCGTTGCCTGTCGCCGCGCTCGCGGCCTACATGGTCTATGCCACCGTGCGCATTCTCGGCCTTGGCGACGCCGCCACCTACGATTCGATCGCTTTCTTGCTCTATGCGGCCCTGTTCGCCGTTACACTGTTTGCGATCCAGCCGAGTGTGCCACTGCTCGGCTGGCTCGGCTCCGGCAGCTACTTCATCTATCTCTGGCATATCTTCATCATCATGGCGTTGCGCGATCACACCACGCTGAGCCAGCTCGGCGGCATCGCAAGCTTTGCCATTTCCGCCGGCGCGGCCACCGTCGTCACCACTGCCGCGCTACTGGCCGTTCGGCAGTTCGCCTCACCCCGACTTTGCCGCTGGCTGGGGGCTTGAGCGATGCTTCTGAAGCACACCCTGCTGTATCTGCCCGCGCAATTTGTCGGACCTTTGTTCCAGCTTCTGGCGATGATCGTATGGACGCATGTCGTCGACGAACACACGCTCGGCGTCATCACGCTGATCACCGCTACGCACGAATTGCTGCAGATCGGCTTTCTCGCCTGGTGGTCACAATATGCGCTGCGCTTTCTCGGACGTTACCAGAACCTGAACGACGCGCCGCGCTTCTGCCGCACCGAGAACGCGGTTCTGCTGGCCTCCGTCGTGCTACAGAGCGCGGCTGTCATCGGAATCCTGCTTCTGGTCATCGCCCCCGATGCAAGAGTGGGGCTTCTCCTTGCCGCCGTCGCATATGTGACGACGCGGTCGCTCAACCTCTATATCGGCGAGCGTGCCCGTGCGCAGCAGCAGATCCGGGTCTACACGATCCAGCAGGTGTTCGGGCCGTCGGTCGGGTTTGTCGTGGGTCTGGTGTTGATCAGATTGTTCGGCCAATCCGCGGAATGGCCGCTTGCAGGGTACGCCGCGGCGCAACTGACTGCGGCGCTGATCGTGATACCCACGCTCAGCAGCGGCTACCGCCTTTGGCCGATCGATCGGGAGATCGTGGCTCATGCGCTGCGCTACGGCATTCCACTGATCATCGGCGGCGCGCTCGGCTGGGTCGGTCTGAACGCCTCGCGCTTCATCGTCAACCAGATGTCGGGGGTAGCGGCCGCCGGATTGTTCGCCGTTGGTTATGGCCTCGGCCAGCGCGCCGCGGCGGTCGCAGCCATGCTGGTGACGGCTGCCGCGTTTCCGCTTGCGGTGAAGAGCATGGAGCAGGACGGCAGCCAGGCCGGCATGCGCCAGCTTGCCGCCAACAGCGCGCTCCTGGTCGCTATCCTGGCGCCGAGCCTCGCCGGCATATTCATGCTGAGAACAGAGATCGTGCATCTGCTGATCGCAGCGCCGTTCCAGCAGGTGACGCTCGCCGTCCTGCCGCTTGCCACGCTTGCCGGCGCGATCCGTAACCTGCGCGCCCATTTCGGCGATCAGGTGTTCCTCCTGCAAAGCCGCACACGCTGGATGATGGGCATTGCTGCAATCGACGCATCGACGACCGTGGTGCTAAGCGTTCTGTTCCTGCCACGCTGGGGACTCGCGGGCGCCGCAGGCGCCACGGTGGTGGCGGCACTGGCCGCTGCCACCGTCAGCTTTTCGATCGGGTTTGCTAAATTTGGCCTTCGCCTTCCGGTCGGCCATCTCGTACGCATCGCAGTGGCCACGATTGCGATGGCGGCGCTGCTGCGAATATTCCCGGAGGCGCGCACCATTGCCGTGCTGGCCGCACACGTCATGGCAGGCGCTGCGGCCTATTTCGCAGTCCTTGCCCTGCTCTACTCACCAACGCTGCTGCGGATGCTCCGCCAACCTCCTCAGCATTCAGGCGCATAAGCGCATTCAATGATCGCGGCTTATGATTTCCTTGAGTTCTCGAAAGCGCGCGCCATCGCGAACCATAGCGGCTTCTTCTGCATCGACGAATCGAACGGCAATGGCCGAGGCAGCCGCGGGGCAAGAGGATCCTTCTTTTTTGCCGCATCGGTATAGAACGAATAGTTATCGGCCAGCTCCCACGCGATCACCACCTTGACCGCCGGGACGCGCAAGGCGTTGTTCAGGTACTTCTCGGCCGTCTCCGCGATCATCGCATCACGAGCTGCGATGTCATCCGGGAAGGTGTCATCGCGCACATCGAACTCGGTCAGATAGATATCGACGCCGCGCTCGGCGAGTGCGTGGAGGAATTCGGAGAAGCGTCCGGGATCATGCGGATAGCGGGGCTGCAGGTGACTCTGCAATCCGACGGCATGCAACGGCACGCCGGCGTGCTTCAATTCGTCGACCAGTTGCAGCAGACCACGGCGAACCGCGAGGCCCACCTCATCGTCGCGCTCGCTCTGCGCTTCGTTGAGCACGAGTTTCGTCTTCCGGTCGACCGCGGCTACGCGATCGAAGGCGCGGCGCACATATCCGGTGCCAAACGTGTCGTACCATGGACCGAGCCGGTACCCGCCGGGCGCCTTGTGCCCGGGCCAGAACGGTTCGTTGACGACATCCCATGAGTGCAGCTTGCCGACATAACGGGCAGCCACCTCCTCGATATAGGAGTCGAAGAATTTCTCTCGCTCGGCGCCACTCAGGTTCCTGACCCATTGCGGAACCCATTCGTTCCAGATCAGGCAATGGCCACGCATCGGGATGTTGTTGACTGCACAGAATTGGAGCAGCCGATCCGCACTCTCGAACCGCTTCGGCCCCGGCTGGGGCGCGATAGTTCCCATCTTCATGGCAATGTCGGTCGTAACGATACGCGTCTGCGTCTGATAGAGCTCGCGATAGGCACGGTCCTTATCGATGACGGGACCTGCGGCCGCGCCGAACACGATGCCGTTGCGGGCTGCGATGGCCCCGAGACTCTGCGCAGACTCTCCGGCGAGTGCGTTGTTCTTGTACGATACAACGCTTGCGCCTGCGATGAGAGCGAGCGCTTTTCGTCTCGACCACTGCTGCATTGCTGATCTCCATCATGTGAACAGTTCGTCGCAACGCGCTTCATTCGTAACGCGACATCGCCATCGTTGCGTCGCATTAGTTCGATTTCGTGACGATACGCCGAGAGATTCTTCGGCACGCAGTTCCCGCCAAAATGCGACGGCATATCGATAGTCCAGCGTGAATGCTGCTCTCGATCAGTTCATCAGCAGGAGATCGACATGTCGGAACCGTCACGAATGTCGTTGCAGCCGAGCCTCACTGTCGACGGCATCGCCATCAATGTTCCATCGCTTCCCGCGGCGGTCTCGTCGATCGTGTCAGCCGCGCAACGCGGCGACAACTTCAGCGTCTGCACGCTCAATCTCGACCATGTTGTTCAATTGCAGCAACACGCGAACTTTCGCGCCGCCTATCGCCGTGCCCGATTTGTCACAGCCGATGGGTTCCCCATCGTCGTGCTCAGCCGTCTCATGGGTACGAGTATCGAGCGGACGACCGGCGCCGATCTCGTCGAACCAGTCTGTGCGGAAGCGCGAAGGAAGGGGCTTCCGGTGTTTCTGTTGGGCGCGAACGACCGCACGCTCCAGGAGACGTCGCGGCGCTTGTCGGAACGATTTCAGGGCTTGCAAATCGCGGGCTGCCTTGCGCCGGGGCCGGGATTCGATCCCTACTCCAGCGAAGCGGATGCAGCGATCGAGCGCATTCGTGACTCGGGCGCCAGACTCTGCTTCGTCGCACTGGGCGCACCGCGGCAGGAATTGTTCGCGGCACGTTGCCTCGACGAACTGAATGGAACTGGCGTGTTGTGCATCGGCGCTGCGCTCGATTTCATAGCCGGAGCTCAGAGTCGCGCACCATCCATCGCGCGCAGGACCGGGCTTGAATGGGCGTGGCGCATGCTGCGCGAGCCGCGACGGCTCGGCCCCCGCTATGTCAGATGCATGAAAGTCGTTCCGCGCCTCGTGGCGCGTACCATTCCGCAAATCGTCCAGGCACGCATGAGGAAAGCCGCATGACTTCAACATTGACCCTGGCGCTACGCGCACGGAATGCCAACCGGATCCAGCGGCGTTACCAGATCTGCCTGATCCATCCGTTCGATCCGCGGGGCCAGAAGGTCGGCGGTCTCGAAACTTACATCCGCGACTTCATCACGTTTCACCCCGTCGACACCGACATTCTTTTCATCGGTGTGGACTCGACGGGGGAGCTGGAACTGGGACGACTTCACCGGTTGACCTTCCGTGGCCGCGCCTTCGACTTCCTGCCGATCCTGCACTATTCGGACCAGCAGGCGCGCGAAGCGGCCCGCACGATCCGCGCCTCGCTCACCGGCCAGTTCTTTATGGCGCTGCTCCGTCACTTCGGCACGATCGCACGGCTGATCCGCGCCAGGCGATGCTCGGTCGATCTGCGGCGGGTCGAATTTTCGTGGCTGCCGGCGATCCTGCGGCTGCCGTTCGTGCAGATGCTTCAC
>Ga0268266_10004529_pt1 | contig 13278 bp, 9 predicted proteins | sample KBSS13metaG_FD_190356 | JGI IMG/M metagenome (GOLD analysis project Ga0268266, IMG submission 190356) | Switchgrass rhizosphere microbial communities from Kellogg Biological Station, Michigan, USA - KBS S1-3 metaG (SPAdes) (version 2) | ecosystem: Host-associated > Plants > Roots > Rhizosphere >...
ACTTCGGGATCGCTCGGCTGGCGGCGACGATCACGGTGGGCGCGGCCCGGATTGGCACGCCGGCGTACATGGCGCCCGAACAGGCCGCGCAGCAAGCGCCGATCGGCGCGCCCGTCGACATCTGGGCCTGGCCATGACGATGGCGTACGCGGCCAGTGGGCGCACGGTCGTGATGGGCGCGAGCGTGGAGGAGATCCCGGGCATCCCGCCGTTCCCCTATCGCGAGCGGCTCGACGAGCTGCTGGCCGATTTTCCCGACTGGCCGGCGCCGACGACCGGACTGACCGGGATCCGGGTCCGCCTGCGCTACACGCCGGCCGACGCGCTGACCCGGATGCTGTTCTCGACGGCGACCGTCGATCTCGACCTGATCGACTATCCCGGCGAATGGCTGCTCGACCTGCCGATGCTGACCCAGTCCTACCAGGAGTGGTCCGTGCAGATGGAGGCGCTGGCCAACGCCGGCAGCCGGTCCGATCTGGCGCGGGCGTGGCGCGAGGCGGCCGGCGCCCTCGATCCCGAAGCGGCAGAGGACCCGGCCGCCCTGCAGCGCATCGGCGCGCTCTATCTCGATTACATCCGCCGCTGCCGGACCGAGCGGCATCTCCACTTCGTGCAGCCCGGACGCTTCCTCGGCGGCGTGGGAGTGGGTACCGATCCGGAGTGGGGGCCGGTCTTCTTCCCGCTCGCCACGGCGCGGACCGCGAAGGCGGGCAGCAACGGCGCGGCGCTGGCCGGGCGCTACGAGGCGTACCGCAAGCTCGTGCGCGGCTTCTACGGTCAGGTGTTCGGACGGCTGCGCCGCCAGGTGGTCCTCGTCGATCTGCTGACGGCGCTGCAGGACGGCCAGGAGTCCTTCGCCGACCTGGCGCTCGCCACGCGCAGCCTCGCCGACGCCTTCGAGGCGCTGCAGAACCCGATCCTCAAGGCGCTCTCGCTCGGCGGCGTCGACCGGCTGGCGCTGGTCGCGACCAAGGCCGACCACGTCACCGCCGACCAGATGAACAACATGATCGGCCTGCTGCGCGACATGATCGGCGAGCCCTTCGTGCAAGCCAACGCGCGCCAGTCCGGCCTGTTCGCCGCCGCCGCGCTGCGGGCCACGACGCAGTCGACGCTGAAATGGCGCGGCGAGCCGCTGCCCTTCCTGCTCGGCGTTCCCGCGGGGCGCGGCGGCAGCGCCATCCAGGTCCGCCCCGGCGTGATTCCCGGCCAGATCCCGGCCGCGGCCGACTGGGCGTCGCTCGAGTTCAACATCCGGCGGTTCGCGCCGCCGCGCCTGGGGACTCCCTGGGAGCGGCCGCTGCCCCATATCAATCTGGACAAGATCCTGCAGTTCCTCATCGCGTGAAGGTGCCCGCCATGTTCCCCCCAGTGTCCGCGCCCGCGCCCGTGCCGGCGGCCGACCGGCCGAGGCGACAAGCCGCCCCGGCCGGCCGGCCGAGCCGGCTCGTCGACATGGAGTTCCGGCCGGGCGAGCTGCCGGCCGCCGAGCCATCTTCCCGGCCCGACTCCGGCCTGAGGAGGGGTGAGAGCAGGGGCGAGGGCGGCGATCTCGTCGAGGGCGGCAGGCGCCTCAGCCTCGCGGGGTGGCTGGCGCTGGGTGCCTCGGCGGCGATCCTGCTGCTGGTCGTGGGCAACGCGGTCGTCAGCTTCGCGGACAACGCCTTCCGGCAGGGCAGCGTGTTCGACCTCGCGCTGCTGCTGGCGCTGGCCGTGCTGGCCGGCGCGATCGTCACCTTGTTCGGCCGGCAGGCGCGCGCCCTGCGCAAGCTGAAGTCGGCCGAGCGGGCGCGCGCGATGGCCAGCCAGCTCGCCAAGCTCGACGGCGCCGGCAGCGGCACCCGGCTGATGGCCGTCCTGCAGGCGCTCTACGCCGACAACCCGACCGTGCTCGGCAAGCTCGCCGCGGCGTCGGCCGCGCTGCAGCCGCATCACACGGACCGCGACGTGATCGAGCTGCTGAACCGCGACGTGTTCGCGGCGATGGACCGCGCGGCGGACGAGCGGATCCAGCGCGCGGCGATCCGCGCCGTGGTCGGCGTCTCGACCTGTCCGCACCCCTCGCTCGACGCGCTCGTGGTGGTCGCGGTGAGCATCGCGCTGGTGCGCGACCTGATGTCGATCTACGGGCTGCGCCACAGCGCGCGCAGCCTGTGGCGCGTGCTCACCCATTCGCTGCTCACCGCCTCCTCGACCGCGGTCATGAGCACGGTGCTCGACTTCGCCCTGCAGGCCGCCCACGACCGCATCGCCGCCGCCGTCGCCGGCACCGCCGGCGAGGCGCTGGTCGTCGCCCGCCGCCTGTTCGCGCTGGGCGCGCTCGCGAAGGCCGAGATCAGGCCGCTGCCGGCGGGTGAGCGCCGGCCCACAAGAGACACCAAATGAACACCGTAGGATCAAAATGACCAAAAATGATATGCGGAGGACGAGAGTGCCTGCGATCAGGCTTGATTTCGGAAAGGAGCAAATCCTCACCGGGATGAGTGCGCCAGAGTCCGGACCGCTCACTTTCTTTGACGAAAACGGTGCTCCCGTGGCGCCTTTATTTGTCGAAGTTGACGCCACCTACTACAGGAAGAAGGGTCTGAAGACAATCAACAGAATAATTTCTGTTCCTACCGATATCGGTTTCAATCAGAATAGATCATTGCTTCGTTACAAGCACGTGGTTGCAATAGATACGAATACGAGAATTGTAAATGGGATCAGGACGTCTATATCTGTTTCTGCGTACGTGACAAACATTAAAGTTGGAGAAAAGCGGTGGAGCGCTAATATTGTTGATCAAGATGCATTTGAATTTCAAGATAGTTTGGAATCGCCTGAAAAGGTAGGGTGGTACGAATTTAGTGCGCTTATTGTAAAAGCGAAATTGGAAGTTCCCATAGCGATAATAGTGGATTCTCATCTGAGTGAGCTAAGAGCCATCAACGAACGTTCACAACCGATTTGTAGAAACTACTATTTGCCGGAGGGCATGGAGCTAATTTACGCGTCGGCTGATGCTGGCGGCGTTGAATTTGTTGCGAACAGTGCTCTCTCTTACTGCGACAAGACAGCGAAGATGCTTGCCAGGATGTCGGAGAGTAGGCCTAATTTGTTCTTCCGCCCTGGCTCACTTGGCTCACCATATAGTCGATTTCGATGCTGGGGGCGGTCCACTTCCACCGAAACGTGGATACTCAAACCATAAGTGGATGCCGGTTACGCGCCGTCCGCCGGGGTGGACTTCCATCCACCCCGGTCCCGCGGATCAGACGCTGATGGCGAAGGCGGCGACCTCGCGCACCCCGTTCGGGTAGAGCGAGCTCGAGCCGTCGAAGGTCTTCAGCGCCATGTTGAGGTGGATGGCGAAGCTGCACCGCGTGTGGGGGCCGAGCAGCGCACCGAAGGTGACCGGGTTCGAGGTCGCCGTCGTGGCCGGTGGTGCGCCCTCGTTGTCGAACGGGTGCGCCACCGGGATGCTGCCCGAGGTGCCGTTGATGCCGCGGTACCAGGTGATGCCGTGGCTGAGCTGGAACATCTCCTCCGGATGATGGGCGATGAAGTCCACGGCCAGCGTCGAGGCGGCGGTGCCGGAGAGGAACTGGCATTCGCCGCTGGTCTGCAGCCCGTCCTTGCGCAGGCCGACGATGTCGCCGGTGCCGGCGCGGTTGTCCCACCACAGCATCGCCGTCAGCCCCGAGAAGGGGACGTTGGCGAAGACGTCCGGCGTGCCGGGCGCGACCCAGCGCATGTACCGGAACGGCGCGTCGACGCCGGCACCGCTCGCGCCGGTCGGCCGCAACCGCTGGCCCGCGGCGTTGAACACCTCGAGCGTCAGCAGGTAGCGGCCTTCGGCATGGGCGCCGGTCGGAAGCTGGGCGTGGAACTGCGCGTCGCGCCATTCCTCGTTGGCCGGCAGGTCGGCATCGTAGGGGATGACGAAGAGGTTCGCTTCGCCGCCGACCGGCGGCACGCCGAGCGGCACGCTGACCAGGTCGAGCCCGCCGCTGGTGACGACGAGCTTCTGCCACGCGCCGCCCGGCGGCTGCAGGAAGAAGCGCGTCGCGCCGGCCTGCGGGTTGCCCGCGGCGTCGGCGGCGATGACGCTGGCGCGGTAATATTTGGCGCCGGCGCCGCGGCACGGTTCGGTGAACCACCAGCGCAGGTTCAGCGTGCCACCCCAGTTGCGGTTGAGCAGGGCGCCCTTCGCCGCCGCCGCGCTGGCCGCGGGGAAGCCGAGCCCGTCGTTGTAGGCCGGCGCCGCGACCCGGTCCCAGCCGGCCTCCGCCGGCGTCTTCAGGTTGAAGGCGTCGGTCGAGCCGATGGCGTCGAGATAGATCACTGCCCCGTCGATGCCCGGCGTGTTGCCGTCCTGGCAGCCCACGGCCCGGGGATTGTGGGAGGTCAGGGTCGGCGTGTCGGAGAGGCCGTACCACTGGTGCGCCGCCGGTCCGTCGTAGATCGTGACGGTCTGGCCGCCGATCACCTGCTTGACGACATAGGCGACCTCGAAGTGGCAGTTCGGGCGCAGCAGGATCGGGAAGGTCCGCCAGCAGACCTGGAAGCTGCCGTCGGGCTGGATGAAGCCCTGGCCGACCTTGGTCGGCGTGCCGCACAGCAGCAGGTGGCGAAGGTAGGGACGCGCCTCGATGTAGGCGGCCTGCTCGGCGGGAGCGAGGCTGCGCAGGGCGGCGAGGTCGCGCGGGGCGTTCAGCACCGCCTCGTCGAGCGCGCCGCCCTTGAACAGCGGCAGCGTGTCGAACGGTGGCGGATCCGGCGGGTTGGGCGGGAAGCGCGGGATCTTCTCGACCGGCTGGAGCTTCTCGAGCAGGTCGATGATCTGCGGGATGCGCGGATCGAGGATGACCAGCGGCCACCAGCAGCACACGCGCTGATAGACCTCGACCAGCCCTTCGCAGACGGTGCCGCAGCGGAACGGTGGGAAGGGGAATGGGAAGGGCCGCAGCGCCGCCGCCTGCACGGCCGGGACGGCGGAAACGTCGGCGGTGCTGGCGAGCATCGCGGAGCGCACGGCGGCGGTCGACAGGACCGCGCTGGAGATGCTGCGCGCCTCGACCAGCCAGGGCAGCCAGGAGCAGCGCCGCACATGGCCGCTCACGCAGCGCCAGAACAGCGGGACCAGCATGCTCCAGCGTTCGCGCGCCAGGGCGAGGACGCCCTCGTCCCTCAGCACGGCGCGGTATTGCTCCGGCCGGTAGAGCACGAGCTCGCTGCGTTTCAGCGGCTGCCGCGTTTCCTGCCGTGCGCCGACGCCGATCAGAACGGCCTTCTGCACGGCATCCTCGGGCAAGGAATAATCGCCGCGCTCGTCCACGGCGGCAACGGCGATCGGATGCAGTTCTTTATCCAGTGCGTAGACGGAAAGAGCGGGCGTGGGCTCATTGGCCTCGCGTCCGACCAGCAGCAGTCGAGCCATGGCAATCTCCCTGGGGTAACGGTGCGGAAACTGTTACTGCGGGGAGGATAATACGGGCCGTGCTCAGAGTTATGTCGCTCCCGGCCGATTTGGTTTCTACGGTTTCTCCGCGGCCTTATTAAAAACGCGATGGCATTTATGCCTCACCGTTGCGATGGGTTATTCCCGCGATTGAATAGAATCGGCGACTAATCGCGCCCCGGAGATTATTGCCGTTTTCCGCTGCGCCGTCGCGATGGGGACTTGGGTTCGGGCCGGACCGGCTGCGTTTTGGACCGAGTGAGCTTCTCGAATTGCTCCCGGGTGTGCTGCTGCCCCGACGCGATCGTCGCCCGCAGGAAGCGCGTGACGACATTGGCGAAGACTTCGACGCGACGCGGCGGATGGGCGTTGGCATGGATCACCCAGACGCCGAGCTTGCCGCCGCCGACCGGGAGGCTCTCGTAGTCGGGGAGCAACTGGACGAGCAGGCCGTCGCGGATGTCGGCCGTGGGCAGCGGCCCGCCGAGATGGGCGATGCCGAGCCCTTCGATCGCCATCGTGCGCAACAGCAGCCAGCTATTGGTCTGCACGTAGGGATCGGGCTTGACGTCGGTGACGACCCCGGCCTTCGAGCGCAGCCGCCACACCGCCTCCACGGCGGACCCGTGGACGAGGCATCTGTGGTGCCGGAGATCGTCGGGCGTCCGCAGGCTCTCGTGGCCGTCGACGTAGGCGGGCGACGCGCAGACGAAGCGGCGATAGTCGTAGGCGCGCCGGCCGACGAGATCCGGCCGCGGCGACATGCCGGCATGGATGGCGAGCTCGCACGCCCCGTCGAGCTCGCCCGGCGGGTAGTTGCTGGTGAGCACCTCGACGGTGATGTCCGGATAATCGCGCGAGAAGCGGCTCAATATGTCCGGCAGGTACGAGGACGCGACCCAGGCATCCATCGCCACCCGGACGCGGCCGCGCGGCACCGACTGCAGCGCGCCGAGCATCTCGCGCAGGCGGGTTTCCCGCTGCAGTGATTCCTCGGCCCAGCGCAGGTACAGCCGGCCGGCCTCGGTCAGGGCGAGCGACCGGGTCGAGCGCGTGACCAGCGTGACGCCGAGGTCGGCCTCGGCCTGGGAGAGATGCCGGCTCGCGATCGACGGCGACAGTCTCTGGCGGCGCGCGGCGGCCGCGAGGCTGCCCGTGGCGGCGATGTCGGCGAACAGGGCGGGAAAGTCGCGCGACACGGCGCCTCCAGATTCAGTCGTGCAGAATCCGAACGACTGTCGTTCACTCCTCTTGCTTCCGCAAGGGCCCCGACGGTGCCTAATCAGGGACAACACGCCGTCGACGAGCGAACCGACGGCCTTTCCGGGACGAACGCAGAGGACGCAGCATGACAGCCACGGACAAAGTGTTGCTCGTGTCGGCCGACGGCCACGTCGGCGCGCCGACCCAGGACTACAGGCAGTATCTCGAGAAGCGGCATTTCCAGCCGTTCGACGACTACCTGGCCCGTCACCAGTGGCTCTGGTCGCCAGCGCGCAAGGAGACGATGCTGTCGCCGCACCTACACGACCGGATGCGCACCGTCGAGACCTACGAGGCGGGCCGCGGATCGCCGATCGTCTGGGATCCCGCCTACCGCTTGAAGGAGTATGACCGCGAGGGCATCCTCGCCGAGGTGCTCGTGCCCGACGATCAGAACAGCAACGATCCGCCGTTCGGTTCGGGGCTGGCGACCGGCGCCGTCGCGGGCAGCAGCGACGAGAATTTTCCGCCCGAGTGGCAGCGCATCGGCGCGCGCGCCTACAACCGCTGGCTCGCGGATTTCTGCTCCGCCGATCGCTCGCGCCTGCTCGGCCTCATCATCCTCGGCTCGCTCGACGACATCGACTGGTGCGTGGCGGAGATCAAGCGCGCCTACGAGTCCGGGCTGACCACCGGCGTCCTGCTGCCGCTCGAATATTATCTGCCGCTCTATCATCACCCGCGGTACGACCCGCTGTGGGAGATCCTGCAGGAACTCGACCTCAGCGTCGTGTGCCACATCTCCAAGGGCGGGCCGCAATGGGTCGGCAACGATCCGTGGGTGATCTCGCGGGTCTGGGCGATCGAGGCGCGCTGGTTCGCGCAGCGCCCGCTGTGGTGCATGATCGTCGGCGGCGTGCTCGAGCGCTTCCCGCGCCTGCGCCTGGTGTTCACCGAGTTCGGCACGCAGTGGGTGCCGCAGACGCTCGAGCTGCTCGACCGCTACACCGTCACCGACACGTCGATCATGTCTGACTCGACCTGCAAGCATCCGCTGACGATGACGCCGACCGAGTATTTCAAGCGTCAGTGCTACGTCGCCTATTCCGGGCTGATCGTCCGCGCCGACCTCGAGGACGCGCGCTTCGACTCGGTGCCCAACATCGTGTGGGGCGCCGACATCGGCCACGGCGAGGGCATCTGGCCGTCGGGCCTCGATCAGTTGCGCATGCTGGTCCAGGGCCTGCCCGAGAAGGCGATGCGCCGGTATCTCGGCGAGGACCTGCACCGCGCGTTCCCGGTCGCCAAGCGCGACTACGGCGCTCTCGCCCAACGCATCGCGCCCAGCGCCGAGCGGCTCGGCCTCGTCGCCTGATGGACGCGACGCGCTACTTCGTCGTGTCCGGCCTGCCGTTGTGCCTGGTCGCCCCCGACGCCGGCCGCCGCCTCGTGCACGAGAGCCAGCACCAGTCCGACTACGACCCGTTCGAGGAGCTCGACGGGGCCGATCCTCACACACGGGAGCGCTGAATGCCGATTGTCCGTTCGTACCCGCTCGGCGAGGTCTCGCCGCAACCGCTTCCTGGCGCTATGCCCGACGTGCCGGCGGCCGGAGACATCAATCTGTTCGGCGGCAACCGGGCGCGCGACCTGCAGGTCGCCGGCCAGAACCTCGGCCAGGCGAGCGACTCGCTGGCCGTGCTGTACGAGCGCACCGCGCGGGCGGCCAACGACACCCGCGTGCAGGACCTCACCAACCGGTTCCTCGACGGCCGGCGCGCGATCCTGCAGAGCTATTCCGACCAGACCGGCGCCGATGCCATCGCCGGGGCCGACGTGGCGACCGGCAAGCTGACGAGCCTCAAGGACGAGGTCTTCGGCCAGACGGCCAACGGCTACCAGCGCCAGAGGCTCGGCCCGATCCTCGATGTTCATCTCGCAGCCGCGACCGCGGACGTCACCCGCCACGCCGTCGCGCAGCAGGAGGTCTACAGCCGCGGCGTGGCGACGAAGGCGATCGAGACCTCGCGCGCGGAAGCGATCGCCGATCCGGCCCTGATGGACAACGCCGTGCTGCGCGCCGAGGGCGCCGCACGCGCCCTGCACGCGGGCCAGCCGCCCGAAACCATCGAGGCCGGCGCGCGCACGGCGGGCGGGTCGGTCATCGCCAGCGTGATCGGCGACCGCCTTGCGCGCAACGACCCGATGGGCGTGACGCTGTTCCGCCAATACGCCGACCGCTTCGACGATCACACGCGCCGCACGCTCGGGGCGGCGGTCGAGACGCTGTCGAATACCCTCGACGCAGCGGCCTGGCTGCGCGACCGCAGCGCCACGCTAGGCACGCCTGCGCCGACCGGCGATGCGACGCTCGACGCCGTCAACGCCGCGAGCACTTCGACGGCCGAGCCGCCGCCGGTCGTCTCGTCGGCTGGCACGCTGCTCGATCAGGACGGCATCGCCGGCACCCGCGAGCGGTTGGACGAGATCGAACACCGCCGCCACGCTCTGACCGCGCTGAACGAGAGCGAGTTCGTCGCCAACCCCACGCGCCTGCGTGCCAACCAGGTCGCGATCAACGCCAACACCGCCCGCAGCCGCGCCGCAGTGAAGGCCGAGTCCGACGGCCTCTACGCCGACCTGCGCCGCCACCTGACGACAGGCGGCCCGAACGGCGGCCCCGCCGTCACACCGCCGCCGCCGACGATCATGAGCCGCCTCACCGACGCGCAGCAGGACGCGGTGACGGCCCAGGTGAACGCCAACATCGAAGGCCGCAAGCCGGGCACCGACCCGCAGACCTGGTACGCGATCCGCCAGGGCCTGACCGGCGACAACGTCGACGAGCGCCAGCGCTGGGCGTCGAAGAACCTGACCCAGTTCATGGGCCACCTGTCGGCCGAGGACTTCGCGGCGCTTGAGAAGCTGCAGTCGGCGGTGCGCAGCAACGACGGGGGTGCTGAGCAGAGCCGCCTGCAGGCCATCACGCGCATGGCCAACGACGTCCTGCGGTCCGTCGGCATCGACCCGACGCCGCGGCCCGACGCGGCATCCGACCGCAGTAGCGCGCAAGCGGCCAGGTTCCACCGTGCCCTGCAGGACGAGCTGTCAGCCTTCGAGAGCAGGGGCCGCAAGCCGACCGAGGCCGAAGCCTACGACATCGCCAATGGCCTCAAGGACACGGCCATCGAAAATGGCTGGCTCAAGGTCGACAACCGCTCTGCATCTCCGGCGATGGCCGATTATTCAGAGACCGATGACACCTTCCACAAGGACGGCGTGCCTCTTGCGCAGGCTGGACCAGACGAGCCGCCTGAGCAAAGGCGGCGCATGTCCGTTAGCATAGATCTCGAGCGCTTGAGGCGCATGCGGGAAGAAGACGAACGACGCGAGGCCGCGGAGCAGCCTGCCTCCGGCACCGGCGGTGCTGCCGGAGCGCCTGCCACGGAACCTTATCCCGGCAGCCAAGAGTATCGGGTCGCCGACGAGCAGGCCCGCCGGATCACCGCCCGGCCGATGGCCGAGGAGGCGGGAGGCCAGGGCGGCCCCCAAACCGAACCTCCGCCGGGCAGTCCCGAACAACAGGCGGCAGAGAAGGAGGCGCGTCGGATCGTGGAGCGCGAGGAGGCAGACCGTCGCGATACCGACCGAATGATCACGGATTGGTTTGCCTCGAGACCGAACGATGGGTCGCCACCCGAGGTGCCGCCGGGGCTCGCCGAGCGCCTTTCTGCCGACGAGAAGAAGGAGATCGAGGCGTACGCTGCCTCGACGGACAGCAGAAACACAATTCCCGAGATCCACGACAGGATTCTGAGCAATCTGCTGAACTTCAATTCGCAGGTCCGCCTGAAATGGGCACGTGAGCCTCTGTTCCGGTACCGGGAATACCTCTCGGCCGAGGATTTTGCCAAGCTCGCTCGCATTCAGAGCAGGCTGGATCCTCGTACCGGACAAGTCAGCGGTTTTGCGCCGGTCCCGGCCGATCTTGCCCCGCTCTACGACTGGCTCGCGCCCGAGCCCGACTGGCACTATGGCACTTTCGGCCTGGCCGCGGTAATGCTCGCTCCACAGCCACACGACATCGGTGTCGCGGTCGTGCGCGCCCCACACCGCCGCCGTCCGGTTCCACCCGACATCCAGCCCGTAGCCGCGCGGCCAGTGCAGCGGCAGCTCGAACGGATCGGCCACGATCTCCGACTCGGGGACGGGAAAGATCGCCCCGCCGCCGAGCTGCGGGATGCCCTTCGACCGGGCGTCACGCTGGTACGGCGGGATGGACTGCCACAGCTCGGTCTTCTGCTCCGGCGTGAGGTGAGGCACGTCATCCCACGTCGCGCCGACGACGAGCTTGCACATGCGCCGGCGAAGCGCTTCTTCGCACCCGAGCCCTCGACCAAGCCGAACAGCTTGGCCTGCACGATGTCGCGCGTCGTCTCGTTCGTTTTGCCGACAACCCAGACGCTGATCGGCCGATCGAAGCGATGCTCCCATCGAGTGGACGCATCGGTCTATCGGGGCCCGATTCCCACCGCCCCGATGCTCGGGTCGTAGCGTTTATGCCGCCCGCCAACACCGCGCCCGATACTGCTGGTGCCCCGCAAGGTGCGCATCGGAAGTCGTCACCAGCTTCCGGCGCCACGCGCCGTTGACCGCCACATTGAAAATTTGGTCTTCGAGCGTCGTTAGCCGCTTGGTCGCCGCTTCCACGCCTTTTGAAGCAGATGCCTGCCCCAGCGCGCATGAGATTGGGCGCCGACGATGTATCGCCACTGAGATTCCGGCCAAAATTGTTGGCCACTTCTCACAGCCCTGCGTTCTACCTCGGATCACACTCCTAATTGGCCGGGCTTCGAGTCTTGAGGATTAACGGGGGTTTCAAATGTAAATTGTGGATCAGCGCGTGCCAGCTCCGGATCGCTCGATTCAGCGCGTCAACCCTCATCCGGATTGATTCTCCTAAGATCATCTTACGCCGCCACGATCATGAAAAGTAGCCAGCCCCCTAATACCATAAGTCACCAAAATTTAAACACTCCTTGAACATGCAAGACTGCTTATGCCTTTTTGATCATCGAAGTCGAATCTACCATTTTGCGGACGGAATATAGAATCACCGCCGCCATCCCGCTCGATCTCTTCCTTGTCGCCGACGAGATGATGTGCCGCTAGCTCTAGCCGCACTCGCAGTTGTGATTCCTGATTTGACTTTGAGGTGAGACGATCGCTCCATTCAAGGAAAATCAATTCAGGGCTTCAATCCTGTCATTTGCGGCTATAAGTTGATGCATAAGTCTGCGCCCATACTTACCTGTCCTTCCACTGGTCCGTTCGAATTCCTCGACGTCGTGAATCCCGTGAACTGCCTCATTGATCGCATTGTTCAGAAATCTCAACTCATGATCCGAAACAGAGACGAGCGCCTTGTTGTCGGCAACGACCTCGACCCTCATCGTTGCTCGCTCTCTCGGCGGCTTGTCCGAGCTATGAAAGCTGCTGGAAACCTGATCGGTATGCTGGCGCAATTGTGATTTCTCAAGAACCTCTTTTTCGCCGATTGCGATCCTAAGGCGCGCAAGGACAATATTCGCGTAGTTGACGGTCCGACCCGTCCGTGTATCGAACTCTTCTGGGTCCATTTCGTTAAGAGCCCTTTCCGTCGCCGCGATCATGAAGGCTAGTTCGTCACGGAAGAACCAAACAGCCGCTTTGTCCTTGGATATTTCTTTGATTTGCATGAGCACCTACCGGTTTTGACCGTTGAAGTAATTCTTAGGGTTGTCTGGCCGGAAAGCAGTACCATAATCTGGCGCATTGGGGTTTCGCCATATTATCGTTCCGCTTGGCTTGTGCCAATAGAGCGTCTTGCCACTGTCCTTGAAATGCAACTGCTCCGACCAGTTCGTCATAACGTCTGCTATATGTCGAGCGAAGTCATTGAGAGTGGGCATATCTGGAAATTTCTCCTTATAGTGCTTCAATGAAGCATGGCCCCCTGCAATCAGCCGGGCAACGCGTTCATTTTCGGCAGTCTCTTCTGCTTTAGGTGGTTGTGTCCGGGGACCGGACCAAACAATGTTTGGGTTACCCTTAGGGCGCTTGCCACCGGCGGCGAAAGTCCCCTCGCCGTCGCGCGGGCCGAACGCGCGACCGCCCATGCCGTGCAAGGCCATGAACGACTCGAGCGCGTCGGTCGTCAGCTCTCCGGTCTTCTGGGCGGAAAGCAAGTCGAGCATACCCTTGAAGAACGAGCGCACCGGCGGTGGTAGCGCTGGACGCACATGACCGTGGTCGTCGGATGCGGTGAGCCGTCGGTGCATGCCGCCGCGATCCGCGCGCGCGGCGAGTGGATGCAGGGCGCGATCGATCCGGCGGCGCGCGGGCGCGGCCAGAAGGACGGCGAGCAGCTCCTGCAGAACTACGTCGACCTCGGGCTGCTGCTGACGCAGGCCGAGAACGGCGTCGAGGCCGGGCTGTTCGATGTCTGGCAGCGCTTGAGCACCGGCCGGCTGAAGGTGTTCCGCACCCTGCAGAACTGGCTCGCCGAATACCGCCTGTACCGGCGCGACGAGAAGGGCGCGGTGGTGAAGAAGGACGATCACCTGATGGACGCGACGCGCTACTTCGTC
>Ga0268266_10004531_pt1 | contig 13273 bp, 12 predicted proteins | sample KBSS13metaG_FD_190356 | JGI IMG/M metagenome (GOLD analysis project Ga0268266, IMG submission 190356) | Switchgrass rhizosphere microbial communities from Kellogg Biological Station, Michigan, USA - KBS S1-3 metaG (SPAdes) (version 2) | ecosystem: Host-associated > Plants > Roots > Rhizosphere...
GTTCGAAACGAAAATCAGGTTATCGACGGCCACGAGCCGCGAATAGCTCCCCAGCTCCTCGAAGCGGTTCCCCGTCTTGACTTTGACAATATCGGTCATGTTCTCACCGCAACAGCGGCTGCTCCCAAAGATTCAACTTGACGCCGATTCCCCGCGCGACGGCGTTACGATGAACGACCGTCCCCCAGGCAACATCCTCCACCGCCATGCCGCCGACGGACAGGACGATGATCTCCTCATCATTCCTGCGCCCTGGTGCCGCGCCGCTTACGATCTTTGCCAGGTCCTCGAGCTGCTCGCGCGCTATCCGGCCCTCTTCGACCAGGTCCATGAACCGCACGCCCACCGCCGGAATAAATCTGTGGACCGGCTTCTCCAGTTCCAGAAAATAGGCCTCGTACAGCCCGGTGTAGTCCAACACCTTGCGAACCCTGGCAGACTCCATCCCCACGTCGATATTGCAGGGCGCGGGCATCGACAAGAATGTCCCGGGACTGATCCATTCGCGCTTTACGGTCGGGTAGGTAGTGGGATCGCCTGTCGCACCCGAGGCACAGAACGTGACGATGTCGCAATCTCGCACCACGGCCTCGATGCTGTCGACCACTTCGACGCGCGTGACCTGCGGGCAACTCTCGGCCACCCAGCGTAGAAAAGCGTCCAGATTCTTGCGCCCGCGACCTTTCACCTTCACCGTATTGATCTCGGGGCAGACCGCAATGAACGCGGCAAGGGACGTCTTCGCCATGGTACCGGGGCCGAGAATCCCGACGACCCGCGAGTCCTTCCGCGCCAGATGACGAGCGCCCACTCCGGGCACTGCACCCGTGCGATACGCGGACAGCAGGTTCGCTGACATGAAGGCCAACGGCGCGCCGGTATCCGCGTCATTGAGCACGAACATCAGGATGGAGCGCGGCAAGCCTTTCTCGCGATTCTCGATGTTGGAGCCGTACCACTTCACGCCGGCGGTGCGAAAACGTCCGCCCAGGTAGGCCGGCATGGCCATGAAGCGCCGGTCGGCCGTCGGCTTCGGCATATCGGGAAAGGGTGAGCTCTCAGGAAAGATGACCACCGCCCCGTGCGAGTTGTTGTTCGCGCCGGCCATCCGATAGTCACCGCTGTGCAGGAGGGCGAACATCTCCTCCATGGTGTCGACGCACTTCGCCATGTCCGTCACGCCCGCCCGGATCATGTCGAGCTCGGACAGGTAGATGAAATCGATCTTCGTAGTAGAGGCGGAATGAAGCACGCGGCTGCCCTGGCTGTACCCGGTGAGCCGCTACTGTCACAGTCCCGCTAACCCGCCGACAGGGCGAAACCGGTCGATAACTTTGCGGTTTGGGCCAAAATATACTCACTGGCCGTAGCCGCTGTCGGAGCACGCGCCGCCCTCACCGCCGTAAAGCTGGACATCGCCGATACCTTGAAGGCCTTCGAGGTGAGGAAGATTTTGCCGAGGCTGGTCGGGTGAGCCTCGAACGACGAGTTGGGTTGTCTGAGCGAAATTGCGCGCTATCGCCGCGCCGGCAGTCCCGCAACCAACTCCTCCGCACGCCGAATGGCCACATCCTGGTGCGGCTGCAGCTCCTGCTGTCCCATGCCATCGATCATGGGTTGAAACGGATCCTGCACTCCCGTCGCGATCCCCGACAGGGTCTCCAGCACCGCGAGGCCGAAGAACGGGACCGAGGCGGCACTGTAGCCACCCTCGTGCGTCATGACGATTCGACCCTCGCAAACTTCGTCCGCGACCGCCATCAAAGCGGCCGTCAGCTTGCGATAGGTCGCGCTCGACAACATCATCCGACCCAGCGGGTCCCAGCCTCCGGCATCGAAACCGGAAGGCACCAGGATCAACTGCGGCCGGAACCGGCGCAGAGCCGGCAACACGACGCGATCGAACACGGCGGTATAGGCTCCGGATCCGCTGCCCGGCGGCAGCGGGACGTTGATGTTATAGCCGGCGCCCGCGCCGGCGCCCCGCTCGGTGAGGTGCCCGGAGTCCGGTGGAAAGCACCGGTCCTGGTGTATGGAAATGGTCAGCGCCCGCGGGTCCTCCCAGAAAGCCTCCTGAGTCCCGTTGCCGTGATGGACGTCATAATCGACGAAGGCGATGCGCTCGAGCCCGAGCACATCCAGCGCGTGCCTTCCGGCAATCGCGCCGTTGCAGAAGATGCAGAAGCCGACACCCCCGTCGCGCGTCGCGTGATGGCCGGGGGGACGCACGAGTGCATAGGCATTCCTGACCCGGCCCTGAACCACCGCATCCACGGCCTCGATGCATCCGCCGGCGGCCAGCATGGCGATGTCGAAGCTGCCACGCCCCATAACTGCGGTGGGACCCAACTCATGGGCGAGCTCGCCATTGTGGCCGCGAACGCGGTCCAGGTGAGCCCGCGAATGCACCCGCAGAATCTCCTCATCCCGCGCCGGCCGGGCCTCGAGCAGCGTGAGCTGTTTCAGAAGGCCGCTTGCGTCGAGCAGGTTGCGCAGGCGCCGCTTGGTCTCCGGATGCTCGACGTGCTCACCGGGCTGCACCGGAAATCCATAAGGGGCGACCAGGGCGTAGTTCCCGGTATTGTGCCAAGCAAACAACTCATGCCAGAGAAATCCGGTCGTCACGCTGCTCCCCCTTCATGACTCGGAACGCTACCAACAAAATCGCCACGCCGGCAAACAGCGTTGCCGAACTCATCCAGATGATCGGCGCGAACCGCCGACCGTCGAAAAGCAGGGCGGCCGCCGCCGGTCCTAACCCGAAGCCCACCGTCTGCACGCACCCCATGGCGCAGACCACTCTTCCCTGAGGATCCGCCGCGGAACACAAGGCCGATAGCAGGGGCTGCGCGAAGTTCCAGGCAGCAACAATCATCACCGCGCAGACAACCACGAGAGCGGTATCGAGCTCGCGCATGAGCATGAGAAAGCTCGATATCGAGACGATTGCGCTGCAAGCGACCGGACCGCCGCGTGCCAGGCGCGGAGGCAGCGCGCCGGCGAGGGATGAGCCGCCGATGCCTGCCAGGGTGCCGGCAGCCAAGGCCCGGGAGACCGCAGCCGGATCCACGTGATGCAACTCGGCAATGCGTCCAAAGTAGCTCCACACGGCTCCTTGCGCAAAGAAGTACAGCAACACACCGGTCAGACTCATCATGGCAACCGGCCAGGCAATGCGGGGTACGGTCGGGCCGCCCTGGACGGGCGCATCGGGCGTGATGTTCGGAAACCAGCGTATGCCCAACGTAACCAATCCGGCGAGTAGCGCCGCGCCCACAAAGACGCCCCCGGTTCCGATTCCGTTTTGGAGCGACGGCAGGGACGCAAGAATGGCCGCGCTTATGCAAGCCCCCGACACCATGTAGATCGCAAAGGCCCGGGAGGGCAGGCGGGCTCGGCCCAACGCGGCAAATGCCACACCGACGCAAATGCCCTCCCCACAACCTACGACCAGGCGTGTGAGAACCAAAGATACATAGTCGTGCGCTGCCGCGCTGCCGAGGCTCCCGAGGGCGATGAGACCGGTACCCCACATAGCCAACATCGGCCAACGAAAGCGTGAAAGCAGAAACGTCGTGATCCCGATGCTGACCGCCATGGCATCGATATCGGCCGAAGCGACATAACCCATCTGGTGTACGTCGAGCCCGGCGTGCTGGGCGGCCAGCTTCACGAATCCCGGGATGATCCAAACAGTCAGGGCGCCCAGAATCCCGACGGTAATGGTAGCGCCGAGCTGCGAGTTACTCAGTCCTCCCATGGCCCATCCATCCAAAGTATTTGCATCCGCCCCGGTTGTCGCACCGCGCGCCCTCGGTCCGGATCAGTAGCGGTAGATCGCCGTCAGCCCGACTGTCCGCGGTCTGAACGTCGTCACGAAGAATAACGGCGTGCCGCCTGTCGCAGATCCTACGTCCTGATATGCCGACAGCTTCGGCCGTGAGTCGAGCACGTTATTGGCGAACAACGAGATGTCGAATCCGGACCATTTCAACCCCGTCCTCAGGCTCAGATCGCTCTGCGCGGGAACGCTCGCATAGCCCTTGGCATAGGTCCCGTTCAGTGCATCCTGGTTCGGCACCTTATCTGTTTGCTGCGCGTTGTATTGATAATCAGCGCGCACATACGCACTGGTTCCGAGGACTGGGAAGACATACTGCGTCCAGCCGTCCAACGCCCACGGGGAGCCTGGCAGGTGATCGCCGTCCTGGACAAGGGAGCCCGCCGCACCCTGGAGAATCACGGTCTGGGTATAGGCCGCATCAGTATAGGAGAAGGTACCCCCGAATGTCAGTTGAGCCGTGGCGCGTACATCCGTCTGCAGATCAAAGCCCTTGCTTTGCGCGGCGCCCAGGTTGTCCACGAACTGAAATCCGCACGAGGCGAGATACACGTTCTGTTGGATGTCCTTCCATTTGATCAGGTAGGCGCTCGCGTTGAGGGAGACACGCCGGTCGGCGAAGGAGTTCTTGGCTCCGATCTCGTAACTCCAGACCGAGTCCGACTTGTAGGTCGAGGGCGCCCCTTTGAGCCCGAGAGCCTGCAACGCCGGGTCGCAGGGGATGCCGACCGCAGGGTTTGCACCTCCGATCCGGTATCCTTTTGCCGCCGTGGCATACACCATGTTGTCGGGGCCGATGTTGTATTCCAGGCCGATCTTCGGGGTGATGGGATTCTCGCTCAGCGAACCCGCGCTCGATACCGTCGGTCCGACTACAGGACCTGCGTACTGCGCTTGGCCGTCAAACGCCGAGTGCGATACCCGCAAGCCGAGAGTGAGCTTCAGGTCGCTCGTGAGTTTGGCGTCCGCCTGGCCATACAGGGCGACCTGCTTGTCGACGGCCAGAAACGGATCCTGCCGGTAGATGAAGCCATTCAACGTCGGGCCGAAAATGGCCGTGAATGTGCCCGGCGGCAGGCCGTTCTCGACATCGAAATCGTGCGCCAGGGTCGGGGCATAGACGTTCTCTGTCGTGTTCTCCCGCGCGCGTTGGTAGAAAAGACCTGCAACCCAGCTCACGCGGGCCGCCTGGTCGGTGGATTGCAGGCGGATTTCCTGTGTGAAATTGCGTTGAGTGTCCGACCAGAAATTCGGAGATGCGCTGCCCGCCGGCGGAAAGGGATTCCCCGCGAAGACCGCCAGCGAAAAATGCGTGTAGTCACTCACCGCGGACTGGTGGCGGACATAATACGAAGTGTTGGATAGGAGCCGCACCGGGCCCAGGTCCCAATCGACCTTCAAAGCAGGGAGCGAGAACACATCCGTACTGGGCGACTGGACGACATTGCCGTTCTTGAAGGGAGCGGCGAATTGCCCTTGTGTTGGGTCGTTCGTGCCCGGGACCGGTTGCCAATAGGCTGAGGTATCGTTGACGTACAGCTCCTGGTACGCGAAGGAGGGCGTAAGGGCCAGCCCATCGCGCACCAGCCATTTCAGTGCAAACCGCGCGGTCGCCGTCCGGCTCCAATTCGAGTCGGAATCGACGGTGATGCCGTTGTGCCAATCGATGCGATCGACGTAGCCACCGTCGCGGCGAAACGAGGCGCTGGCGCGAAAACCCAGTGAATCATTCACGATCGGGCCGCCGAAGGCGGCCCCGGCTTCATAGGAAGGCGCGCCGTCGCGCGTCTGAGCGAATTCCGCGCGGACGTAGCTGGAGTATTCTTTCATGCCGGGCTCGGGGAGGAGAAACCGCACCGTGCCTCCTTCGGAACCTGCCCCGAATAGCGTGCCCTGCGGGCCGCGAAGCACCTCCACGCGCTCTATATCGAAGAGGGCGGGGTAGGCGTTGAACGTACCGAAGGACAAGTGGCGGCTCTGGATTGGCGTATCGTCGATGTAGATCCCGGTGGTGGCCGCACCGGCATTCGAGTCGATCCCGCGGATCGCGATATTCGAGGACTCAGAACTGAATTGACCGCGTGTAAACACGATTCCGGGAGTCAATCGGGCCACGTCCTGGATATCTCGAACGCCCTGGTTATCGAGCGCTTGCTGTGAGTAGGCGCTGACGCTGATCGGCACATCCTGCAGACGCTCGGTGCGCCGTTGTGAGGTAACAACGACCTCCTCGAGAGCTTCCCCGGCATTGCCGTCCGACGGCCGCTGCTGCGCCAGGGCTACCGGGCCCAGGGCACCGGAAAAGACCATGCCGGCTAGAAGACTGCCCCTGACCGTCACTCTCAACATACGTTTGCCACCCTCTGATGGACCGATGTAGAGTGAGGACACTAGCCCTCCGGACGGGGGCTGCGAAACCCTGCAAATGGACGGTCTCAGCGGCGAACTGCATGAGTCGATCGGCCGTATGAACGCCACCGTGTTGAGTGCCCTGCTGCTCGATTTGTATCGATACGCACGCGAGCTGCCGCTGGCGGAGTTCCAGGAGCAGGCACTGGCGAGGTTGCGCACGCACCTGTCGTTCGATTCGGCCTGGTGGGGCGTCTCGGCTCCCGACCGTAACATCCACAGCTCTTTTCCCTATCGGCTCCCGGATCATTACGAGGCCTTCTACCGGGAGTCCGTCAGCGCGACCGACACGCTGGCACAGGTGACTTTGGATTGTCCGGGTACCGCGGTTCACTTCACCCCGGTAGACATGCGGCATTCGCCCGGTTTGAACCGCCTGGCGGGTCGGTTTGGCATCCGCCAGGCGCTGTGCGCCTCGCTGACCCTCCCAACACTCAACCTCATTACGTTCCTGTCTCTGTACCGGCATGAGAATGCGCCGCCGTTCGTGGAGGAGGAGCGTGCCTTCCTGGAGCTCGTCGTGCCTCACATGTGGGCGACGTGGAGCTCGAACTGGACTTCAAACTGGATAGTGCCGCGCTCACCGGGGGCACAGAGCCCCGTCAGCCACGCAATCGCGGATCAGTGCGGGACGTTGCATCGCGCCGAGCCGCATTTTCTCGAGCTGATGCGGACGGAATGGCCGCAGTGGGAAGGGCCAATCCTCCCGGCAGAGCTGCAAGGCGTGCTGCGCACCCGGGGACAATACGCCGGCCGCGTGACGACCCTCCAACATACCTCGGTGCGGGGACTTACGCTGTTGGAGATACGCATGCGCTCCGTACTCGAGTCGCTGACTCCACGGGAGCTGGCGGTCGCTGCGGCCTTTGGCGAGGGGCAGTCGCACAAAGCGATCGCATCCCGATTCGGGCTTTCCCCAGCCACGGTGCGCCACTACCTGCGCACGATTTACGCGAAAACGAACGTTTCCAACAAGGCGGAGCTGGCCAACCTGCTGAATGAAGCTCCCGAACTGGCGGCCACGCCGAGCGGCGATCCGGCGCAGATCAGGGTTGCCTGAACGCGTATTCCGGGCGCCCCTCGGCTTGCGGCGCCAGGCTCGCCCGGTAGTGACGGCGTCCGGATCCGAGCAGGAGAAGACAGGCGCTTGCCGCCACGACAATCACGATTGCCACCGAAAGATCAACAGCGCGCGCGTCGTGGAAATACCGGTCGGTGGTGAGTGCGACCAGTGTCGTTCCGATACCCATGCCGATGATGTTGGAGATCAGCAGGAAGTAGGACGCGGTCTGCGCGCGCAGATGCTTCGGAACCAACACCTGGATGGCCGCCGGTGAGGTCGACAGCGGAAAGGACGAGAAGAACATTGCATCCGACAGCCGTCGCGGTCGTCCCCGCGCTCCCAGCCGGACAACACACTCCAGGCCACCGGTCTCGATCGCATGCTCCCAGCGCATCACCGATTGGCGCGAGACACCCACGCGTCGTGCGACCTCCGCGGGGGCCACATCCTCTTTCAACAGGCGCGCGCCTTTGACTCCGCGCCGCCTGAATTCTTTCATTCGTCGTTTGTCGTCCATCGCCGCCCTGCATCTGACCATGCCTACGGCTAAGACTGCAAAACGAAAGAATTCGTCACCCATTTATCGAATTCTTGAGAGTACGGCGTGAGGCGCCGTGCGATGATGCGCGCTGTTACAGCGCGCATTGTTGCCGCGCGAAATTCCGCCCCATACGCACTACACCAAGAAGACCGCGCGGCTACGCGTGCTACCGCAGTCCTTGCCTTCGCGTCCTTCTCTGCACTTCGGGAACCTGCGTTCGTTGGCAGCAGTTACCCGGTGCCCCACCAGCGTGAAAAACTCGAGCGGGACTCGAACCTGTGATTCTATTTCAGACCCGTGAGCCTGCGCGATGCGAGCGAGGATCTCAGCGATAGCAACTGGAATCAGGGTTGACTTGTGGATCATCGGTGCCGTGGGCGGGACCGCATTGGCGGCTCGGTCGGCGTAGGGGGAATGAGTACGGGTGGAGTTCTGGCTCGATATATGAAATTATATGGGGCCAGAAGTATCTTATGGAGTGGTCCTTTTGGCCCCTTATAGTATGTCGATGGAGATCGTCGGTCGCAATGAGGAGCTGCAAACTGTTCGTCACGCGCTGAACTCCGATAAACCAGCATTGGTGGCGGTTTGGGGACGAAGGCGTGTGGGGAAAACGTTTCTCATTCGCTACGGCAGGGCACCGGAGACGGATTGGTATTTCGAGCTGACCGGCCAGCGCGACGGTAAGCAGAAGGTGCAGCTCGAGCATTTTGCCAAGGCACTCTCGCAGGCGTTCCATAAAGGTATTGCACTGCGCGTGCCCTCGACATGGGAGGCGGCCTTCGGCGAGTTGGAGAGGTCCATTGAGTCTCTGCCGGCGGATGGGAAACCGGTGACCGTTTTCTTCGACGAAGCGCCCTGGCTGGATTCTCGGCGCTCTGGCTTTCTAGATGCCCTGGAATATTTCTGGAACTCCCGGGGTACCCGCATTCCTCGATTGAAGATGTTTGTCTGCGGCTCGGCCGCCTCCTGGATCGTCCACAAGATAGTCCAGGGGAAAGGGGGCTGGCATCGGAGGGTTACCGATCTCATCCGCGTGCCGCAATTCAAACTGCACGAGGTCTTTGCCTACCTGTCCCATCAGCATATCCGCCTGTCCCGCGTCGATGCGCTGAAGCTCTACATGGTGTTGGGAGGCGTTCCCTACTACCTGGCGTTCATGAGACGCGGCGAGTCGATCTCTACCTTCGTGAATCGCTTGTTCTTCTCGAACGATGCAGCTCTGCAAGGGGAATTCGACGAGTTATTCGACTCTCTGTTCAACAACTCCGCAGCCCACAAGCAAATCATCACCGCGATCGCAAAGACCAAGGAAGGGCTGACGCGCACGGAAATCAGCGCACGGACGAAACTGGCCTCGGGCGGCAAGCTGACACAATATTTGGATAATCTCGAGGAATCCGGGTTCCTCGAGGTCCACGAGCCTCTTGGCGGGCGCGGTGAGCGCTACTGGCGCCACCGCCCCAGCGATATGTTCACACTGTTCCACTTACAATGGCTGACTGGCCGTTCTCGTACGCGTTCATGGCACGCGATTACGACCAGCCCACAGTATCGTTCTTGGTGCGGGCACGCTTTTGAGATCGTCGTATGGAATCATGCGCATTCGATGGCGGGCGCCCTCGGAATCGCCAAGAGCGATTACACGGTTACACGAGCTGACCTGGAGAACGGCGCGGGCAAGGCTCAGATCGACTTACTGGTTGACGTGAGGGGTGGGGCCGTCTATCTGTTTGAGCTGAAATTCTGTGATGGAGCTTTTGTCATGACGCGAGCGGAGGCTGAGAAATTGCGGCTTCGCAAGCAGGTGTTGGACGCTCACTTCAAGAGCCGTCGCAGCATCATTGTATGCCTCCTCGCGCCAGAAGGCGTGCGCGGCAATGAGCACTCTAAAGCCCTGGTGGATCTGGTCCTCGACGCAGACTCATTGTTCCGCGACGGTGGATCTTGAGACCCTGACAGACAGTCTTTTCTGCAGGGCTTTGGCGAGCTCACCTCGAACGGCCGCTCTTCACTCCCTGGCTCAGGAGACTCTCCGAAACCGATGCGCTACTGGATGAGAGACATCTGTTTCTGATCGTTCGCGGTCGTCCGTTCGGCTGGGTTGATTAGCGCTGCGTCATTATTTCTTGGGCTGTTGACCCGTGAGCTGACCTGGTAGGCCACCATGCAATCCTGGGGGTATTGCTTCAGTGCCGCTTTGGCCTCGATCAGAGTACCCGTTAGCCATTGTTCGCGATCCTCCTTGGCGAGGAGCGCGGGCATCCGGAAAGGGTGCGCACCGGTGTTATGGATGCGGCGCATCAGCTCGTTGCCGGGCATTGTGACCAGGGCGCAGCTTTCAATCACGGTGCCATCTGGCTTGATGCTCCGGTCCCACAGTGCGGCAAAGCCGAACAGGTTTTGGTCGGCGAGTTTGATCAGATACGGATTTTTCTTACCGTCTTCGCCCATGTGCCACTCGTAGAAAGCGGCAGCCGGCATGATGCAGCGTTGGGCGCGACTCCAGGGGCCACGCCAGGCGGCGCCTTGTTCCACCTTCTCGATCGTGGCGTTGATGGTGGAATAGTTTGTCGGGATGCCTTTGGCGAACCAGGGGACCAAGCCCCATCGCATCAGGGTGCCGGTCCGCTGCCCGTCCTGGATGCGGATTACAGGGACCGACTGCGTGGGCGCAACGTTGTAGCTCGCCTCGAATGTCCAAAGCGGCTGGATCACTGAAAACTCGCGCTCGATGGCTGCTTGGTTGCAGGTTATGAAACGACCGCACATGGGAGATTGCGTGGGCTGACGGCGAGGGATTCACACACCTTTATGGGCAGCAGTGCGGACATTCAAGGCGTTCATCGCGGGTCGCGCGAATACCATCCGTCCACGACTTTGAATTCTACGCTCCTCGAACCGCACTTGTGGCAGCGGAACCTCTTTCGCAAGCTCCCGAGTGTCGTGGAAAATCCTGCCGGGCAGAGGCGTTCCAAGGCGGTCACCGACATTTTGCGGGTGTGGCCGCACTCCGGACGCTTGCACAGGGCTAACAATCCATAGGCACCGCTTTTGTACGGTTGCAAGGTCTCGTGGTCCAATCCCCCAAGGCTGGTCGCGGCGCGTGCCGGTCCCCATGCGGGAAATTCTGGGAGCGGGGAATCCGATCGTCTACCCAGTATCGGCGGCTCTTCCGAACTGTATGGATGGGATCGGGTCGCCTTTGCGCCGAGTATCGGGGCATCGAGAGTCGCTCAATGTCGATGACGACACACCGGATGACGAATACGGAACCTGGGAGTTGGCTCCACTGGGCGCTGTGCTGGCGTACGTTGAGTATTTGCCGGAGGCGGTTGCCAACCGGGTTCGTGGCAAGACACGATGTTATCAGTTGGATCCCCACCGCGAGACCGGTCGGAGCTTCTGGATGAACCATTGTGCGCACTGCGGGGCGCAGGTCGAGGAGGAGGAGCTGCACGAGATCGGCGGGCCGTTCGGATCCATGGCCTCCGAGGGGCAGGAATCGATCAAGTTGCACCCAGTGTCCGAGCCCTTCGTTGGATGGGCTGGCCGGCAATCCAGGAGGTGCCATCCAAAGAACCGCTCAGCACTAATGCCACCGAATATGCCGGGACGAGCGCGTGACGGCCTTCGACGTAGTTCGTATATAAGGGCAAACCGCCTCATCGCAATCCGTACGACAGGCGCAATGCGATGTGCTGCAGGATATCGACCAACATGTCGTCGTTGAGTGCCCGATGAAACAGGGGCAGGGGAGGCATCGCCGCCAGTGCCCGTTCATTGAGTGCAATAGCGGGAGCGTGCCCGTTCATCGAGGAGCCGTAGTGCACACCCTGCACATTGGGATAGGCCTCGTACAGCTCGCGTGCCCAGGCACGAGTTCGAGAACGGGGACCCGAGTGAATCCCAGTGGAAGCCCCGATCGTTGCCGCAAACGCGCCGCGAAGGTCGAGGAGCGTAACGGGCTCGCGAAGTGCGAACACGACCCACCACGGAGCCGCCCGAGCACGATCGATGCGTCGGGTCGCCTGGAAGACCTCCGCCACACAGGTGTCGATATCGGGGGCGCAGTACAAGATCGCGCGGCTTTGCTCAGCGCCACTGCCGCGGCTATCCGGTAAATGATGGTCCCAACGCGCATCGACGGGCCCAAAGCTGCGAAACCGAGCCCAGCGAGAAGGATGGCTGCCCGCCGCGAAGTAAATGCGTGCGAGGGATGTCTCAGCCGGAAGGATCAGAGTCTGTGCCGGGATTGCGCGGAGTGCTGCAACGCCCGGGGGCTCCGGAAACTTCGACACTTCAGGTACGAGTCAGATCGCGCGCGACAGCTATTACAGTCTCAACAGGACGCCCGGATAGCAGCCAGTCGCGCGGGCTAAGGGGTGCTGCATCGCTGTCCAACTGCAGATCGGCATCGGGCAACACGAACCAGTCGGCGACGTCTAGCGGAAACAAATCCTCGGGAAGGGCTTTGAGGACCTGAGCTAGCCCCGGAATAGCCCGGCGACGTTCGAACTGGAACCGCGGCAATCGCCAGTTGCCTTCGTTCTCGATACCGAACAGGGATCGCTCACGTAATCTCTGACGTATCCGACTGACATCAACGCTCAACAGTTTGGCGGCTTGCGCGGCTGACAAGCTCTCTTCGAGCAGGGCCATGTACTGCGCCTGGCTTCGGATCGGCGGGTCATTGTCTGGCCGGATCGGCGTCTCGTCTTTGAAAGCGCCGACTGCTTGCAACGCGGCAGTCTCCGCAGCCGTCAAATCCCAGTGTGCTGCTTGGCCTGACGTCGTGGTGGCCGCGATCGTCATGGGACGGTTCCGGGCAAGCGCGGCTCGAGCGGCGGCGTACCACTTTGCCAAGGCATCGGTTTCAGCAGCGGTGCTGCCAGGCAGATGGCGCATACGGACTCCTCAGAACTCCTTGCAGGAGTTTTCGGGAGTATAGCACCTGAATAGGCTCCTCAAAAGTCTCAATCTGATGCTAATGGTTGGTCTACTCCCCTGATAGTGAAGATCAGGCGGCTCTCACGGGGCACCCTTGAAGCTAACCGATCTCGCCCCGGGCTATCTGGACTCCGAGTTGCTCGGCAAGGGCGAACAGTCGCTTCAGCTCCGCGGGGTTGGGAGAATGCCCGCCGCGGACCACGACCAGGCCTTCGAGCATCGCTGCCAGCAGCGCCGCGCGACGGCGGATTTCCGCAGCCGGGATGTCGGGGCACAGTTGCGCGATGTACGTGCTGAGACCCGATATATCCATGTCGTAAAACTCATCGAGCAGTGTGCCCGATTGCGCATCCAGGGTACTCAGCAGCGCCCACATCTGAATGATCCAGCGACGGGTGACCGGGTCGGCGACGTCCTTCAAGTTGAATCTGAGGATCGCCTTGAAGCGCTCCAGGGGCTTTGAAGGTAC
>Ga0268266_10004532_pt1 | contig 13272 bp, 15 predicted proteins | sample KBSS13metaG_FD_190356 | JGI IMG/M metagenome (GOLD analysis project Ga0268266, IMG submission 190356) | Switchgrass rhizosphere microbial communities from Kellogg Biological Station, Michigan, USA - KBS S1-3 metaG (SPAdes) (version 2) | ecosystem: Host-associated > Plants > Roots > Rhizosphere...
AAGGAGATGCCGACCAGGAGATAGCCGACCAGCTCGTCGGAATGCTCGGTCGTGCTGTTGAAGACGCCGCGCAGGATGACTTCGAGCAGCATGAGCCCCGTCATGGCGATCAGGCAGAAGGCGGAGAGCCAGAGGCTGATCCGCTCGATCAGGTCGAAGGGACGATCGTCAGGGGAAGCACTCATATAAGCCTTCCCTCTGAACGCTCTCCCTCCCCCGCTTGCGGGGGAGGTGGCGCCGTCATACGGCGTCGGAGGGGGCGTGACGCACCGTCTCGCGTCACGCCCCCTCCGTCAGCGTAAGACGCTGACACCTCCCCCGCGACGCGGGGGAGGGTGAGCTTTGGTGCCATGGCGAAGCTCACCGGCCCAGTGCCTCGCGCACCTTCTTCAGCGCCTCCGGCGTCTCGCCGCCCTTGGCCTTCGCCCATCCGTCCCAATAGTCGGCCATCTTCTCGGCGCCGCGCTTGTAGTCCTCGGGCGTCGCCTTGGTCTGGATCATGCCCTCGGCCTTGCGCTTGGCCGCCTCCTCGCTCTCTTCCGCAGCCATCATCTGCGTCATCTTGGGCGAGAGGTCGACGATCGCCCTGGTCAGCGATTCCTTGTAGGCGGGCGGCAGCTTGGCATAGGCTTCCTTGTTCACCGCGACATTGGCTTCGAAGAAATTGAGGCCGATGTCGTAGCAATACTTGAGAAGATCCTTCCAGACCTTGCCGCCGCCGGCATTGGCGGTCAGTACGCCGTCGACCACGCCGCGCTCCAGCGCCGAGGGCACCTCCGAGCCGCCGACGGTGAGGCCGTTGGCGCCGAAGCGCTTCAGGAACTCGATCTGCTCGGGCGAGGTGGCACGGATCTTCTGGCCCTTGAAATCCTCCAGCGAGGCGAGCTTCTTGCTCGACCAGGCGATCTGGAACGGGAAGTAGTAGGTCGACAGGATCGTCGATCCGCGCTTGTCGTAGGCACGGTCGACGTAGGGCTTCATGATCGCCAGCGCCTTCTCGAACTCCGTCGTGTTCGTGATCAGCATCGGCAGGCGCAGGATACCGGTGATCGGCACGTTGCCCTGCTGGAAGCCGTCGTCGCCGATCTGGATGACGTTGTCGCCGACCGCGGTGGTGATGTCAGTCGCCTTGATCGTGAGCGCGCCGCCCAGATGGTATTTCATCTGGAAGCCGCCGTTGGTTTCCTTCGAGACCCGCTCGATGATCTCCTGGAACACCTTGGCCGGCGCGAGCGTCGCGGCCGGCACGTAGGTGTAGACCGTCCAGGTGACGGCGCCCTGCGCGCGCAGCACGGCGGGTGCCGCGACCGGGCTCGCGGCCAACGCAGCGATGGCCTGCCGACGGGTGATCATTGCTTCCTCCCCCAGTATGTTGGAGGGACCTTAGACCCGCGTCAGCCATGCGGAAACATCGGCCTTCCGCCTACCGGCAGGGCGCATGCCCCACGCCTACCGGCATCCACGTCAATCTACCCGGCGCCCCGGATTTTCCTCTGGTAATCGAGGCCATCAACCTTGTGATCGCCCCACAATCCAAACGCTTCCTCCCTCACCTTGTCGCAACGCCGGCCGAGATAAGCGTCGATCGCCTCACGGACGATCGACGCTCGCGATCTCTTCCTGGCCTTGGCGAGCGCGTCGAGCGCTTCGACTTGCGCCTCTCCAACATCGACAAAGATTTTCATCGTTGATCCAGCTCCACTTGAGCCAGCACGCTGCATCGGCAGGTCCGGCTTCTCTTGCCTGTCGTCCTGAGCGCGGGGAAGGACCTCGCGCTTGCTCCAGAGAGCACCTGTTGAAGTGGCGCCAGATCCTTCGCTCCGCTCAGGATGGCAGGACAGGTCTTGATTGGTCTGAAACGTTGCCTCGTTGACTCATGCCGCCTTAACTTCGCGCTCCGCCTTCAGCGCGCGGACGGTCTGGCGGAGGGCGTGGACGGTCTTCTCGATCTCGGCGCCGCCGTGGGTGGCGGAGACGAAGCCGCCGGGGGCGCCCATGACGTCGACGCCGTGGGTCATCAGCCCCATGCGGATCTTGCCGGTGAGCGGACCCGCCCCGCGCGCGCCCTTGAGCTTGGCGAACGGCGCTTTCAAAGGATCGAAACTCGCCGGATCGATCGGATCGCCATACGGGTTGGGATAGATCAGGAAGGTCGAGGACTGGCCGTAGATGCCCCACGGCACGCCCTCCTGCACCAGCACCTCGGTCAGCGCCTTGCGCAGCTCGGCCGCGGTCTTGTTGGCTTTCTCGGCGAGATGCTCGTCGCGCACCAGCGACAAGGCAACCACGGCGGCGGCGGCCGACAGCGGGTTGGCGTTGAAGGTGCCGGGATGGGCGATCTTCTCGATCTTCCTCGCCGCCGTCGATGCATGATCGATGCGGTCGAGAATCTCGCGCTTGCCCGCGACCGCGCCACCCGGCAGTCCGCCGGCAACGATCTTGGCCTGGATACAGAGGTCGGGCGTGATGCCCATCGCCTTCTGCGCGCCACCCGACGACCAGCGGTAACCGGTGATGACCTCGTCCATCAGCATGACGACGCCCTTCTTTGCCGTGGCGTCCCGCACCGCCTGGACGAAACCCGGCGGCAACGGCACCTGGCCCCACGATGCGCCCGACGGCTCGAACATCACCGCGGCGATGTCGTCGCGCTCCTCGATCAGCTTCACGACCGCGGCCGTGTCGTCGCTCGGTATGATAATCGAGAGATCGGACACGCTCTGAGGCACGCCCGGCGTGGTGCCGCCGTCGTAGCTCGCCCCCGCACCGGCCGAGACGTTGTCATGCCAGCCGTGGAAGTGGCCGACGAAGCGCACGATCTTGTCCTTGCCGGTATGGGCACGTGCCAGCCGGATCGCCATATGCGAGGCCTCGGTGCCGGAGGCCGTGAACCGCACCCTCTCCGCGCAGGGCGTGAGCTCGCAGACCAGCTCGGCCCAGCGGACCTCGAGCTCGTGGCTGGAACCATAGTGCGTGCCGAGCTCCATCTGCTTCTTCACCACCTCGATGACGGCAGGGTGGGAATGGCCCAGCAGCATGGCGCCGTGGCCACCGAAATAGTCGACATATTCGTTGCCGTCGACGTCCCACTTGCGCGGCCCCTTGGCCCTGGCGACGTGGATCGAATAGGGGTCGAGATAGCGCGCATCGTGGGTAATGCCGCTGGGCAGTACCTTGCGGGCGCGCTCAAACAGCGCACCGGACCGCTCGGTCCGTGCCTTGTAGTCGGTCACGATGGCCGAATTGGTGGCCGAATTCGTCGTCGCTGCACTACCCATTGACCCTCGCTTGCCCACAAATGGGCTAATGCGAGAGCATCGCAAGCCTCGCTTGCTTCGCCAAGGCCCGGCGGCTAATCGTGCGCCACTTTTCGCACCCCGGAGCCTCCTTTGACCGCCCAAGTGAACACGAAGCCTCGCGGACGCCAGTTCTTCAACAATCCCGGTCCGACCAACATCCCCGACAGCGTGCTGCGGGCGATGGACCGGCCGGTGATGGACTTCCTCGCCCCGGAATTCCTCGAGATCCAGCGTGCCTGCACCGGCGGCGTGAAGCGCATCCTGAAGACCGACCAGGAAGTCTTCTTCCATGCCTCGACCGGGCACGGCGCCTGGGAGGCGGCGGTCGCCAACCTGTTCTCGCCCGGCGATCTGGTGCTGGTGATCGAGACCGGCTACTTCTCGCTCGGCTTCAAGGAGCTCGCGGAGACGCTCGGCCTCAAGGTCGAGGTGGTCGGCGCCGACTGGCGCAAGGGGCTGGAGTTCTCCAAGCTGAGCGAGCGGCTTGCCGCCGACAAGGGCCATGAGATCAAGGCCGTTCTCGCCGTCCACAACGAGACCGCGACCGGCATGGTGCTGCCGCTCGCCGAGGTGCGCCGCGCGCTCGACCAGAGCAAACATCCGGCGCTGCTGCTGTCCGATACGATCTCCTCGCTCGGCAGCATGGACTACAAGATGGATGCCTGGGGCATCGACGTGACGATCGCCGGCAGCCAGAAGGGCCTGATGATGCCGACCGGCATGGCGATCACCGGCGTCAGCAACAAGGCGCTCGAAGCCTCGCGCAAGGCCAAGCTGCCCAAGTACTACTTCAACTGGGAACTGATGGCACAGCGCAAGCCGCAGCGTTTCATCGGCACGGTGCCGGTGCACTTCTTCTTCGGCCTGGAGCAGTCGATCAAGCTGATCGAGGAGGAGACGCTCGAAGGCGTGTTTGCCCGCCATGCCCGCCTCGCGGAAGCGACCCGTGCCGCCGTGCGGGCCTGGGGCAAGGACGGCAAGGGCCCCTCGCTCTACGGCCAGACCGAAGACCGGCTTTCCAACTCGGTCACGACGGTCCTGATGCCCGAGGGCCATACCTCGGACGCGATGCGCAAGATCGCGCTCGAGCGCTTCAACCTGTCGCTCGGCGGCGGCCTCGGCCCGCTGATGGGCAAGGTGTTCCGCATCGGCCATCTCGGCGACCTGAACGAGCCGATGCTGCTGGGCTGCCTCGCCACCACCGAGCTCGCGATGAAGACGGCCGGCGTGCCGTTCAACGCGGGCGGCGTCGACGCGGCGATCGAGTCGCTCGCCGCGTAACCCTCCATCGGCCCGAAGGGGCCGGTGATTGTCTCTTCTCTCGTTTTGCGCAAAGGCTGGTCGCAAGAACGAGTTGGGAGACGACCATGCGCAGACGCTCCATTGCAGGCCTCTTGCTGGCCTGCAGCCTTGCCGCCGGAAGCGCCGGCGCGCAGACCTATCCATCGAAGCAGATCACGATGGTCGTGCCGTTCTCGGCGGGCGGCCCGACCGACACGCTGGCGCGCATCCTCGCCGAGCGAATGGGCCGGACGCTCGGCCAGACGGTGATCGTCGATAACACGACAGGAGCGGCCGGCACGATCGGCGTAGCGCGCGTCGTGCGCGCAGCACTCGACGGCTACACCATCGGCATCGGCCACTGGAGCACGCATGTCGTCAATCCGGCGATCTATCCGCTGACCTTCGACATCGTCAATGATCTCGAGCCGCTGGCCTACATCGCCACCAATCCGCAGTTGCTGGTGTCCCGCAAGGACCTGCCCGCCGACAATTTGAAGGCGCTGATCGATTGGACCAAAGCCAATTCCGACAAGGTCACTGCCGGCACGGCGGGTGTCGGCGCGGCGTCGCACATCAGCGCCCTCTACTTCGAGCAGAAGACCGGCGCCAGGCTGCGCTTCATTCCCTACCGCGGTGCAGGCCCTGCGCTGCAGGATCTCGTCGCCGGCCAGATCGACATCATGTTCGACCAGGCCGCCAACTCGATCCCCCAGGTCCAGGCCGGCAAGATCAAGGCGTTCGCGGTGACTGCCAAGCAACGCCTGAAGGCTTTGCCGGATGTCCCGACCGTCGACGAAGCCGGCCTGCCGGGCCTCTATATCGCCGTCTGGCACGGGCTGTGGGCGCCGAAGGACGTGACGGCCAAGCTGTCCACCGCCGCGTTCGAGGCCTTGGCCGACCCGCAGGTGCGCGAGAAGTTCGCCGCGCTCGGCCAGGAGATTCCCGAACCCGCGCAACAGACGGCGGAATCCTTGCGCGCCTATCACGAGGCCGAGATCAAGCTGTGGTGGCCCTTGATCAAGGCCGCCGGCATCAAGATCGAATAGCGCTGGGAGCGCGCGCCCAGCAATTCAGAAGGCAGGCTTGCGGTCGGCGAGCGCGAGGAGCAGCCGCTCGGGCTTGATCGCGGACAGCCGCGTTCCCTGCCCGACCGTGGGCGCCACGTCGATTCCCTTGACCGGATCGAACGTCGCCGCATCCGGATTGAAGGCATAGAGCTGGCCCTCGATCAGGTTGAACCACCACGCATGCAGCACGAGCTTGCCGGAATCGACCCGCTCGGCGATCCAGGGAAAGGTCATCAGGTTGGCGACGCTGTTCACGACCGCCGCCTGCTCGACGGCCCGCACGATCTCCTCGCGCGGCCGGCCGGCAAGGTCGTGGACTGCGACGTCGCGCACGTTCCGCGCCACCACCGTCCACGTCGAGACATAGTCGTAGCTCGCGAAGACGCTGTTCGCGCCGTCGACCAGCGCGGCGATGCCACCGCAGAGAGCGTGGCCCAACACTACCACATGCTCGACCTCCAGGCCACGAACGGCGTATTCGATCGCCGCAGACGTGCCATGCTGGGTCTGGTCGGGCGGAATTACCGCCGGCGGCACCATGGCCGCGATATTGCGGACGGTGAAGATGTCGCCCGGCCGGGTTTGCGTCAGGATGCCCGGATCGACGCGCGCGTCGGAACAGCCGATGATCAGGATCTTGGGCGACTGACCTTCCGTCGCCAGCTTCTCGAACAGGTCGAGATGTTCCTGGTAATAGCCCAGGCGGAAGTCCGCGAAACCCTTGAGGAGCCGATCCAATGCCATGGTGTGCCTGAAATGACCGAAGAATTGCTCTACGACAAGCGCGGCGATGTCGCGTGGGTGACGTTCAACCGCCCCAAAGCGCGCAATGCCCTGACTTTCGCGATGTATGAGGGATTGGCCGAGATCTGCGGCCGGATCGCCCGGACGCACGAGGCGAAGGCCGTGGTCATCACCGGCGCCGGCGACAAGGCCTTCGCCGCGGGCACCGACATCGCCCAGTTCAAGGAGTTCAAGGACGGCGAGGACGGCATCGCCTACGAGCGCAAGATGGACCGCATCCTCGAGACGATCGAGCGCTGCCCGGTGCCGACCATCGCCGCCGTGGCGGGCTTCTGCACCGGCGGCGGGGCGGCGATCGCGGCGGTATGCGACTTCCGCATCGCCGCGGCCAGCGCGCAATTCGGCTTCCCGATCGCCCGCACCCTCGGCAACTGCCTGTCGATGGGTAACTACGCGCGGCTGGTCGCGCTGGTCGGCCCGCAGAGGGTCAAGGAGATGCTGTTCCTCGCCACGCTCGTCGATGCGACGACGGCGCTGCAGATCGGATTGGTGAGCGAGATGCTGCCGGACCAGCCTGCCCTGCTCGCACGCGCCGAGGAGCTTGCCGTCACGCTGGCCGGCCACGCGCCGATCACGCTGTCGACCACCAAGGAGGCGCTGCGCCGCCTGCAGGCTAAGATGGGCGAGGAAAATATCGACGACCTGATCCGCCACACCTACGGCAGCGCCGACTTCCGCGAAGGCATGGATGCCTTCCTGCAGAAGCGCGCGCCGAAATGGACGGGCACCTGACCGGTCAGGTTTGCCAGAATCGCTTTTGGCATTCGGCCCGGCGCTGGTCGCGGCCGAGGCCGACATCGTCCAACTCGCGGTCGTCCAGGGCCGCGAGGTGCCGGCGCGAACGGCAGCGGTGATGCCACAGCGCCAAGGTAAAGAGGATGCGGTTGCCGAAACGGCGATCACCGCGGTCGCCGGCAAAGGTAAAGAGGCGAAGAATGTTTTCCATGGGCGGACCATGCCGCCGGGCGAGGGTTCGGCGTTGCGGCGAAGGCCGAAACAACTGATAAGAATCATACCAAAGAACAGCGGGAAGATATGATGCGACTTGGAACGACGCTGGCCGCGATCGGCCTCTGCCTGACCGCGACGGCCTGCAACGACCCCGACCGCGCGATCATGAACAAAGAAGACATGCTGGCCGCATCGGGCTTCAAGTTCGTGCCGGCCAACACGCCGGAGCGCATCGCGTCCTTCAACACCCTGCCGAAGCACACGTTCCTGCGCCAGATCAAGGGCGACAAGGTCGTCTACATCTATGCCGATCCGACGATCTGCAACTGCCTCTATGTCGGCGGCCAGAAGTCCTTTGGCGCCTACCAGGCCCGCCGTCTCCAGAAGAGGATCGCCGACGATAAGGCCCAGACCGCGGCCGATCTGTCGATGGCGAGCTGGGACTGGGGTCCGTGGGGCGTCGGCTATCCGGTGGGCTTCCCCTACTACTTCGATTAGCCGCTCCGGCGCCTAATCGGCCACGAGCGAGTCGGCGAGGCGCTGCGCCTGCTGGAGCAGGGCAGGATAGGCGGTCGTTTCGCGGACCCGCTCGCTCCAGCAGCGCACGTAGGCGTCCGACGCCTCGTTCTCCAGGGCGAAGCTGTCGTCGACCTTGCCGGCAGCCCGCACCGTCTTGGCCTTGTCCAGGGCGGCAGCCAGCGGCGCCTCGCAGACCGGAAGCTCCGGCGCGACGGCCGCCTTGTCCAGGTAGAGGAAGAGCCTTGTCCCCTTCCGCAGGATGACGCCGATCTCGCGGGGCGGCGAGAATGCGCCCGACTGCGAGGCAAGGGCGAGATGCGCGACGGCCTGTTGCGTCCCGGCTGGCCGTTCGACGGGGAGTGCAGCGTAAACCGTCACCGCGGCGTCGCCGGTCAGCCCGAAGTAGAGATCCTCGCCTTCCCTGACCTTGGCCTCGAGGTCGATCGCCTGTTTCGGCTTCTCCCCCAGCCAATGCCGCGCCAGGCCCTCCGTGGTCACTGCCGCGTCGCCATAGGCAATGGCGTCGAGCTTGTCCGATCCCGCCCCGCAGCACAGGCTGTCGCGCACCATCTCGCCCGGACCGGGATAGCCCTTCGGCGCAGGACCGACGATCCGCCGCAACATCGGTGTCAGGGTACCGATCGCCTTGTCGTGCGCGGCGCTGTCCCATTTCTGCTCGAGCGCCGTGGCCGCCCGATCGCGCGCGGCGATGTAGGCCGCCTCCTCGGGCGAGAGCGCCCAGGCCGGCGTCGCGAGCAGCAGCAGAAGAGCCAGAACGGTGCGCATCAAAAGCTCGCTTCGACCTTCCCCAATCCGACGAACTCGCCGCGCGCGCGCGTGCCGGGCGGATAGTAGCGCAGGCCCGTCCACGAGCCGGTCGTGATCGCCTGGCCGGCCCGAATCCCGCCGCGCCGGCGCACCGCGTGGTCGATCATCCACGCAAGCGGCCGTACCGGATCGACGGCCCCGAGCCCGCCCTTCTGGTCGACCTCGACCTTGCCGTCGATCGTGAGCCTGACCGGCAGGTTGGCCCAGTCGAGGCCTTTCCAATCCCGGATCGACTCGCCGACCACGAGCGCATGGTTCATCTGGTTGTCGGCCAGCAGCCACTCCGCATCGGCCGACTTGAAATCGGCCAGCCGCGTGTCGACCACTTCCATGCCGACGAAAGCGTCGCCCACGGCCTCGAGAGCCTCGTCTCGCCCGACCGGCTCGCTGCGCGCGGCGATGTCCTTCGCGATATGGAACGAGATCTCGATCTCGACGCCGATCATGTGCATCGCCTTGCCGTCGAAGATCGCGGGCGATTTCGTCAGGGCGCCGGCAAGCAATGGCGCGGGATTGGGTTCGGCGGTCGGGGTGCGCGCGCCGACCTTCCAGCCGGAGACCAGGCCGGTCGCCTGCGCGACACCGTCCTGGATGGCGTAGACGGCGGCGCGATCGGGCAGCGCGACCAGTGGCTTGACCTGCACGCCGGAACGGCGGGCCTCGAGCAACTGCTCCACCGCCTTCGCAATATCGGCACTCATGCTAAGCTCCCGGCAACGAAAGACGGAGGAAGCATGCCCTACGCCAGCGGACGCGTCATTCACGATGCCGATGCGCACATCATGGAAGTGCCGGGCTTCCTCGCCGACCATCTCGAAGCGAAGTACCGCACCGCCATCACCGATGATGCATTGTTTCCGCGGCGTGACGGCTTCCACAGCCGGCTGAAGGAAGCCGAACGTGCCGCGGGAGAAGGTTTCGACGACTCGCAGATCATGCTGGCCAAGAACTGGGCCGCGCTCGGCTCGTGGCGCAAGCAGGACCGCACACGCTCGGTCGACCTGCTGGGCTTCGCAAGCCAGCTCATGTTCACCACGGCATTGCTGAACTTCTCCAACGTGCTGGAAAGCGGCAAGGACCACGACCTCGCCTATGCCGTGGCACGTGCCCATACCCGCCACATGGTCGATTTCTGTTCGGTCGACCGCCGCCTGCTGCCGACCGGCTATGTGCCGCTGCTCGACTTCGAGCGCACCGCGAAGGCGGCCCGCGAGGCGATCGACATGGGCGCCAAGGCGCTGCTGATCCCGTCGCGCTGTCCGGACGACCATTCGCCGAGCCATATCGGCTTCGATCCGCTGTGGGCGATGGCGCAGGAAGCCAACCTGCCGATCGTGTTCCATGTCGGCGGCGGCGGCACGCTGCTCGAGAAGGCCTGGTTCAACAACGGCCTGCCGCCGGTGCCGGACTTCCATGGCGGCGACGACAACTTCAAGTCGATCGACTACATGGCAATCGGCTACGCGCCGATGAAGGCGCTGACCGCGCTGATCGTCGATCGCGTGCCCGACCGGTTCCCGGCGCTGAAGTTCGGCGTGATCGAGCAGGGCGCCTCGTGGGTGCCGGGCTGGATGCGCAACATGGATAGCGCGCACAACGCCTTCTACAAGAACGAGGAGCGGCTGCAGAAGATGTCGCTGCGACCGAGCGAGTTCGTGAAGCGTCAGGTGCGGGTCACGCCCTATCCGCACGAGGACACGGGCTGGATCATCGCCAACACCGGCGACGAGGTCTGCCTGTTCTCGTCCGACTATCCGCACGTCGAGGGCGGCCGCAATCCGATCAAGCGCTTCGAGACCTCGATGCAGACCGCCGGGATCAGCGACGCGCAGAAGCAGCGTTTCTATTGCGACAACTTCGTCGACCTGATGGGCGCGGGACTGGCGCCCGAGCTGAGGCAAGCCGCATGAAAACCTACACCACCTTGCTCACGGAACGCACCGGACCGGTGCACAAGATCACCGCCAACCGGCCGGAGGTGCTGAACGCGCAGAGCCGCATCCTGCTCGAGGAGCTCGACGATGCGTTCAACCGCGCGGTCGACGATCCCGAGGTGCGGGTCATCATCCTCGCGGGCGCCGGAAAGCACTTCTCCGCCGGGCACGATCTCGGCTCGCCGCAGGAGATGGAGGACCAGAAGAAGACGCCGCTCGAGCCCGGCTTCAAGGGCGAGTATCGCCGCCTGTGGGAGCGCTTCTTCGACAACACCATGCGCTGGCGCGACCTGCCCAAGCCGACCATCGCGCAGGTCCAGGGCTACTGCATCATGGGCGGCATGATGATCGCCTCGGCCTGCGACCTGATCATCGCCAGCGACGATGCGCTGTTCGCCGACCGCGCCGTGAAGTGGGGCGGCGCCCACGTGCAGTATTTCTCGATGCCGTGGGACCTCGGCCCGCGCAAGGCGAAGGAGTACCTCTTCACCGGCGAGTTCATCCCGGCGGCCGAAGCCGAGAAGCTCGGCCTGGTGAATCGCGTCGTGCCGCGCGCCAGGCTCGAGGAAGAGACGATGAAGCTTGCCCAGAATATCGCCGAGCGCGATCCGTTTGCGCTCAAGTTCGCCAAGGCCTCGGTCAACGAGATGCAGAACGCGCAGGGCTGGCGCGAGGCGATGGAAGGCGCGTTCAAGAACTACATGCTGACGATCCCGCACCGCATCGAGCTCGGCACCTACGGCGCCGCGGCGCGCGAGAAGAACCCGAAGGATCGATTCGGGGTGTTGAACAAGAACCTCGAGAAGAAGGCGGGCTGAGCAAAGCCCGTCTCTCTAAGTTTCTTTCTCCCATCCAAGCCTCCCTCCCCCGCTTCGCGGGGGAGGTGTCAGCGTCTTACGCTGACGGAGGGGGAGTTACACGAGATGGTGCGTCACGCCCCCTCCGACGCCGTAAGACGGCGCCACCTCCCCCGCAAGCGGGGGAGGGAAAAGACTCCGATGGCTGTTGGATAAGACCAGACTTCGTCAGAAAAACTTCCCGAACCACTCCAGCGTCGCCTCGGGCGCCTCTTCTGCGATGTAGTGGCCGGCCTTGACGGCCCCGCCGGCCACCGTGCTAGCGCAGTAGCTCTGCCACAGCGCCAGAGCGTCATACCATTCGCCTATCTTGCCGTTGGTGCCCCACAGCACGAGCATGGGACATTGCACCTTCTTTCCGGCCGCGCGGCTCTCACGGTCGTGCACGAGATCGATCGTCGCCGCGGCGCGATAGTCCTCGCACATGCCGCGGGTCGTGTCGGGCTGGCGGGCATAATGGAGGTAGTCGGCCAGCGCGTCGGGATGGAAGACGTTGGCCGGCTTCGGGCTGCGCGACGTGTGGCCGTGGAACCAGGCGTCCGGCGCTGCGCTGATCACCGATTCCGGAATCGGATGCGGCTGGGCGAACCAGAACCAATGGTAATAGCCCATGGCGAATTCCATGTTGGCGCGCTCGAAATGCTCGAGGGTCGGCACAATATCGAGCACCGCGAGCTTTTCGACCCGCTCGGGATGGTCGAGCGCCAGACGATGCGCGACCCGCGCGCCGCGGTCGTGGCTGCCGACCTTGAATCGCTCGTGGCCGAAGTGGGCCATCACCGCCACGAGATCTTTCGCCATCTCGCGCTTCGAGTAGAGCGCATGATCCTTCGTCGCTGCCGGCTTGAATGAGCCGCCGTACCCGCGCAGGTCGGGCGCGATCACCGTGAAACGCTCGGCCAGCGCCGGCGCCACACGATTCCACATCGCGTGCGTCTGCGGATTACCGTGCAACAGAAGCAAGGGTGGCCCCTTTCCGCCATGGCGCAGACGGATCTTCCCGCCGGGAACGGCCACCTCGGCCAGAATGAAATTCTCGAAGAACATGTTTCCTCGCCTTCAACGTCACTGCATAACGAACGGATGAGCACCGACGATATCACGCGCGTCCCGAACCGGACGCTGCCCAGCAAATCATCCGTCGCCGTCTATCGCCTGCCGGGCGGCGGCGGCTTCCTCTGGGCCGTGGCGACCTCGCCCGACCGCACGCAGGACATCAAGGTCCAGACGCTGGGCTGCCTCGATGTGCTCGAGGGCCACTTGAAGGCACACGGGCTCGACCGGACGCGCATCGTGAAGGCGGAGATCGTCGTCACCGACCACGACAACAAGCCGGCCTTCGACGAGGCGTGGGCGAGCTGGATGCCCGACTGCAAGGGCCCGGTCCGCTCGTTCGTGCAGTCGATCATGCCGGAGGGCGACATGATCGAGATCATCATCACGGCGGCGCTGCCGTAACGCGAGAAGCAAATTGCCTTGAACCTGCCTCCCCCGCTTGCGGGGGAGGTGGCGCCGTCTTACGGCGACGGAGGGGGTGTGACGCACGATCTCGCGTGAGCAACCCGATACATGCCTGACAGAATAATCCGGATACATCCCTGACAGTTTTGAGCATTTTTGGGGCCATTGGTCAGGCGAGCTGAGCCGCTTTGGAGCGGGGCGGCCGCCCCGCTCCAAAGCGGCTCAGCTCGCCTGACTGGCGATCGATCAGCCCAAGCGGGACATCGGC
>Ga0268266_10004533_pt1 | contig 13270 bp, 11 predicted proteins | sample KBSS13metaG_FD_190356 | JGI IMG/M metagenome (GOLD analysis project Ga0268266, IMG submission 190356) | Switchgrass rhizosphere microbial communities from Kellogg Biological Station, Michigan, USA - KBS S1-3 metaG (SPAdes) (version 2) | ecosystem: Host-associated > Plants > Roots > Rhizosphere...
TCTACTACATCGGCTTCATGCAGCTCGTCATCCGCGCCTTCGCCTGGGCCATGCAGAAGACCATGGGCATCTCCGGAGCCGAATCAACCAACGTCGCCGCCAGCATCTTCATGGGCCAGACAGAGGCCCCGCTTACGATTCGCCCCTTTCTCGAAGGCCTCACCTTCTCAGAGCTGATGACCATCATGACCTCCGGCATGGCACACGTCTCCGGCGGAATCATGGCTGCCTATATCTCCTACGGAATCCACGCCTCCGATCTTCTCGCCGCTGTCATCATGACCGCGCCCGGAACCATCCTCATCTCGAAGATGCTCGTGCCCGAGACCGGAAAGCCAGAGACCGAAGGGACCGTTCATCTACCGCCCTCCTCAGAACACGCCAATGAAAACCTCATCGGCGCAATCGCGCGAGGCACCATCGACGGCGGCGCGCTCGCCTTCAACGTTGCCATTATGCTCATCAGCTTTCTCGCTCTGGTCAGTCTCGCCAATGGCATTCTCGGAGGAGTCCACAACTGGCTTGCGCCCCATCACATTCCATTTCCACCCAGCCTCAACGCTATCCTCGGTTTCTTCTTTGCTCCCGTCGCCTGGCTCATCGGAATCCCCTGGCATGAAGCAGGGACGGTGGGCAACCTGCTGGGAACTCGCACTGTCCTCAACGAGTTGGTGGCCTACACCGATCTCGGCGCGCTTAAATCCACACTCTCGCCGCGCAGCTTTACCATCGCGACCTTTGCTCTCTGTGGCTTCGCCAACCTCAGCTCCATCGGTATTCAGATCGGCGGTATCGGCGCTCTGATTCCCAATCGTCGAAACGATCTCGCGAAGCTCGGCTTGCGCGCCATGCTGGCCGGAACCATGGCAAACCTGATGTCCGCATCCATCGTTTCCATGCTGATTCGGTAACGTCTTAGAGACATAGAATGTTCGTAAAGGCTGATCGATCAAGTAAGAAAGTGTCATCCTGAGCGAGCGGAGCGAGCCGAAGGATCTGCGGTTTGCCTGCGTCGCCAATGTCTCTCTGCGCTGTTCAAAGAGTCGAATACCAACCCACTCCAGGCAACCTTTTACGACAACAACATTTTCGGCGTCCGTGAGTTTACCTCTCTGAACGCTTCGCGGAGCACGACAGAGCGAAAGCGTCGAATGAGGGCCACGATGAAATCTCACCGCGCCGTTGTCTTATCCTTTGCCGGCTCCCTGATCTTTGCAGCCGGTTGCTCCTCCCCAAGGCATTACGCTTACGTCGCGCCACCGCCACCACCCCCCATCCCCTATGGAGCCCCATCCCCTCTCCTGGAACGAGCCACACACGAAGGCTTTCGGATGGGCTCCGATGCAGGCGTGCGCGATGCGTATCGCGGCGCACATTACCAACCCAAACGGTACCCTGCCTTCCACGACACTCCGGGCTACGATCCCGCATTCGGCCCTTACGGCCCCTATCGCGATACCTTCCGCAACGCCTTTCTTCAAGGCTATGACCGTGGCTTCTATCGTCGTTGAGAAGAACGGGTAGCTGAGATATTCGTATCTCCACGAAGGTGTTCCTTCCGAGCGGAGCAGCGCATCTCGCGCGGTCGGAGAACCGCACCTGAGATTCGCTCTTTACCCAGGTGTCATTCCGAGCGAAGCCCCAAAGGGGCGCAGCCGAGGAACCCCCGCATTTTTTGCAGGATCTCCGGGATGCGTCACCCTATGTACTACGGGGCCTTGCTTGACCTAGCTTTATCGCGTTGTGTGGCGCAGCCCTGCTCCAAAACTGGATCAATCCACGGCGCCGTCGCCTTTACACCACCCCGCAAAATCCCCTACCCTTTTTCCGCAAGCTAAACTGGTCTTTACTTCGCCTGAAATGAGACACACACACGCATGAGCCTGAATCGCAGAACCTTCCTCAAGGTTGGTAGCCTCGCTGCTGCCGCCACCAGCCTCAACGTTCTCGCCGAGCCCGGGCAGGGTCCCGCTCCTAAATCCGCGAATGACACCATCAATCTCGCACTCATCGGAGCAGGCATCCAGGGGCAAGGCGATACCAAAGCCGCCCTCGAGGTTCCGGGCGTCAAGCTGGTTGCCGTCGCCGACTGCTACGACGGCCGTCTCGCCCATGCGAAGGAGCTCTGGGGTACAGGCACGACCAACAACGTCGATCTATTCACAACACGCGATTACAACGAGATCCTCGCGCGCAAGGATGTCGATGCCGTTCTCATCGCCACACCCGATCACTGGCACAAACAAGCCGCCGTCGACGCCATGAAGGCAGGCAAAGATGTCTACCTCGAAAAGCCGATGATCCACGTCTATCCTGACGGGCCTGAGATCATCAGCACGGCGAAATCCACCAATCGGATTCTGCAGGTCGGAAGCCAGCGCGTCAGCTCCGTCATCTACGCCAAGGCGAAAGAGCTGCTCGCCTCAGGCGCGATCGGTGAACTCAACATGGTCTCCGCCCGCTGGGATCGTAACTCCGCCATCGGCGCCTGGGACTACTCCATCCCACTCGACGCCAGCACCCAGACCTGCGACTGGCCGCGCTTCCTCGGCAACGCTCCCAAGATTGCCTGGAACCCCGAGCACTTCTTCCAGTGGCGCAAGTGGAGCGCCTACGGCTCCGGAGTCGCCGGAGATCTCTTCGTGCATCTCTTCAGCGGAACTCACTTCATCACCGGATCTCACGGTCCCACACGCGCCATGGCAACCGGCGGTATCCGTTACTGGAAGGATGGCCGTAACGCCCCCGACGTCCTGCTCGCACTCTTCGACTATCCCCAGGGATTCAACCTTAGCCTGCGCGTCAACTTCGTCAATGGTGGCGAAGAGAGCGAAGGCTTCCTCTTCACCGGCTCCGAGGGAACGATGGAGATCGCAGGCCAGACCGTCACCGTCTCTCGCGTGCCGCGCGAAAAGGAACCCGGCTACAGCATCTCCACATTTACGAATGCAATGCAGAAGGAGTATCTCGAAAAATATCACCAGAAATATCCGACAACTGCTCCCGCAGGCTCAACCTACACCGCCATCGAGAAGTTCTCCGCCCCCAAGGGCTACTCCGATAGCGTCGATCACTTCCGCAACTTCTTCTCTTCAGTCCGCACCCGCAAGCAGCCTGTAGAAGACGCAACCTTCGGCTTCCGTGCCGCCGGTGCCGCGCTGCTCAGCAACGTCTCCTACGAGAAGAGCCAGACCGTAAAATGGGATCCTGAAACCATGAAGATCGGATAGTGCCAAATCACCTTGGCTGGCTGTGAGATTTGTAAGAAGGTTCACGCCAGCCCCATAAGTGTCATCCTGAGCGACGTCGAAGGATCTGCGGTCTGCTTGTAACACCAACCATCTATCCTGAGGAAACATGAAAAAGATCTTCGCGCCTCTCCTCTTCTCGATCTGCGCCTCCGCTCTCCCTGCTACAGCGCAGACTCCCGCAAACAAACCCATTCGCGTCGCCATCGTCGGCCTCGTCCACGGACACGTCAAGGGCTTCCTCTCCACATTACCGAAGAACTCTTCCGCCCAGCTCGTCGCGATCGTAGAACCCAACACCACTCTCGCGAAGCAGTACGCCACGCAGTACCATCTCGATCCTTCCCTCTTCTCCACCGACCTCGAATCCACGCTCACAACGAAGAAGCCGGACGCCGTTCTGGTCTACACCACCATTCGCGATCACCGCCGCGTCATCGAAGCCGCCGCGCGCCACAACATCAGCTCCATGGTCGAAAAGCCTCTCTCCACAACCATGGAAGACGCCCTCGCCATCCGGCGCGCTGCTCGCGAACACCACGTGCAGGTGCTGGTCAACTACGAGACCACCTGGTACACCTCGAACACCGAAGCCATTCATGAAGCCGAAGCCGGCAAACTCGGCGATCTGCGCAAGGTCGTCGTCCACGACGGACATGAAGGCCCCAAAGAGATCGGTGTCGGCCCCGAGTGGCTCCCCTGGCTCACCGATCCCGCACAGAACGGCGCCGGTGCTCTCTTCGACTTCGGATGCTACGGTGCCGATCTGATGACCGTGCTCAAGCACGGCAAAGCTCCCACCTCGGTCACGGCTGTTGTTCAAACAGACAAACCCGGCATCTACCCGCACGTCGATGACGATGCCACCGTCATCCTTCACTACCCCGGTACCCAGACCGTTCTGATGCCCTCCTGGAACTGGCCCTTCGCCCGTAAGGACATGGAGGTCTATGGAGCCACCGGCTACATCATCACCGTAGGCCCCGACCACCTTCGTACTCGCTACCAGCACGAAAAAGAAGAGTCGCAGAAGGCCGCGCCGCCCCTACCTGAAGACGAGCGCAACTCGCTCTCCTACCTCGCTGCCGTGCTTCACGGAAAGATCAAGGCGCAGGGCGATCTCTCCTCCCTCGACACCAACCTCGTCGTCATGCAGATCCTCGATGCTGCCCGCACCTCGGCAAAGACCGGGCGTACCGTCGAGCTCAAACCACTCCCGCAATAGCCATGTCCATGAGCGCCTCCGGCAGCCAAATCGCTGGAGGCGCCATCGAAAGATCTGTGGTTAGTTCTTCGGCACGACATTCTGGCCCCGACCCGTCATGAAAAATCTCTTCAGGCTCTGTGTCCTCTTCCTCATCGCCTCCTCTGCCTGCGCGCAGGATCCCTCCCGCGCCACGGAGTTCCGTAAGCTAACTCCCGGTCCAGGACCTGACGGAAAGTCCCAACCTACCTTTCTCGCGCATCGCCTCGGTACCGATCACGCTGAAGGCATCTCTCTCCTCGACATCAACGGCGACGGCTTCACCGACATCCTCAGCGGAGCCTACTGGTACCAGAACCCCAGCAGCAGCGGCGCCGAATGGACGCGGCATCAATTCCGCACCGTCGGCACACTACAGGAGTTCGTCTCCGACAGCGGCGAGTGGATCGTCGATGTCAATCACGACGGCCTCCCCGACCTCGTCACTACCGGATGGATGTCAAACGGCATCTTGTGGTATCAGAATCCGGGAAAATCCAAAGCGGGCCAGATGTGGGAGAAACACTTCATCTCCAACTCCTACGACACCGAAGGCGGTGCCTTCGCCGACATCAACGGCGACGGCAAACCCGACATCGCCTTCGCGCACTACAACCACTCCGGCGTGCTCTGGGCCGACTTCTCCGGCCCGCAGCCGCGTGTCCATCATGTCGGCGGCAAAGAGCAGGACGGCCACGGCATCGGCATCGCCGACATCGACGGCGACGGCAAAGCCGATCTCCTCACCCCCAATGGCTGGTTTCAGAACATCGACGCCAATAACGACAAGTGGCAGTGGCATCAGGACTGGCGGCTCGGCGAAACCGGCTTCCCCATCCTCACCTACGACGTCAACCACGACGGCAAGCTCGATCTCATCGTCGGACAGGGACACAGCTATGGTCTCTACTGGTTCGAGCAGGCTGGCACACCATCGCACCGCACCTGGACCCGCCACTCCATCGACGAGTCTTTCTCACAATCGCACGCCCTTCTGCTTACAAAGCTCGACGATAGCGGAACCACCTGGCTCATCACCGGCAAGCGTTATCGCGCACACAACGGTGGCGATCCCGGTGCCCACGATCCTCTGGTCATCTACGCCTATCGCATCAACGGCGACGCCACCTTCACCCGCTTTCCCATCTCGGTCAATGGAACCGCCGGCGTAGGCACCCAGATCCTCGCGCTCGACTTCGACAAGGATGGCGACCTCGACCTCGCTGTCGCAGGAAAATCCGGTGTCCACTTCCTCGAGAACCTGACCATCAACAAGGTCCCCAAAGCCACACGCGAAACCCAGCAGTGGCAGTTCGACCGCAAGTGGCCATTCCCGGACGAAGGTCAGGAAGTCCCTCAAGAAAACGGACCCAAACCCTAGCTAAGGAACGCGTTCATACACATCAAACGACGGCGGTCCATCGGGCTGCCGCTTGTAATGCGTCCACGCCTCCGCAAACTGTGGCTCCTCGAGAAACCACTTCAGCGTATCGAAGCTCTTTCCCTCGATAGCCTGGCATGGATGCGTCTGGTCGCAATGCTCCACCATCACCACCGCAGGCTGAAAATGATTCAGGTCCTGTGCCATCTCTACGCGCTGCAGCGATGAGATCGCCGCCAGCTTCTCCTGACCTAACGGTTTGAAAGGTCTGCCCTCGATACGTCCGTCCTCGTTTTGAACGATCGCCGGAAGAAACCCGAGATAGGGAAAGCGAGCACCCCAATCGAGTTTCAGATCCGCGATATCCGCCACCCAGAACACTGCTGTTGAAAAAGTGACTGCGGAACCTCCAACGCTATGTTTCTCGAGGAAACGGTAGACCTCCGACCGCTGCGGGCGTAATGCAGCCAACTGTCGCGGAAAGAACCAGAGCCCGACCACAAACACCACGACAAGACAGACTACGGTTACTGTTCTGCGAACTCCTATGCGCTCCCAGTAGATGAGGATCGGTTGCGACAGTGCCAACAAAATCAGGCCCACCCCAAGGAAAAGAAAACACCCTGTCGGATAGCGATGATACGGCCAGTCAGATCGCTGCTGCGCATACGCCAGCAGAGAACCGGCGCAACTTGCACCAAAAACCGCGACGGTAACCCAAAGCCCGGAACATCGCGAGAAAAAAAGTCCCGTCACCACAAGCGTAATCGCGAGCAGCATCCACAGCTTCATCGCAAACAGCAGCCCCAGAACGGAGGAAGTTCCATAAGCCCAGTTTGTCTCGAACAGAAGAGGAACCATGTCTCTTGTGTACTGTGGGGTCAAAATCCGGACCGCCAGCAGGTAAGCCGCGCAGATCGCAACCAGCGCAATCACCTCCGGAGTTATCAGCCTGCGCACACTCCGTCGCGCTGCGATCAATACCACCTCAGCCGCAATCAATACCAGCACCTGCTGCGGTTTGAAGCACACTGCCAGGCCGGCCGCAATCCCGACGGCACAACGTTCCATCAACGAGAAGCTCTTCACCGCATCGGTACTGACTGCGAATAGATATGGAAGTACAAGCGCCATGAAGAGATGCTCCCGCTGCCCGAACTGGCGCGGGTCCATTCTCAACCCCACGTATAGAATGCCCAGCCCGATCGCAGCCCAGGTCCGCGGATCTATCAGCTCCGCGCGTGCCAGAATCCTCATGCACCACACCGCACTCCCCAGCCAAAGCGCCAGAACGATCAGCCGCAGGCAGAGAGTCGGCGAAAGCGGAAGCATGTGCGACAGCATCACGGGAAGCGTGGAGAACCACACAATCATCGGTGGATTCGTATCCGAAACATCGGGTCCATACAGCTCCGCGCCATGCAGCATCCTGTTGGCCGCAATCAGATACCACGCCTGATCGTGTCCCGAGTAGGCTGTGTATAGTAAAGCCGCCTGGTGAAGCACAAGCAGCACCGCACAGCAAAGAAGAATCAGCGTAATCGCGCATGGCGCCGTCAAGCCACGTCTTTCCATTAGGCAAGCTTCTCCCAAAGCGGGAGCGGCGCCGGCTCAAACACCGGCAACCTCTCCTTCACCGAGTTCGAAATCTGTTCACGATAGCCCTCAAAACACTTGTAGTCAGCCCGGGAAACAATCAGCCTCTGCACTCTGCTCTTCAGCAGCAGAAGGATCGACGAAAGTGTCACGACCAACACCTGTCGATTCCCTGCAATCGCAAGCAACTTTGCAATCGCCTGCGACGAGTCTTCGTCATCGGCGTCCATCGCCAGCACAGCATCGAAGTTGTCTTCTGCCGCCGTCGCCATCCCTATCGCAATTGCACGTTGGTGGCCAACATTCGGGTGCAGAGGGATCATCTCCACTGCCTCAAGGTCTCTCAGTCCCGAGACATCTTTGAGCTCTCCGTCCGAACCATGAGCAGATCCCTCATGCACCGCGCCGATCGCCATTCGCGCCGGGAGCTCCGCAGCCACATCATCGAGCTCTCGAAGCACACTATGAAAGGAGGTCCGGTCGTTGTATACCGGGATCACCAGCCGCAATCGTTGCATGGCCGCCTCGCACCAACCTGAGTTTCCCGAATGCGGGGGCCCGTGTTCAAACTTCGACGCCGCACATCGGCGGCTACGCTGCTGGTCTACACCCTATTCCAAAGATCGGTTTTACCGATCACATATTACAGAACCGGATCCCCACTTTCGAAACCCTTTGGTACCTCGATCTTGGCTCCTGTGGTCACCGACTACTTCAGAAACAGCTGGTTGGCAGCCGAAGCTGCAATCTCACAGGAGTCCAGGTAGAAAATCTTTTCCAGAACCTGATCCTGAGGTGATGCTCTCTTGAGAGAAGAACGAGGCTGGAACGGCGAAAAGTGTCCCTTCGATGCACCGAAGGGCGTGAACAGCTACGGATGTGCAGGAGAAAGAACTATCGCACGTCCTTCCGGTCGCAATCGCAGCGCGATCTCTCTTGATTGTTTTTCGGTGGCCCGGGTGTGCCTGGGCTAACAGATGGAATAGAACTTCTTCAGAGATTTGCTCGCATGATGAGCCCACGGAACGCCCTAACTCTTGAAGGGCCTCACCTTGGCGCTTCTTGCTCAGCGGAGCCCTTGTCATCCTTGCTCATGCCCAGGGAATCTCCTGTGCTCGTAGCTGCCTTCCCCAATGCCTTCACCACGTTCTTATAACTCTTCGTCAGAGCATTGCCTGTGTTTCGCCCGGCCTTGTCCAGAGCTTTGTTGGTATTGTCATTCGCCAGCACCAGCGCCGTATCCGTGCTTCGACCTCCCACCGCTATGCCATTCACGGTGGAATTTCCCCCATAGATCACCGCCTGCGCCGGACGCTTGGCCGGGTTCGCCCAGGCCACATCCGTCTCCGGCAGTCGTTCCAGACGCGTGATCCTCGCCTCCGTGAAATCGCTGCGGCGCATCTTGTCCGACAGCGGCCACTGCGGCGAAGCCACCCACTCCGCTCCTCCTGCCGGTCGAGACAGTTCCCCCAGGTTGATCACCTCGGCCGTCTTCATCTTCTCCATCTCGGCACAGCGGTCTCCGCCACATCCGTACTGGCAGAGCTCTTCGGTCAAAAACGAAGCATGCTTCCCCGGCGAGACCCATACCGTTGCGCCCTTCTCCTCCGCATCCAGCGTCGACGCCCTCGTAATCTGGCTGGCATCGCAGACTGTGTCCTCATGTGCCGCGGCATACCAGTACAGAGCCTTCCAGCTTGCATCTCCGTCTCTTCCCTCTTCGCGCCGCACCAGCACAGCGACATGCTCGGCGTCGAGCGCATGTCCCATCTGTCCGCAGTCCTGACGCCAAAGATGGTAGAAGTGCAGCTCCACCTCGTCCTTATGGCCGCGATAGGGAGAGGCCTGTCCATAGATCGTGCCATCATCCGCCAACACGGTCGGCACCTTCATCTCAGCAGCGAAGCGCGCAGGCTTCACCGAACAGTCCTGCTTGCCGATCCTCCACTGTGGCTCAAATTGCTGCAAAAGCTCCAACTCCACCACATCCGGCAGACCATCACGATCACTGTCCGGCAACGCCTGAGGCTTTGGAGTCTGTGCTGCGAGAAAGGTCGCCGCGCACAAAAGGAGTCCAACAAGATAGACGCGGCTCATGGCTCATTCTTTCCGCTCGTACAAAATCTGTCCAATCCACCGAACTTCGCCCCTGTAAATCGAAAGCATCCCAGAACCTGTCATCCCGACCGGAGCGCAGCGAAGTGGAGGGATCCGCTTCTCTACCTCAAATGCCAAGCCAGCCACGTTCAACCACAATCCGGTCCCGACCTTGTCAACCCCTCGGGCCCCAATAACCCGCCGCGCCAACGCCTCCAACTCCATGCCTCACCGCATCTTGCGCTCCCAAAATAAAACCACGCCAATCCGCCGATTCGATTACCTCAACTCGCTAAACTATTAAACAAGCACATAAAAAACTTCCTCAGATCCGGCCGCGCATTGGAGGTCCGGACCTAAGATGCTTGTTTCCAAGATTTTGCACACTTTTTGTAGGGGTGGGGGCATGACACAGAAGGACCAGACACAGACCGACGATCTCTACGCGCGCGCCATGGCAGCCGCCGGGTACATCAAATCGCTCACCCACCACGAGCCTCGCCTGGGTCTCATCCTCGGCTCCGGCCTCGGAGACTTCGCCGACAAGGTTGAGAACGCAACCTCAATCCCATACTCCCAGATCCCCAACTTCCCCGTCTCCACCGTCCCTGGACACTCCGGAAAGCTCGTCCTTGGAACCGTCAGTGGCATTCAGGTAGCTGTCATGCAAGGTCGGGTTCACGCCTACGAGGGTTACTCCACAAAAGAGGTCACCTTCCCCACGCGAGTTCTCGGATTGCTGGGAGTCGAGCGACTCATCGTTACCAACGCCGCTGGAGGCATCAACACCAGCTACGGTCAGGGAGCCATCGTCTCCATCTCCGACCACATCAACCTCACCGGAGCCAACGCCGTCCTCGGCCCCAACGAGCCCCGCTTCGGTGAGCGCTTCTTCGACATGACCAACGCTTACTCTTCCGCGCTCCGCCAGCTCGCCCGTGAGGAAGCGAACAAACAGGGCTGGAAGCTCGATGAGGGAGTCTATGTGGCCGTCCTCGGCCCCAGCTACGAAACCCCCGCCGAGATTCGCGCCTTCCGCACTCTCGGTGCCGATCTCGTCGGCATGTCCACCGTGCATGAAGTCATCACCGCCCGACACATGGGAATCGAGGTCCTCGGTCTCTCCGTCGTCACTAATATGGCCGCCGGAGTCCTGGACCAGCCGATCAATCACGAAGAGGTCATGGAGATCGGCCGTCGCATCGCCGGACAATTCACCAACCTCCTCACCGCCCTCATTCCGCAACTGGCGAAGCAAGCCTGAAAGAACGCAGAAGAGCGATCAGCGCCTCGGAGAGCCCTGAAACAAACTGAGAACGAAAGGAAACAGCTTCTTGCAAGATCGGCCCGCCGAACAGCTTCTACTCCCGCAACGACCTCTCATCCTCGGGCTGGGTGGATGCTCCGGTTCAGGCAAGACCACTCTCGCGCGCGAGCTGACCGATCAGCTCGATGCCACGCTGCTACCGCTGGACTTCTACTACCGCTGCCTCAGCCATCTTCCACCAGACGAGCGCGCTCTCCAGAACTTCGATCACCCGGATTCACTCGAACACACCCTTCTGGTCGAGCACGTTGAATCTCTCGCCGAAGGCCGCAGCATCGAGCGCCCCATCTACGACTTCACCACGCACACCCGCGTGTCAGACCGAACCGAGACCATAGCACCCGCCCAGGTTCTCCTGATCGAGGGAATCTTAGCTCTTCACTATCCGCGGCTGCGTAATCTCTACGACTTCAGCATCTACGTCAACGCGCCCAATGAGATCTGCCTGAACCGGCGCATCTATCGCGATATGCGCGAACGAGGCCGCACCGAAGAGAGCGTTTGCGCCCAGTTCGAAGCCACCGCAAAACCGATGGCCGACCTCTACGTCATTCCTTCGGCGCAACACGCCTCCATCACGGTTGAAGGAACCGAGGCTCTCGACTGGTCAGTTGAGCAGGTTCTACAACGCCTCGATCAGCTCGGACTCGTGCGCAGGCGACATCACTCCGACCGAAACATCGGATAGCTTGGCGTACATCTCCGCGATCTGCTCGCGAGCCGTCTGTGAGAGCACAAAGCGATCCTCGCGCCGCTCAACCGCTTCTCCAAAGCGCACCACCGCTCGCACTCCATCAGCACTTGCGAGCTTCCAAAGATGAGGGGCCAGCAAGGCGTCACCCCACCAGCACACATCGTCCGCAATCGAGACTCCGGGATCGTCGCAACCGTAACGCAGCGCCGAGACCTGAAGCGGGACTCCCTCGTTCAGCACGGAGTGAAAGAGCCCGCGCCGAAAAGGAACAACCTCCGATCCGTCCGTCGTCGTCCCCTCCGGAAAGAACAGCACCGGAAGTCCACTACGATAAGCTTCAGCCATTGCTCGGTTCACACCCGGATACGTCGCAGGTCCGCCGCCGCGAACCACGTACACGGTTCCTGCCTGCCGGGTCAGCCAGCCAATACCCGGCCAGCCGCGAACCTCTGCCTTGGCCACCATCACGAAGGGGCGGATCGCGGAGTACAGCAGGATGTCGAGATAGCTGAGATGATTCGACACCACAGCGCCCTGCTGGGGAAGCCTTCCCTCGACGCTCCAAGTAACTCCCAACGCCCGAACAATGCGTCTGCAATGGCGGTGCATCTTCTCCGCCCCGTCCGCGGACGAACGCACGGGGCGCAGAACAAAGTCCGCCGCCATGGCCAGAAGCAGCACTACGACCTGAAAGATTCTCCAGGCTGAACGCAAAGCACGCAAATCAGCAACCCTCGAGAAAACGCGCGGCCACTCGCGGATGCAGAGTCTGCAGATCGAGCAGCGTCAGAAAGTCGATGGTGCGGAACTCGTGATCGATCGCGGGCTCGCCGCAGATCTTCGCTCCAATAGCAAGATAAGCACGAAGCAGCTTCGGAGCCCGCTGTGCGTCGGGCGCTCCTGCAGGAGCAGGCATCACATAAGCTGGCGTGGGCACGGTTAGCAGACCGGGCTCGACCATGAAGTCCTTCAGCGATGCGTAGACCGCATGACCCATCTCCGGATCAAGCGAGTTCAGCGAGCAGCAACCCATCATGTAGCGGCCGCCGTTGGCCAGAGCGTAGCGCGCGATTCCACGCCATAAAAGATGAAGCACCTCGGGTGCGCGATGATCGCGATGGATGCAGGCGCGTCCCAGTTCCACGATCTGGCTGCGCATCGCCTCGTAGGGAGCGAAGCCGAACTCCTGCTCGCTGTAGTAGCCGAAGTTGCGGCCCGCTACATCTCCCATCTGCAAGCGGTAGGTTCCCACGATCGCTCCGCTTGCACGCTCCTCTACGATCAGATGATCGCAGACATCGTCATAACGATCTTTGTCGTAACCGTCTTCATAGGCCGATTCCAACCCTTCATTCATCTCCAGGTTGAAGACCAGAAAACGAAGCCGGTAAGCTGCTGCGCGCTCCAACTCGGTAAGGGCAAGACGAGCGACGTAAGGTCCCGCTTCCAGGCGAATGTCTTTTCTGGAAGGAAGATCCGCGACGACGACCTGAGGTACCGGAGGAAGTCCTACAGAGGGTAGTTCCTTGACACTGACCATCGACTCTCCTTGTTGCCCGGGATGAGTGCTTTCGTGGTCAGTCTGCGGTGTTTTCTGTTACAGAATGTTCACGCCAAGTGAAGATTCGTTGAATCAAAAATGGTGCACCGTTTCGGTACTCGCCGGAATCTGCCCCAATTCGGC